>Ga0315320_10002326_pt1 | contig 15632 bp, 8 predicted proteins | sample M140m21515metaG_FD_203458 | JGI IMG/M metagenome (GOLD analysis project Ga0315320, IMG submission 203458) | Ammonia-oxidizing marine archaeal communities from Monterey Bay, California, United States - M1 40m 21515 | ecosystem: Environmental > Aquatic > Marine > Coastal | place: USA: California... | reverse complement strand
CCGGAAGTGTTCGACAGTGTGTGTAGCTACGGTAGAGCGAACGCAAGAACTAGGTCGGAAAGCAAACAACGGTCATTCGTGCATGTTGATTGATCGCGCTTTTAGGTCACGATTTTCAATGCGTCAGGTGAGTTGCATGGATGACCCAGCTAGGGTGTCTGTTGAGGGTAGCTGGGACACGATGGTGACTTCAAAGTCGAGTGGCATCAACTGATAATCTTCCCCTGCGATTAGTTGGGGTGGGATTGTTTTATCATGCAGTTGACTCATGACGATTTGCGTGTTTACTAGCACCTGTTGTTGTAATGCATCGTGAGCATTGTTAGCTGCAGGATTTGGTTCATGGGGGCACGGTCGAGCGCGTTTTAGTTGTGCTGTGTTGAAATCCCGAGCGACAATGATGAGTGGTGCCCTTCTGATCTTTGACTGTGTCAAAGCTCCATCCCGCGTTTGTGTATGCGAAAATCAATGAAGATCGATCTCCGTGCAACAGTGTGCAGTTGGATCAATGTGGATGCGGACGTGGAGAAGGCCTCGCAGATGGAGTTGTTACTCGGGCGAGTGCAGATGCAGCAGCATCGGCGTTTCAGTGGTGTCACTGGGATTGCCCCGCACGCGGGGGTCAATCATGGGGAAGAGCATTACCGGAATTGTGCCGAGAGCCATTTTGGAGTGTTGAGGGCAGCTCTGAGAGATGACACATTTCCGCTACTGGTGCTCGAGGATGACGTGGAGGTGCAGGGATTTCCAGATTCAGCGATTGAATGTCCTGGCGATGCCGACGCATTGTATCTTGGTACGAGTCATGGCAATCCTGACTATGTTGCGATTCCTGTTTCTGAGGATTTGTTTAGAATTGAACGGGTTTATGCGGCTCACGCTATCGTTTATTTCACGCGCGTGTATGCAGAAGCGGTGATCGCCGACGGGCTACGTTCAATCTATGAGCGCGAAGAACCCTTTGACGTCGCGGTGGCATTCCAGACACAGACACGATTCCGCGTCTACGGAATGCGAACGCCTATCTTTTACCAAAGCAATACGAAGAATATAGTCAATCAGTGGGAAGCCATGACGCGAACTCCACTTGCCCCAAGGGGTTTAAGCGAGCTTTAGGCGGAAGCAGTTAGTCATGGAAATATGGAAAGCAAGCTCAATTCTACGGACACCATATCAATCAACGTAGCGTTTGACTGGAAAGCGGTCTTTGAGGACCATCTCGTCGATGATGTATCGCCGAACGCGGGGGTACCATACGAGGACATCCTGATAGAAGCGAAGTTGGTCCCTTGCCTCCACATTGAGTTCTGCAGTGAAACTAGGAAGGCTGAAATCGGCCAGCCGACGACGAAGATCTTCGTGCATTGCCTTGCACCACGTGATTGTTTCAGGGGAACTCGATTCGGCGTTTGCAACCTGAAGGCAAGTTGTCGCGAGTGATTCAAGTTGTTCGAAGACGCCAACGGCTGCATCTGGCGGAAGTGTGTAGGAATCAGAGATGTCGGGGAGTGAAGCGACGCCTTCGGCAGTGAATTCCAGGTTTCGTTGGACTTGTTGGGCTATCATCGCGCCAACGAGAGACGCCGCCGCCTGTTCGGGGAGGTTTGGGCGGTGACCTGTGTCTGCCGGCTGGTGGAGTACCCGAGTGGACACCCCCTGGCCGTAGGCGAGTGGTTGACCAATCGCCGTGGAAAGCGGATGAAGCAAATTGGCGATCAGTTCATTGTCCGATCGGTAGCTGGTTCGCACTGTCTGTAGTGGGTTTCGTAGTGAGATGCGGTCATCGGTTAGGAACCACCAGGGAAAGTGATCGAGCCCTATCCGCAGATTTCTGGCTAGGCACGATGAAATGTGGGTTTCTGACTGCCGAAAGGCAAAGAAGCGATTTTCACCTGCTGGGATGGTTCGATGTTCAATCGGTTTCCCGGCATTGGAAATGGTTGCGTCGACGATCGCCACGGTTCGGAAGTCTGGGATTCCATATTCGGTGATGGCGACCGCTGCAATTTCGAGGTGGCCTGAGTCAGCCTCGCGGATCGGATCTGCATGATTAAGCGAGAATCGTGAGGGTTCGCCTTTCTGCAGCATTCGTTCGAACGCTGAATGCATGGTGTCGCTGCGGCCAAATGAGACAGGGACAGATCCTAGCCCCACCTGCCTGAGATCCGAAACGGTCCGACCGAGCGGTTCAAAGGCAGCGGACAATCGGTTTGAACGCATTGAAACTTGGCCGCCGAGTTCACTGAAACGATCCGAGCTGTGCAGGATTTGACTGTTCTCGGCAGGGCCGGGAAAGTGATCAAGGCTAATATCCAGCACAGGAGCCGAGGCGGGAACGGTGGTGTCGTCGTCCATTGAGAGCACCTTCCCCAGCAACGGCAATTCCGTGGCAATACGACTTTGCGCGTATCCGCTCCTGAGCAGAAGGTTCTCCAGTACCCTTTTGGCGGGGCGTAAGCGTTCACGAACCTCCTGAGCGACAACGTTTCGTGTTTCGGTGTCTTGTAGGAAGATTTCAGGACGTTGTTGAAGGGGATGATTCGGGTGGCGGATTGCCCACTCGATGTTAGCCGCTTTTTGTTGAATGTCGCAGTCGGCGGTTTGATCGCCGATCACTATCCGCGAGTTCTCTGCCAGGTTTTCTGCCTCAAGCCTTGCTGCAATACTGCGCATCCACCGGCCAAGTTCACCCGGAGGGTTGCCAGCGGCGTCCTGCCAACGACTTCGCGTAGGGCAGCAGATGGTTCGCGCGGCTTCTTCCTTTGGAAGCGTTGCCGATTCGAAACGACCATGTGAGTGCGTCATTCCGCCGCTGCCTCGACAGTTGGCCTTTTGACCGGACCAAGGCAAAGACATGTTTGTCGGTGCTTGCGAACTTGGAACGGGGTCAGTCGGTACCCCGCACTGAGTCTCACTTGCTGTTGCATGGAATCCTCGGAAGGCCGTCCTGACCACTGATGCGTTGCCGAAAGGTCAGCTGCTGTGAGCCAAAATCCCCGACAATCCTAAGACATTTTATATGACATTGGGGGATAGAGTAGAAGGTGGAAAGCATCATCGGGCTGGGGCCGACTCGTTATTCGAGATGAGCGTGCACTCGGATGGGATGAGCAGGCATCATCTGAACGTTGAGACCTGGGTGTGCGTGACAATTAAACTACTTATCTGTGGACCTGAAGCGAATTCGGGTTAACATCGGCAACACGTAGTCAGGCATCGTTAGTCGTCCCGTTGCTACGACGATTTCTTCTGTCTTTGCGGCTGAACAGGAATATGGGCGTTTGCTTCGGTGTGAGTTATTCGTCGCAATGAAATCAATGAGCGTGTCTGAATCGTTTTCTATGCATCCGCTGCTGGCGGAACGTACTGCGGGTGTGTTGCTTCACCCTACTTCGCTGCCCGCGACGCATGGTGCGGTTGGTATCGGCGATCTAGGTCCGACCGCCCGTCAATTTGCCGAGTGGGTTGCGGAGGCAGGTTTGCAGAGGTGGCAGGTGCTTCCGATTGGCCCTGTGGGCGACGGCGATTCTCCCTACAGTGCCCGCTCGAGTTTTGCAATTGAGCCAATGTTGGTCTCCGTTGCAGATCTTGCAGAAGACGGTTACCTGCCAGACACCGCTGTGCGATGCGGTAGCGTTGAGGAGAAGGCTGACGGTCGGGGGCGAGCGTCTTGGCGTCGGGCTCGAAAATGGAAGACACCCCGTCTCGAGGCTGCATTTCAAAAGTTTTGCACTCGCAGAGGAAAGCTTGGGAAGCGTGGAAGAGATTACTTGGATTTTGTGTCACGGCAGGCAGCTTGGCTGCAGGCTTGGTGTCAATACGCAGCTGACCAGGCTCAGCGAGTCCATGCGGGTACTGAATCCCAGTGTGATCCGAAGTATCACGCTTTCCTGCAGTTCATTCTTGATCGGCAGTGGTGCAGGCTCCGGCGGTTTGCTCATGCAAGAGGCGTGCATCTTATTGGAGACATTCCGATTTTCTGCGCACCGGATAGTGCCGATGTTGAGTCAAGGCCAGAGCTCTTTCGGCTTGATCGTGCGGGAAGACCGACGATGTTGACTGGCGTGCCGCCACCAGCCGAACCTGACGAGGAAATGGCGAAGGTTTGGGGGCCGACGGCGATCGACCATGGTCAGTTGTGGGGCCATCCCCACTACAAATGGTCAGCGCACCGGGAAGAGGGGTGGGCGTGGTGGCAACATCGTGTCTGTGTGACCCTTGAGAGATTCGACTTGACGCGAATCGATCACTTTGTCGGGTTTCACAATGCCTATGAGATACCGTGCAATGCCACTGACCTCCGTGTGGGACGGTGGCGACGTACACCCGGGATCGAATTGCTTGCTTCGCTCGCAGATGCGATTGGCCCGCTACCCTTCATTGCAGAGGATCTAGGCGATAGGGTTGAGCCTATTAATCGTCTTCGTGATCAGTTTGGTCTTGTCGGAATGCGAAGTTTGCAAATGGCGTTCTTCGGTACGTCGTCGTCCGACTCTGAATTGCCCCACAATCATCCTCGCGAGTGCGTCGTTTACCCAGGAGGACACGATAACGACACTGTGGTCGGCTGGTACCGTAGTATCAACGCAGAGACCCGACGCCGTTTTGTCGAGTACGCTGGCCCCGATGCTGCTACTGACCCCGCCGGTGCGATGATGCGATTGGCATTCACTAGCCCTGCCGGCACGGCGATCGTCCAAATGCAGGATCTACTCCGTCTTGGAAAACGCGCCCGTATGAATCACCCCGGCGATTTGAAGGGTAACTGGTGCTGGCGAATGCGACGTGATGACACCACCTCCACACTTGCCAAACGTATTCGGGCACTTGCTGCGTCAACAGAGCGTCTTGCTTGACAAAGACGAAATCCGGGCGGAAAGCTGCCGAGCTCTTCTAACGTAGTTACATCAAACAGAAATTACGCGAGAATCAGCCTGTCGCGCGACTGCATGCCAATCGAATTCGTAGAGTTGCCTCAAGGTGGACTGACGAGAGCAATCAATAGGCTTGTTTTATCACCGTCTCAAAACCTTAAAAATTTTGCTAGCTCACCTGATGTTGATTTGCATCTAGAAGAGTGATCGGCCTTGACCAAAACGAATCGCTGTTGATTGGCAAGCGGGCCTCGGTTTGCAAATCATAGGCTGCTTTGGAAACAGCCTTGCTTCAGTGAGGGCGAATTCCTATGCCAGCGCCGAAAGCGGATTGTGAGGCGTTTGACTCGCCCGCAGAATGACAGGCTCCTCAAGCCGAGAGAACAAGAGCGTTGTTACACTGGAGATGCGGAGTCTCTGTACCAAACACTGAGCGTCTTGACGCAACACTGAGTGTCTTGAGAAAAGAAAGACGCGTTTGGGCTAAGGCGATGTTGTCGGTGAATGCTGCGCTAGTTTTTTGTGTCAGGAGTCCACTCCTGCGTAATGTCGTCGGCATCACCGCGTATCCCGTTGGGGCCGGCGCTTCGAACCACGACGGTTTCAGGAGTCGATTCAATGCTGAATTCATTATTCCACGCGTCCGGTAGGATGTTGCCGAGGTAGGGACCCTTCCACTCTGCTTTCGACATCCCTGCAGGTGGCGATTTGAAATCAGAAATGTTGCTCACGTGTTGTCCCGTGTTGTAATGATATTTTTTACAACCGGAAATCAGTGATTTTATCGTTTCATTTGTGAGTCGTATGTAGATCACTGCGTTGCTTCCGCTTGCAGGTTCAGCAGCTTGCTCGTCGCTGTTCGGACTGAGATCGCCTCCGCAACCGGTGATGCAAAGGCAAGCAGCGAGAAGCATCAATCTGGGGGGGCTTGTAGGTGTCATGCTCTGTTCCTGAGAAGAAAGAGTGATTCTGGAGACAATGAGGGGCGGTCCGCACCGATCCTTGAACGGATTCGGTCCCCACGACTCTCCATTGTTGATAAAGCATGGTAACCGTATTAGAGAGATGAAGGTGGGCAGGTGCCTGTCAGCTTGTAAACGAAAGTCAGGTAGGCGATGTGAGGGGGCCGTCTTTAACGGTAAAGGTCAGTCATGTTGGCAAATTCGCAGGCTTGATGATCGTGGTGATGAGATCTGGGTTGGGTTGCAGATGGAAAGTGTGCCTGGGTCGAACCTGAGAAACAGGTCGCCGGAAGTGTGAGCAGCGTCTCAGGTTGAATCGTAAACGGAGAAGTGGTTTGTTGAATTTAAGACGATTGTTGGTGAAACCACGGTGTTGGACAAACGCCTCAGGAGTAGCTGATCAAGACGTTGAGAGCAGGTGGGGCAGCGCGTCGAGAATTCGATTATGCTAGGGGTACAGGATTCCCAATTTTTGAGTTCCCCACCTCGCAAGCTGCGCGCCTGAATTTACAGTATGACGATCGTACGCATATCGCTCATTGTTATTTTGCTAGTGCCGACGGTTGTGTGGGCTGAGGTGGATTACGAACGTGATGTAAAGCCGCTGCTTAAAACGAAATGCTGGGCCTGCCATGGTCCCTTGAAGCAAGAGTCCGGTCTGCGTGTTGACGCAGGTCAGCTGTTGAAGATGGGAGGAGACTCGGGGCCTGCCGTCATGCCGGGCAACGCTGTGAAAAGTCTGTTGTTGGAACGTGTGTCATCCACAGATGAACTTGAACGCATGCCACCTGAAGGCGAACGTCTCACCCGGAAACAAGTCGAGATGCTGGAGCAGTGGGTTGAGTCAGGGGCAAAGAGCCCGGCTAACGAAATCCCACAGTTGGATCCCCGTGACCATTGGGCCTTTCAGGAAATTCGCGGGGTAAGCCTCGCAAGTGATGTTCATCCCGTTGACTTCTTTATTGAGCGGAAATTGCGTCAGGCGGGCTTGAAGCTGGCATCCAAAGCTGATCCCACAACTCTGGCGCGACGATTGTATTTGAGTATGCATGGGCTACTTCCTTCGGGTCAGGAAGTTGCTGCATTGGAAGCCAACCCCAGAACATTTGATCAGGCAGTTGACCGGGTATTGGGCAGTGACCGGTATGGGGAGCGTTTGGGCCAGTTCTGGTTGGATATTGTCCGGTATGCGGACACGCATGGGTTTGAAGTCAACACGGCACGTCCCAATGCGTGGCCATATCGCGATTACGTCATACGGGCATTCAATCAAGACAAGCCGTATGATCAATTTGTCAGAGAGCAAGTCGCGGGTGACATTTATGGAGAAGACGTTGCGACCGGTTTTTTGGTCGCCGCGGCTGTGTTACTGCCTGGTCAGATTGGAAAAGACGATGCGTCGAAACGACTCGCGCGTCAGGATTCGTTAGATGAGATCGTAGTCGGTACAAGTGCAACGTTTCTCGGACTCACGCTGGGTTGCGCGCGTTGCCACGATCACAAATTCGATCCACTCACTCAGGAAGACTACTATTCCATGCAAGCTTTCTTTGCGGGGGTTCGTTACGGCGACCGCGAGGTTAGAGGGAAGGATTTTGAAAGTCGACAGTCCCGTTTACGCGCCGTCTTGCCGGAAATCGAGCAAATCAAAGCAATGGTCTCGAAATATGAGCCGGTTGCGCTCGCCAGCCGGACTCTCATTATTGACGAAGCAGATGAGGAGCAGACCACTCACTTTGTGAAGCCCAATGGTCCCGGGAAAAATCCTTCTGGTGCAAAACGAGGCTACGCCGATGACGTCGGTTCCATCAATCGTCTGCCAAATTTCAGCCAAGGGTACACGTGGTGGAATAACGTTCCCGGCCAAAATGTCATGTCATTCAATCCGGAGGTTGAAGGGAAATTCAATTTGTGGATTTCGTGGGGCGCCCATGGCAGCGGAGTGCATACGCGGGACGCGCGATTTATTCTCGATCTGGATGGCAAGCTTGATACGACAGAGGATCAGAAAGAGATTGCAACGATTGACCAATATTTCGTTCGAGGTCAATTACAAGGTGAAACCGAACGTGTTCCACTGTGGAGTGGGCTGCTTCATGTCGGACAACACCAACTGAACAAGAGCAGCCGAGTTGTGCTGCGTGGGGGAGAGACTGGGACGGGTGTCACGGCAGATGTTTTAGTGCTGCAGGAAACAGAAGAATCGGACGTGACTCCGAAACTACGCACGCCCATTAATTTTCGGATGAACACTGAGCGTTTCGAGCCGATCAAAACGAGCCGGGTTCGGTTCACTTCTCTTGCAACAACCAACGGCAACCGTTACGAGCCCTGTATTGATGAGCTTGAGGTGTTTGCGGCTGGGACAACCGAGAATATTGCACTCGCTTCGCTAGGAGTCGTCGCGACTTCGTCTGGTAATTACTCTGATACCGGTAAGCATCAGCTAAAGCACGTGAATGATGGGCGGACAAGTAACGACCGCAGTTGGATATCGAGCGAGAAGGGGAAAGGCTGGGTCCAACTGGAATTCGATCACCCGGTCGTGATCGATCGGATCGTGTGGGGGCGAGATCGGACAGGAAACTTCAAGGATCGTTTGCCTGTTCAGTATAAGATCGAGGTAGAGGACAACGAGGGGAACTGGACGACGGTCGCAGGGTCCAGTGACCGACTGCCATTTGGAACAAAATTTGACGCCACTTCCGCACGGTTGCGTAACGCAGTTGGTGGTGCGAAGCCTCGCGTTAAAGAGGCCGTGCAGAAATTGAAGAAGTTGGAAGTGCGGCGAGCTGTGCTGGAAAAGAAAGAGCTGGCGTATGCTGGGGTTTTTTCAGAACCCGACCAAACGCATTTGCTTTTACGTGGAGATCCCGAGCAGCCGACTGATATCGTCAAGCCTCGTGTACCCGCGCTATTTGGCTCGGCCGACTCGCTGGAAGGTGGAACAGAGAGCAAACGACGCGAGACACTGGCTCTTTGGTTGACTAAAAAGTCCAATCCGCTCACCGCCCGTGTGATTGTGAATCGTGTTTGGCAATTTCATTTTGGAATTGGGCTCGTAGAAACGTCAAGTGATTTTGGCTTGAATGGGACCCCGCCGTCTCACCCTCAATTGTTGGATTGGTTGGCGAACGATCTGATGGAGAATGATTGGTCATTGAAGCATCTACACAAGCGAATTCTGTCATCGAGAACGTGGCAGCAATCGAATCGAATCGATGTGAATGCCAAAGAAGTCGATGCGGACTGCCGTTTGCTGTGGCGTTATCCCGCGAGACGCATTGAGGCGGAAGTGATTAGGGACACGCTGCTGCAAGTCAGTGGGCAACTTAATTACAAAATGGGTGGTCCGGGATTTGACTTTTTTAAGTCGCGTGGAGGACTGAGTGGCTTTCCGCCGGTACAGAAGTTTGAGGAGAAAGGGCGTCGTCGTATGGTTTATGCCCACAAGGTTAGGATGGAGCCGGTTCCAATATTTGGTGCCTTTGACTGCCCCGATGCCGGACAGCCAGCCCCAGTGCGAAGTCGGTCAACCACTGCCATTCAAGCGTTGAATTTGTTTAACAGTGAATTTGTCGCCGACGCTGCTGTTCAGTTCTCGGATTGGGTTCACAAGGATGGCACCACCGTCAATGATGACGTCGTTCATGCTTATCGACGAATTTTTCAGAGGGAACCGAGTGCAACAGAACTTGAGCTTGCAGTGCAGGTCGTCGAAGAACATGGCTTGCCGACATTGGCACGAGTGCTGTTCAATTCCAATGAATTTCTGCAGTTGCCTTAGGATATGATTACGTGAATCAAAACTCATCAAAAATCCTTAGTACTGTAGGGCGGCATTTTCTTTCGCGTCGAGATTTTTTGGCAAAGACGGGAACGGCTGCCGGATCGATCGCTCTGGCAAACTTACTGGAACAAGATCGGCTTTTGGCGGCGCCACAAATCGACCCCAAGAATCCTCACACTCCCAGGCCACCGCACAATCAGCCGAAAGCGAAAAATGTTCTGGTCATTTTCTGTGCTGGCGCATGCAGTCAACTTGAGACATTTGACTATAAGCCCGAACTGATCAAGCGGGACGGGACGCCTTTGAAGGGAGGCCCCGCGGTCACTTTCCAAGGTCCTTCTGGAAACCTTGCCAGGCCGCAGTATAAGTTTCGGCCTTATGGCGAAACGGGGAAAATGGTCTCCGACATGGTTCCCCATCTGGGAGGTATCGTTGATGACATTTCCTTCGTGCATACATTGACGAACAAATCGAACACTCATGGTCCGGCAGAGAATTTTCTTTCAACAGGGTTTGTTCTCGATGGTTTTCCAAGTTTAGGGTCGTGGGTCACGTATGCACTTGGATCAGAGAATCAAAACTTGCCGGCGTTTGTTGCGATTCCTGATCCACGTGGGGTGCCTCAGGCAAGTGTCAATAATTGGGGACCGGGTTTTCTGCCAGCCGTGTTTCAAGGAACGCCCTTCAGTTCCTCAAATCCGATCCGAAATTTGAAACCTCCCGAGGTTTTTGCAGGAGCCAAGGATTTAGCCGCAAGGGAACTGTTGAAAAGACTGAATCGTGAGCATTTGAAGCAGCATCCAGGTGATGATTCCCTCGCTGCAAGGATTGCCAGTTATGAACTGGCGGCGCGGATGCAATTATCTGTTCCAGAGATAAGCGACTTGCAAACAGAATCGCCCGCGACTTTGGCAGCCTATGGGGCTGATTCTCCCAACAAGATTAAAGCGGGTTACGCACGGAATTGTATTTTGGCAAGGCGGCTGATTGAAAAGGGGGTGCGTGTCGTGCAGCTATTCAATGGTGCCTATGCTAGCGGGGGCAAACTCAACTGGGATGGACATTCAAAGCTGAAAGAACAGTATGACATTCATGGTGAGATCATGGACCAGCCATCGGCGGCGCTCTTCAAAGACTTGAAACAGAGAGGGTTACTTAAAGACACCTTGGTTGTCTGGTGCACGGAATTTGGACGCATGCCAATGTTTCAGAAAGGAGCGCAGGGCCGAGATCACAATCCATTTGGTTTTACTGCGTGGCTTGGTGGGGCAGGCATCAAGCCCGGAGTCAGTTACGGAGCCACGGACGAGCTTGGGTTCAAGGCAGTTGAGAACGTATCATCAGTTCACGATCTGAATGCTACAATCCTGCACCTGCTCGGTTTAGAGCATGAGCGGCTGACGTTTCGGCACAACGGTCTCGATCGGCGTTTGACCGATGTTCACGGACATGTAATCCACGAAATCTTATCATGAGCGTAAGATTCTCTCGTGCTGAATAAGTGCCGGAATTGACCCGCTTTTGAGCGCCGTTGCATTAAGATTCACCATTCTGTAGGGCAGGCACCGGTTAGCCGCGATCGTATGCTACCTGAACAAAAAGCTGATTTGCTTTTACAACTGATGCTGCTTGTTGGCGTCAGCCGTGGAGGCACGTTAATGCCCATGAGTGAAACCTTACGCGGCTGGTGTATGATGAGCTGCTACCAAGCTGCCCAGCTTTCTGTTGTGTCTCAGTGAGACACGGAAGGACAGGTGGTTGATGCACGTGATTGTATTCTTTTTCTTGCTTGATCCCGAGGGCCAAGGCATGATGGGCACGCGACGATTCTTTTTCGCTGGGGGCATGAGGTTGCTGGCGATTGTATTTGTGTTGACTGGTCTGGCACGGGGTGAGGATCTGCACGACTCACAGCCTGTGTCATGGCAGGAGCAAGCTGTGCAATACGCTCAGATCATGTCGCGTGTGAACTGGACGCCTGTTGCTGGTGGAATGCCGCGCCGGGGTGGTCAATTCGAGATGGGCAAGGAATACACAGGAGTTCCCTATTCCAGTGTCAAAGCCGAGGGTCGTTATATCGGATTTGACATCTTCTTGAAGACGTTCCTCGCCGCTGTCGAAAATCCGAAGAGTGTGCTTTACACCGAGACCCTAAAAGGGAAGGTCAAGAATGCTGAGTGTTATTACGGCAAGGTATGCTCTTCGTACACCAGTTACGCGCTGCAGTGTGGCATCTGGTACGTCAGTCGCCTTCACGGGCCGGAGCACCGAGAAGGGATCGTTGAGGTGGAGTCGCAGTCGGGTCAGGCAGCGCGGGTAGGCGATGTCATCTTCACGCCGCCTGCGTCCAAGACTGGCGGATCGCACATCGAATTGGTCACCGAAATTACACGTGATAGCAGCGGGAGTGTGACACACGTCCGGATTGAGGAAAGTAGTCCGCAGACGACTCGCAATACCAACCGCAGTGTTGCTGCATTCAACGCTCACCTGAATGCTCGAAATCGGAGGTTGTATCGCATCACCGATCTTGATGCGTGGCGAGGCGAAAACCGAGCGGATTCTTTTTTGTTCCCCAACTATGGAGAGGACTCCGCGACCCCAAAGATCAACCGCGTCCTGCTGCTTGATCGGGGCGATTGGGTTCCCTATTTCAAGGGGCAGTCGGTGAAGTTCAATGTGATGGACCGCGACGCAAAGGGGGTTGAGACGCTTGTGATCCTGAGGGGTGACACCGTTGTGGAGAAGGTTCCGTTGTCAGGGACGGGCGTGGTGGAACGAGTGTTTTCGCGCTGCGGTGACTACACGGCGTATTGTGTGATGAAGGACAGTTCGTTGAGTGCAGCCTGTGAATTCGCTGTCTGTGAGCTCGACTTCACCACGCCGGACAAACCTGTGCCGTTGGGGGAATCGTGGGTGCTTGGGCTCAGTTCCGATAACATGAAGCCGATCATCGCCCACTTGAATAACGGACATAATGGCTACGCTCACCGAAACGTATTCATCACCGACGAGGATCGACGAAAGGGCTACGTCGTTATCCCAGGCGATCTGATGACTGAAAAATGCACGATCCAGGTTTGGATGATCGGTGAAAATCGCTATGGCCGGTTAAAGAAGCGTCGGCCGGTCTTGATTGGTGAGCAGTGAAGCGACTAGGCAAAAGTAATGACTGCTATTGCAATTCTCTTTTATCGCCTCGAAAACTGCATGTGTTCATCTTAACCCCACGGGGCGGGTGATGTTTTAGTTCCTTTTATTGTAAACACTCTTGTTGCTCTCTCTTTTCAATGAACGATCATCATGAGAGTTGTTCGTGCGTCCACGCTGGGTTGCGCACTGGAATCATCACCGACGAGTTACGTTGATTAGGTTAAACCAAAGCAAGATGAATATGAAGCTGAGCCTGACGTTCGCTTTGCTGTGCATGCTAGGCACAGTTGTTTGTGCCGACGACTCTTTGACGGCGGTCATCGATGGGAAAGTACCCCAGAGTGTCGATGAGTTGTGGGCAGGTTACGACCCGCGTGTCGATCCGTTGGATGTAAAGGTGATCCACGAATGGAATGAGATCTATCAGGGCAAGGCAGTGACGGTGCAGATGCTGACGTTCACTGTTGGAACCTTCAAAGGCAAGGCTAGCAGGATTTCCGCGTACTATGCTTATCCAGCAGATGCAAAAGAAAAAGTGCCCGGACTGGTGCAGGTGCACGGTGGCGGACAGCGGGCCGACAGAAATTCAGTGACCGTTGACGCGGCCAATGGTTTTGCCTGCATTTCCCTCAACTGGGGTGGTCGTGAGCTGGCGGATCAGAAGCCCGGTGACCCGGGAACCGACTGGGCCGCCATTGATCCAACTCAAAACCATGTCAGTCACTATTTCCGCCTCACACCGGATGACAAAACTGCCGAAAGCGTCTACAGCCCGCGTAACAACAACTGGTTCATTTTGACCATGGCCACGCGGCGGGGTTTGACTTTTCTCGAGCAGCAAGCGGTGGTCGATGCGGAAAGTCTTGGTGTTTACGGACACTCCATGGGCGGAACCATCAGCGGACAGGTGGCTGGGCTTGATTCTCGGATCAAAGCGGCTGTGCCTTCTTGTGGAGGTGCTGGCATATCACAGGCCAAGAACATTTCTCGTCCCGGCTCTTCTCTGGATCGAAGGGTCGGAGACAAGTTGTACTCAAAAACAATCGACTCGACTGCCTCGCTCGGAAATCTCAAGTTTCCAATTCTTGGTCAAAGTCCACTTAACGATTTTAACTGCATTTATGATGATCTGAACCATAACTGGCAGGTCATTCCTGATCGTTCCTTGGTGCATTTCAGCGTGTCACCACATCTGAACCACCGCCACGTAGTGGAGTCCTATTTTTGTCGTACACATTTCTTCAACGCGTTTCTCAAGGGCGAGTCTGACTTTCCAGCAACGCCTGAATTAGAGGTTCAACTGAAAACTTCGATCGGCATACCCATCGCAACCGTAAAGCCTGGTTCCGTTGATCAGGTTAAACGAGTGCAGATTTATTACAGTATCAATCCACATTCGTTGACTCGCTTTTGGCGACGCGCCGTGACAGGCCGAAATGGTGATGTTTGGCAAGCGCATCTTCCGGTGATGAGCCCCGGAATGCCTTTATTTGTGATGGCCAATGTTGAATACCCGCAACCCCGTCCCTTGGTTGGACCACCACACTTAGGTAACTCACCACCTACATTTCTAGTCAGTAGTTGGGAAAAAGTTTTTGATCCGCCCGCGCTCAAGGCTGCGGGCGTGAAGGAGACAGATCGCCCCGTACGAATGATTCAGAAGAGATTTGCCGGTGAAGATGACTGGGAAGACTGGTTCCGGATTGGTTGGGCTAATACAGAACATGCTCAGGCTGGCACTCGCAAGCTCACGGATCCAAAATGGCGAGGACCTGATGGTGCGACACTGGCTATTGATGTTAAAGACGCGCAGGGGGGCAACTTCCTGATGACGTTTAGTGTCAATCAGTGGCGTGCCTATTCTGGTCCCGATGCAGGTGAATACTTTTGTGTAAAACCGCTGCTCATGACCGATGATTGGCAGACGGTCACCATCGATCTTTCCGATCTGAAGGCGCGTAAGCCCGGGAGTCCCACGCATCCGACCAGCTGGCAAGGAATTACTGAATTAGGCATCGTGGCGGGCTTGCACAGGCTGCCGGGTAAACCTGTAAAAATTCTGAGCGGGGGAACTTGGCCGGGCAAGCGGCTGTTGCGCAATTTGCGTTGGGTAGGTGGATCCTACAGCGAACCGCTGGTTTATCCGGGCGGGAAGTTGTCGGTTGAAGAGTTTCAGAAGATCTTTCAGGACGACATTGACAAATCAATCGAGCTGGAGAGCAAGGATACCGAGCAGGTAAAGCCAACATCGAAGTAACAAGTAAGCTGATGCACTTTGGGACAAGCAGAAAATCTTACTGCTGATTTTCTCGGGCACACATCGTGCTTGGGGGGGATACCGAAGCTTGTTGTTCTACTTCCTGGTACCCTGATCTGACCGTGCTTCTCCATCTTGTTGTTTGCTCTCTGGCAGCTGTGGAGGCAACGCGACCACAATCTGATTGCTACCGCTCAACAACGGTGACCCGAGGGCGCGGACGATACCCACCATGCCACCGGTTTTGGGGTCAAAGGCGATCCCCTGTCCTGTGAATGGCACGTTGTACTTGCCCAAATATACAAGTGTGTTTCCCGCGTCGGGAAGTTTCAGGCGGTAGAGGACATCCTCGTCGTGCCCGGTGACAAGTAACTCGTTCGCTCGCCACACTCCGCCCGAGATACTGTTGGTGCCGAGATGATCAAGGACGTGATCAGGATAAAGCCACCTGGCTCGCTCTCGCCACTCACCATTTTTCTCAACGGCGAACTTAGCGAGAAACGTGCTCCTATTCCCCTTTCTGTAACGTGCAAAATTGCACCACCAATGGTTTCTGTGAAAAACGGACCATGTAAGGCTGCCGCCACGATCGCCAA
>Ga0315320_10002322_pt1 | contig 15645 bp, 15 predicted proteins | sample M140m21515metaG_FD_203458 | JGI IMG/M metagenome (GOLD analysis project Ga0315320, IMG submission 203458) | Ammonia-oxidizing marine archaeal communities from Monterey Bay, California, United States - M1 40m 21515 | ecosystem: Environmental > Aquatic > Marine > Coastal | place: USA: California... | reverse complement strand
CAACAAATCAAGCAGTTTGCGGCATTAAACCAAACAAAGAGTATCTTCCTGAATTTCTTTATTATTTTCTGTGTTCAAAAGAAAAAGAGATGGTCTCATTGAGTGTGGGTGGTGCCCAACCAAATATTAGTCAAACTATAATCAAATCTTTAAAAATTCCACAGACTTCAATTAAAGATCAACAAAATATAATTCAAATAATAGAAGAAGAAAGAAAAGTCATAGAAGGTAATAAAAAACTTATCGAAATCTACACTCAGAAAATTCAAAACAGAATCAATAAAGTCTGGGGTGAGGAATAAGGTTAGAACTCAATTACAGTGTGCATATTTTATTGGTCCCTATGTGCTAATTAAATTTAAAATATGAACACTAGTATGAACACACTAGTCATTAAACCCTATACCTAAAGGGTTTCTTTAAACGAACGAACGACTGATAAGGGTGAGGTCGGTGGTTCGAGTCCACCCAGACCCACCATTCTTGCAACATTCTTCCTTTTTTAAGCTTTAACACACATTAACACACAGGGTTTTCAGTCATCTTATGTGTTAAACATTTAACACACTTTCTAACACATCGTATTTTTGGCATACTTAATTTATGAATAAAATACTTACAATCATTTCTTTTCTTATCATCACCTCATGCACAACTATTCAAGAGTATGAAAATTTAACTCAAGAGACTGATGTACTGTTGTCCACTTCAGTCAATGGAGTGATATTTAAAATACAAAAAGAGAAAGACTTACCAAATGCATTTGGCAAAAAAGACATTTATGGTGGAAAGGTTGACCAAGGAGAGAAAGTTTTAAGGTATATGGGTTTAAATAAGAATGGAAACTTAGTATTAAGATTGACTGACGTAGATATCAAATCAAATGAGAACGTATTTACTAGGTATAACATTGCAAGGGCACCACTTCCTTCTTATCCTGCAACACCTGTAATGACTCCTGGAACAATGATTGGTGGTAACCAACCCCAGAACCAAGTAACTACAATCACAAATAACAATACTGTAGTTATCACAGATGCCCCTGAAGCACGAATAGATAGATTGCCTGAAAATGTATATGAATTTGAATTTGACTATAAGCAAAATAAATTACTAGACCTTGGGTATATTACAGTTTCATTTGAAAACGTGACTGCTTACTCAATCAGGTACCTTCTTCGTGAATAGATTTTTGGCATAATAAAAGAATGATTAAATTTTTTTTTCTTGCTGCAGTCTCACTTAACATTTTTTCAGACTACGTAACTTTAAACTGTGAAAGTTATTGCTCAATACAAAGTGAGTCTTATAAACACGAGGACCTGAAAGGACTTTCACTTGAAGATTCCATTTCTCTATCTAAAGAAAGACAAAAAAAGATAAAGTAAATAAAGGGGTAAAAATGAAAAAGTTAATGTTGATATTGGTTTTATTTAATAATTCTATCAAAGCATCAGAAAAATCAATTAACAATACATGGTGCTCTTCTTACAATGGTGTAATTGAGTATAGGACCAGCTATGGTACTTATGTTGACTGCCTCACAAATGAATTTGCTATTGAGGTTGAGTTTGATTACAAGTGGAAAGAATCAATAGGGCAGTCATTTCATTATGCAGAAGCCACAAATAAAAAGCCTGGTATTCTTATTATCAAAAGATCTAAAAGCAAGAAAGATTATTTAGAAGAGTTGAATAAAACAATAACCAAATTTAATTTACCAATAACAATATTTATAATCGATGAGCAAGCAATTCAATGAATGCATTAAGAAAAACTGCAAAAGTTATAAATATGAAACTATAAGCAACTTTGCTAATTTTGCTAGCTATAGAAAAAAAGTGGATGATATAGTAGTTTATACATATGTACGCTTTAAAAATTTCATGCCCAAACTGTAAATTTACACAGTCAGCTCACTCCAAAAGATGTAAAAAATGTAACTGTAGATTAGATGCTGGAGGATCTCATTATAGGAAGCTTAATTCAGCTAAGGCAAAGTCTTCCTCAGTTCAAATAATTTTAGATGGAAAATTTTGTTCCTCCTGTAGAGCCAAAATAGCAAAAGAAGCAACACATTGTCCTAAGTGTGGCAAGCCGTTTGTTTCTTCTAACAATAATATTGAAAGTTCTGATGAAGGCTTCTGGCTTTTTCTTTTAGTTTTTTTTATATTTTTAATTATTTTTAATTATTAAAATGAGCGGAAATAATAACAGTCCCTTTAGTAATCTATTTACGGGTTTAAATTTCAACCTTAGAAAATTTTTTTCAAGGCACGATAACTATCTGAATACTGCATTTATATTATCCATAATACCGCTCCCATTTACTGCGGTAATTGCGATGCTAATTTCTTTAATAGGAATCTATTTTCAAAGTAAAAATAAATTCCAAGTTGATGAAGCAAGGTATCTTTTAGTTATTATTGTGCTATCAATTATTAATCTTTTTTTTGTGTATTTTTTCTATTCCTTTGCAGCAGAAATTTATTTTAGTTTCTTGAAAGAGAGCATAGATAATATTAAAAGAGTTATTGAAAACCTAAGAATTTCATCGAATCCATTCATCTAATCTTTTCTATTGAACTTTTCTTTTTAACTAATTATGATTGTATTTATGAATGTAATTACATGCCCAAACTGCGCTTGGGAAAATCCACATTATTATAAAAATTGTGAACACTGTAATTGCAACTTAACAAATATCAAACCCTCTCAAGCCCCTCAGCGTGCCAGCGGACTTAATCAAAATAATTCAATAATCCTTGAGCCTATTTTTTGTTCTTCATGTGGAAATAAGGTTGCAAAAGATGCTCCTTTTTGCCCAAGCTGTGGACAACCGCTTAAAAGTAGTGAGTATGGGGAATATATGGGAACTGCATCTAACGGCATACCTATTAAAAGTAGAATAGCTGCAGGACTATTAGCTTTATTTATTGGGGGTTTTGGTATTCACAAATTTTATTGTGGACAAATTGGATTAGGGGTTATATATATCCTTTTTTTCTGGACTTTTATTCCTGCTATTATAGCTTTTATCGAAGGCATAATTTACTTAACTTCACCAAATGACGAAGTATTTACAAGACGTTACTGCCAATAAATATTTAGGCATCATCCTTATATTAAATTTTGAATTACATAGCAATGAAATTTCTTATTTAGATTGTTATAAGCTTGAAGATTCTATCATCGTTTCTCAGGATGGAACTTTTTTGGGGAGACTTGGTAATAGCTATAAGACCGATTCAATTTATAACGAATATAGTAATTATGGAAGCTCCTATTCAAACGAATCAATTTGGAATGATCTCTCAGAATATGGAAACTCTTATTCACAGAAGTCTGCTTTTAATGAGTATGCGTCAGAAGCGCCTTTAATAATAAAAGATGGTGAAGTTATTGGAAAACTTTCCGTTAACAATAGTTACTTAAATAACAATTTTGATCCAAGACAGTTAAAGACAGCTTGTGATTGGTAAAAAAAACCCTGCTTAATAACAGGGTTTTTTTAAATATAATATTTAATTATTAATTTAATTTATATCTCCATTTAACAGAGAAAAAACTATAATCTTCTTCTAGTTCACTTTGTACAGGAGAACTATCTACCGTTGGCACTTGTGTATCGCCTCCTGAAAAATATCCAGTAGCCGAACTTGATTCTGACAGAGTTAGCTCTCCGTAATCAAATGATCTAACAGCAAAATCGAAACTTACAGTATTTTGTTGATTTAATACCCACACAACACCAACACCAAAAACTGCTGCAGTAGCATCACCCTTAAGTGAGGCATTTCCTTCATAGCCGTATCCATTTAATCCAGCTGTCTGAGGGCCATTATAAGCAAATCCAGACGGACATCCATTTCCTGACAAACAAGAATCGAACTCTGGAGAAAACCCTGAGGTGATTTCGGTCCATACTGCCTCAGTAGAATAATCTTGTTGAGTAAAACCAACCCTTGCAGTTGCAAACAAGTTATTTGACATTGGTTGCACGTAGCCGGCAAAAATTGTTAAACCATCAGAAGTTGCCTCTTCTAAATCAGTATAAGTCCATGTGTATTGATTGTTGGCATCTAAGCCAATACCTTCAAAATCAATATTTTTTATATAATTTTTATGATAGTCTTGTGTTAATTTATTATATCCAATCCCAACCTGCCAACTAGAATTTAATCTGTAGGTATATGTAAGGTTAAAGTCATCAAATTCTATTTCAGCAGATCTGATGGGGTAGTAGGAATCATTATAATAACTACCTGCCTCATTTACCTCTTCCAAATCAGCTACAGCAGTTGTAACAGCAAAGGTATGGTTACCAAAGCCATAATCAACTCCGAGATATTGGGTTGAATGACTTGAATCAACTTCTATGGTTTCGTTTTCAGAATCTATTTCAATAAAGTCATAATCCGAAGTTCCAAAACCTAGAGATACTCCAATTCTTGAGTTTTCTTGGGCGCTTAAAATAATTGGCAAAACCAAGAATAACGTAAATATTTTTTTCATATCAAATAACCTCCATGTACCGATAAAATAAAAATTTAATACTAATATCATGACTCATAAATCAAAATATGTCTATTATAAATCTATATTTGTGTTGGATTTTAGGTTTAGATGAGAAACTAAATTATCACTTACTAAAAAGTGATTATAGGCTCGTCTGTCTTTTCAAGTGGTATACCTTTTATATTCCAATAATTATTTATACCTTGAGAAAATGTTTTACTTTCTGTTTCTTTATTGTTCGATGTTTTAGCAACTAAATTAACATTAGTGCCAGTGAATGTTAAAGCCACAAATTCAGAACCATTTAACTGTGCAATTTTTTCATTATTAAGATATAAATGGACTTCCTCTTGTTCATTCGACTTTGGCTTATAGTTAATCACTATATCAAAACTCTCTTTTGTCAAAGCCCTTGAAGATTGATTAAATTTTATTAGGCTTCCATAATTTAATTCTATGCTATGAAGTAGATTCTGATGTGAAATGAGGAAAATACCCATTAGGAATATTTTTATATTTTTTAATTTAATATTCATTAATAATTGGCTACTATTGTAATTATGTATAAATTATACCTATTAATATTCGAACTTAAACATTACGTATTTAATTAGAATACAATAATACCATATGAGATGTTTTAGTTGCTTAGCAGATGACTATTCTAATAAATGTAATGTTTGTGGAAGCGTTAACGCTAATATAAAGACAAATACGACCGCGTTACCCCCTGGATCCACTTTGGACGATAGATATTTTATTGGCAGAGTTCTCGGGCAGGGAGGATTTGGTATAACTTATATAGCTTTTGATGAAATATTGGGCGGTGTTGTTGCTATTAAAGAACACTATCCAAAAGCTATAGTTGATCGAGCCAAGGATGGAAGCGTTATTGCCTCTAATACAAAAGAATTTAACCAAGGCCTTAAAAAATTTACTGAAGAAGCAAAAGCCGTAGCTAAATTTAAAAATCATCCAAACATTGTTTCTGTGCTCTCATATATGAGAAGCAAAAATACTGCGTATATGGTGATGGAGTACATTCAAGGTAAAACAGTAAAAGATATCTTGATGGGTGGGAAAAAACTTCCAGTAAAGGACGCATTGCAAGTAATTCATCAAGTTCTTGACGGTATAGGCGTTTGTCATAATGCTAGATTAATTCATCGAGACCTAACTCCCGATAATATTTATATAACCACACAAGGAGGAGTAAAGATCCTTGACTTTGGTTCTGCTAGAGAAACAGTTGATGGGGGTGATAATGAATTTACACAGGTTTTAAAAAAATCTTATGCCCCTGTTGAGCAATTCCAACAAGGACAAAGCCAGGGTCCATGGACAGATATATACTCCATCGGAGCCTCATTATATAGAATGCTTATCGGAAAACCACCTGCACTAAATTCTGTAGATAGGCTTTTAAATGATACATTAAAATCACCTCTTAAATCAGGGAATCTCACAGATTGGAATCAATCACTTGACAATGCTCTTATGAAAGCAATGGCTGTAAGGCCTGAGCTTAGATATCAGCATGTTGATGAATTTAGAGTAGACTTATTGAATGCGCTTGATAGTTTAGAAACTTTTAATAAAGTTGCTCCAAAGAGCTCTTCACAGCCAAAACCGGCTAAGCCAAAAGCAAATACTGTAAAAAAATCGGAAAGCAAGAATAAGACATATATCCCACTTGTTGGATCTATAGCTGCTGCAGTTTTAATTGGTATCATAGCAATTTTAAATACCAGTTCAGGGGATAGCAATCAAGCGGTTGTTATCAATGCTCCAAGTGTCAATAAATCAACCTCTAATCAAGAGAGGAATGAGATAGCAAAAATAGAATCAAAACTTATAGCTCCGCCTGCTGGCCGCCCCCCATCTCCAGATGTTCCCAATTTTAATGAAGTGATAATTAAGCCTAACATTTCAGCTCAGCCAACGCTTGCAACTCTTACAGTTAATCCCTCAAATGCTAAAATTTTTATAGACAACAAGCTATTAACTAATAAGCAATTAAATCTTGATAAGGTATCTGGTAAAAGTATCAATTTAAAAATTGTTGCCCCAGGTTATAAAACGTTAGAGTCTAATGAAATCATAAGTCAGAATAAAACATTTAACTTACAAAAATATCAGCCGCCATCAGTAAATCTTTATTCGCTTTTATTAAATTATCTTGAAGCACCCTCAGGGACAAATGCATCCCTGTTAAAACAAAATATTAAAAAAGATTATTCTTCATTTGCAGGAATTTCAAAGTTGCCAGACATATTAAATGGTGATCTAAAGTTATCTCGAGATCTAGATTTCTTATCTGATAATGGAGATTACGAAGCAGAGTTTTTACTGCTTATCTTAAATTTGTCAGATAACAAAGCCCAAAACGATGAAGCCTCAATAAAAGGGCTTGAGAATCTAGGAAAGAACTATCCTCTTGCTAATATTATGTTCACCTCATACAAGGGGTGTTTAATAAGCAGCAATTCCGCTTGCAATACCAAACAGGCACTAAAGTATTTACCTAAAAATACCTCATTAAGTAATCTTTTGGAGGCAATGCTGCTAGTTAGGGAAAAGCGATTTACTGAAGCAGAGACTAAGTTGCGAGTTGTCAGAGATTCCTCTTCAGTGGTTTCCAATCTAAGGGGCGAAATTTTATTTGGGAAGGGCAAAACTCAAGAGGCAAAAGCCTATTTCATAACAGCCTACTCTCAAGATGCGTTAACCAATACATCTGCTCATATTAATTTAGCATTTACAGTTGATAGTGAAAAAGAAAGAAATAAATTAATTAACGAAGCAGTATCTCAAGGATCATTAAGGGCAAAAAAAATTCTCCCATATATTTCTTTTAATAAAGATAAAAATGCTTTTATAGCTCTTGTGCAGCCATTAATGTCCGTCAATCAGTCTGAAGCAAATATGTTATTGGCTCTTTATGAATATAACAAAGATCCTAAAAATTTAAATGCAGTTAGAAAACATACAAAACTATGCAAAGAGAATGTAAATTGCAAAATCTTAGATTCATTGCTAACCCCTCAATCAAGCAACATATCTCTAACGGATCTTTTGGATGTTAATTTATTGCCAGAACTAAAAGCTCAAGCCCATCTTAAGCTAGGAAAAATTTTGTTATCAAAAAATTCTAGTGAATCAATACCCCATTTCGTTGCGGCAAAAAAATTGGGATCACAAGATTCTATAGCTGTTCTTTGTTATGCCTATGCTTTTATTGAAAGAAATGATGCTAAAGCATTAAGTGAATGCGAATCAGGTTATGCATCTGGAATTAAAGATCCATTATTGCTTAATACGTTATCCCATATGTATTCTTCTTCAGATATTTTTAAAAGCATAAAAAGAGATGATTATTCTAAAATGAAATCACTTTTAACTGAGTCTTGTAATTTAGGAAGTGGAGGAGCATGTTGCAATCTTTCTAAATATGAGAAAAATTCCTCTCTGAAGAAAAAATATTTAACAAAAGCCAAAGAGAGTGGAGTCAGACAATGTTCAACATAATTAAAATAGTTTTTATTTTTTATATATGGCTATTCTCTTCCTGGATCATTGCTCAAGATATGAATTTTAAGGTTTCCTATCAAATTTATGAGAATGATCAATTACTTACATTTTTTGGTTTATATGATACTGATGATCAATTAGTTGATGATATTTCAATAGAACAACTTGGAATTGAATTTAATTCAAAAATAGCTCGACCTAATACACTATCGAAGTTTTCTTCAGATATTTATGGAACTAGTTATTTATTTTTGGTAGATACATCAAAATCAATTAGTAGTAAAAATTTTTCTGTCATCAAGCAATCAATTTCACAATGGGTAGAAAACCTTGGCTATGCTGATATGGCAGCTATAGTGGCATTTGGCGATTCGGTTAAAATTATTCACGAGTTTTCCTTTGATAAATCTTCATTACAAGAAAGTATAAAATCAATAGAAAGAGATTCAATGAATACTAGGTATGTAGACGCTTTATCAGCTTCATATGAACTATTCACGGAAAACAATACCACAATTCCATATAGAAGAGCGGTCGTAACACTGACAGATGGACTGGATGATCCTGACTTATCTTTAACTAATAGATTAACTTATAAAGAGGTAAGTTCTTTGATTCAACAGAGCATGGTTCCTTATTATATGATAGGTTTTGCAGAAAGGTCTTCTGCGAAAAAAATTGAGGCAATTAAAGAAATGAAAACTCTTGCTTCGCTTACAAACGGATTCTTCTTAAATGCAAATATATTAGGTATTGACAATGCATTTAAAAAAACTAAGTCGAGCATAGAAAATGTTTATTTTTTAAAATCATCTTGCTTTGCTTGTGATCTAGATTTTAGTAATTTCTACAGCACACTGTACCTAGACTATAAAAATATTCAGTATTCACAGTCTCAAACAGTCTTTGTAAACGATGCTTTAACTGAATCCGTCTTAGATGAAACTGATTTCAGTAATGAGGTTCCTTTATACGCAAAAATTTTGGAGAATATATATACAGTTTCTTTGTCAGGTTTCCTATTAATTATGATATTTCTATGGTTTTTATTTTATCGAAAATCATCAAAGGATTTAGCTTTTGATGACCATGAAAGCGTAGATTTAGGTTTTGAGGCACAAGAGATTAACTTGCAAACAGGCACTCAAATCCAATCTCAAACACGACCAAAATTTACTTTAAAGTTAGAGTATTTTGCAAAAAAGCCTTCTAAGGTCATTGAAGATAATTTTCGAGAAAGTATTATCCTTGGGCGATCATCAAAAGCAGATATAGTTCTTAAAGATTATCAAGATATTTCAGGTATGCATGCAAAGATTTATTCCCAAGGAGATTATTTACTCATTGATGACCTTGGCTCGACTAATCATACTTTTCTCAACGGTGCGCGGGTTTATGCCAAGTGCCCAATAAGCAATGGAGATCTGCTAAAGCTTGGAATACATGAATTTAAAATTTTTATAAAAAACTATGAGGATCTTACCTATGAATAATATTTTTTTCTCACAAGCACAGGGATCTAGAAAAGAACAACAAGATTCTTATGGGAAGTTTATCTCTGAAGACAGAACCTTTCTTCAGCATGGAGGTATTTTAGCCTTAGTAGCAGATGGCATGGGTGGTCTTGAAGGTGGGGCAGAGGCTAGTAAATTAACTATTAATGCCTTTATCCATGCTTATAAGCAGAAATCTACAAATGAAGATATTTCAGCTGCTTTAAAGCGATCTGCTGAACACGCTAACAAATCTGTATATGAATTTTCTATAGCTCAAGGAATAGAGGGAAATACGGGATCTACTTTGGTTGCAGCAGTTCAACTAGGCAAAGAAATTTACTGGCTATCTGTTGGAGATAGCAGAATATATGGTGTGACTCATAACCAAGTTGAGCAACTGAGTATTGATCATAATTACGAACAAGATTTGCTTAAGTTAGTAAAAAAGGGTGATTTAACTATGGATGATGTGAGGGCCAACAAACAAAAAGCGGCTCTAACAAGTTATATAGGCTCTGAAACAATAAAGAAGATCTCTCAAAATAAAGAGCCTCTCTCTTTTGACAGGTTTAATGCAATTTTTTTATGTTCAGACGGCTTCTACAGCAAGATGTCAAATACAGAAATATTAGCGCTAATAAATTCAAAGCCGTCTTCAGAAATTGCAAAGTTATGCATAAAAACTAAGCTTCAGAAAAGCATTAAAAATCAAGATAATTTAACTGTAGGGATAGTATTCAATAACAAACCAATAACAAAAAAACCAAAAACTTTGAAGATGCTCTTTATATGGATGGGGATAATTCTGATTCCAATTTTGGCCTATTTTATTATAAATTATGAAATAGCAGACTCTTCTGATCTTAAGTCACAGGATGTTTTGATGGATGAGCCTTCTCTGGAAGATCCAATAACAGAGGAAAAGCTTCCTGAAAAAAATATAATTTTAACGCCTAGTAATGAACTAGAAATTGACAATATAGATAAAGAAGAAGAGTTAATGGTAGATCCTTCTGATAAAAATCTAACCTCAGGCAAATACGAGGGCAATCAAATATCACCACCCAAGATGCCGCCTGAAGACATTGCATTAGAATCTTCAAAACTAAAGCAGGCGGAGAGCATCAAAGATATTGTTGATTCTGGTGAACAGAGTCATATAGATAAGTTGTCTATTGAAGATTTTAAGCAAGAATCAGGTAGCAAAGCATCAGAAACATTATTAAATGACGAAGCCGTTTCCAAAGATTTGCCTCAAAAGCTTGATCAACGAATTGAGGTTGATACAGAATCTGGTGTATCTAAATCTGAAATAGTAAATAGGACTAGTTCTCAAGCTCAAAATAAAGAAGACTCTAAAGATGCCACAACTAAAGAGTTAGAAGAGGTAGAGGTTTGCGAAGAGGTCATAGTCGATCTTGGTATTGCAGGCGTCAGAAAAGAAAAAGTCTGCAAGATAAAAAAATCTGAAGGCTTGAAGGCAGAAATAAATTCAAAAAATAATACAAACGAAAAAAAATTAGGTAATAAAAAGTCAATTGCTAAATGTAAAAAAGCTGGGGACACCTCAACAGAAAATAGATTTTTAAAAACTTGCAAAGAATAATTAAGCAATTTAAATTTCAAAATATGTGTAATTTTTACGATTATTAAGTATTATTATAGAATGAACAAAATTGTAACTGGATCAATAAGTGCTCTTATAGGAGTTTTTTTTCTTTTAATTGTTTTGATGTTGCCCAATGCAAACATTCAAAACATGATGGACTCCTCAGTCCGCTTATTATGTGAACATCCTGTCGGTGAAAGTAAAAGAACGGTAGATGTAAGTGGATCAGCGTTTTTTATTAATAAGACAACCCTAGTTACAAACGAGCATGTATCACCCATTGGTTCAAGATGTTTAATTATTACTAAAGATGAAAAAGGTGAGCCTGTTACGATAAAAACTAGGCAGCTATGGACTTCTGAGTCACCAGATGTGGCAATTTTAAGTGCAGATCTTCCAGAACTTATGGAATTTCCTGTATCAGCAATTTATGAGTCCAAAATAATTTCAGGCGATGAAGTTTTTAGCGTTGGGTACCCAACCACTGCCGGAACCTCAACAAATTTATATGATTACATTAAATCAACAGGAAATGATTCTTCGCTTGATGGTAATTACAATCTTTTAGTAGGGTTTTTAAAACCCCAAATTTTTAAAGGCGTTATTAGTTCTGAATATATTGTAGAGGGAGTATCTTACATACAAACAGATGCTGCAATAAACTCAGGCATTTCTGGGGGTCCTTTATATTCAAATAGTGGTCAGGTTATTGGTTTAACAACAATGCGTGATATTGACGCTCAAAATGTTGGATACTCAATTAGTGTTCAAGAGTTGATTCCTATTCTTAAAAAACTAGAGATTGATTTCACTCTTGAATCATCACTTATGAACTATGTAAGACTTTTTAACTCTTTCGCTAATGGCTTCATCGCATACATTTTAGCCCTGATGTTTATTGCAAGTGGTATTTATATTATTTTATCAAGATCTGCCATTGAAACATCCAACCAAAGCCCCAATAACGTCTCTGAGCCTATTCAGCCCCAACCCATGGTGCAACAGCGCCAGCAGCAAGGAAGGATTATTTTCCAAAACATGTCTGTCAACCCGCCAACTCTAAATTTTGCTACTAAAGTTTTTCTTGGTCGAGATCAGCAGTCATCGATTAAATTTCCATCAGATTGGCTTTTTATAAGTAAGTTGCATGCCATGATAGAATTTGACTTATCTACAAAAACTTTTCTTGTTAAAGACCTTAAATCAAGAAATGGGACCTTCATAAATAACAAAAGAATGAAAGAGGGAACCACTGAAAGAGTTTCATCAGGAACAAGTTTATATTTAGGCAAAGAAAATGCCGCTTTTACTTTAGAAATTATATAGGAGGACTTATGGCAGTTATTAAATGTGGTGCATGTAGGAAATATTATAATAATGGACAGCACTCAGCCTGTCCGTCTTGTGGTGCCTCTCTAGCTCAGGTAGCTCCAGAAGAATTTGAAGATACTCAGCCTCTTAATGATTTAGGAAGTTTTGCTACTGAGTCAGTATCAGAGCCTACCTCTCTTGGAATGTATGCGCAACAATCCGAAGTGAGCGATGATAATCCTTTTAATACTGATGATCTTGATACTACTGTGGCTCTAGACCAAGAAGACGATGGGGATGATGAGGTAACCGTAGCCTTATCTTCAAAAGCAATTGGTATTGATCCAGTATGCGGTTGGCTGGTTTGTGTCGAAGGCCCAGATAAGGGTAGAGACTACAGAATAAAATCAGAAAGAAATTTTATTGGTAGGTCTGCAAATCAAGATATAGTTATTTCTGGGGATCAAACTATCTCAAGAGAAAATCATGCGTCTATTACACAAGATCCAAAAACTCTTATCTTTACAATTAATACCGGTTCAGGAAGGGGTCTGGTTTATTTAAATCAATCAGTAGTTGAAACTCCACAACAGTTAAGCATTTATGATGTGGTTGAGATTGGTGATACAAAGCTTATTTTTATTCCATTTACAACTGATAGTTTTAAATGGGAGTAAAAAATTTTCTAAGTCTAATTCTGTTAGTCGGAACATACTCCTGTTCTACAGTTCAAACTTTTAAACCTTTTGCTGATAACGATAGTAAGGAGCCAGAGCTATCTATTGTAACTATTGAAACCCCATTATGTTCAAGAGCTGTATGCAAGATATCTAATATTGATGGAGATACATATTTTATGAATACTCCTAGTAGCATTAATATTAGATCATCAGAATCTGATTTCGAAGTTACTTGTTTTGTTGAAGAGGTCAAAGAGTATGACAATGTATTGCCAATGACTATGTGGCTAAGCGCTGATGCAAATTACTTAAAACATGACTTTGCTTGCCCATTAACTGACGAGGAAGTGATCGTTAAAACAAAACTTGAATCCACCCCTCAATCACAGGATACAGAGTTGCCTATCCCTAGTCAGGAACAAAAATCGGTGCAAGAAGACAAAATTGAACAAGTCTCTAAACCAGAGGCTGATGCATCTAAACCTAAAACTTCTGATGAGAAGCCATTAACAGAGAGCCAAATCAAGGCCATTGAGCAATTAAAAGATTTATATGATAAAAAGCTTATTTCTAAGGATGTTTATGATATAGAAATAGCTGCTATAAAAAATAATCCAAAAAAAGAGGAGTAAATATGGACAATTTTGACAACTATCTTATCAAGGTATACAACTTTTTTGAGACAACCATTCAAGGCATCAGAAATGTTATAAGCGTGTCTTTTGTAAACGCCTTATTTGAGCTTTTTGAAAGATTGAATGCTACTGCTATTCTTGTATCAACTTTCGTGCTTCTTGCAGCTACCATTAAGGCTTATGTTGATTATGGTATGGATATGCTTGTATGGCTTATTTTTATAGGCCCTATTCTGTTATTGCTTTTCTCATTTCTATCTGAGGGCTTTCATGAAGCATGCGAAGCGCTTATAAAGAACAATCCTACTTATATTAGCAACCAAGCCTATTTAACTTTTACAGCCGTATTTACTTTTCTTTCATCTGTCCTCTTATTCTTAACTGGTATTTATGCATTAATAGAAGATCCAATGCAATTAGGTCCGCTTGCAAATTCTGGAATTATAGTCTTTTCTATATACCTATTAGTAACTACTGCTCCGTTATTTAATCCTGCTTTGATTAACTTAAATGTTTCTAAAGAGAGCTCTGCTGCAGATGATTTAATAGGCCTTATGTCATTAAACTTAAAGTCAGTGCTTTTTCAAGAAAAATTACTTAGTAGAATTTTAATTTTAATGGCATCTCTAATATTTATTTGGGGTATCTTTGATTCAGATATTACAATGTTTTTTGGTGCATTAGGTATACTTTCTTTGGGTATCTTTTTTCCTTTAATAGCCTATTTAGTATTTATTTTCTTTTATGCAATTTACTCTGTATTTCAAGCAATACTCCATATACCAAAACTTAACAAATAACAGCTTTATACTTTAAAATAATGCTCCTTAAATAGGAGCGTTGTTTTATAAACGTTTTTTATTTACACTTATTAATGTTTAAGTCCCTCCTAACCCCCCTTGTTTTAGCACTATTTTTAGTCTCATGCGGTGGCGGCGGCGGTGGTGGTGGAGGCTCTGATCCTGGCGGCGGTTCTGGCGGTGGCTCTGGCGGTGGCAGTCCCATTCCTTTTCCTACAGCTAGTATCAGCTCTGATGTTGAGGAGGCTGAAGTTAATACAGAAGTAACCCTTACTTGGTCATCGACTAATGCTAATTCTTGCACTGCTTCTGGAGCTTGGTCAGGTACTAAGGGCACTAACGGCTCTCAATCTGTTTCAGTCCCCCAAGCTGGAACCAATACTTATTCCTTGTCATGCTCTAACGCTACCGGCTCTGCTTCAGATTCAGCTAGCGTATTAGGGTATCGAATGTTCTCTGGTACTGTTTTGGATGGGTATATTCGGGGCAGTGAAGTATTTGCTGATACTAACGACAACAATGAATTAGATACGGATGAATTTTCCGTTACCACTAATAATGATGGCGTATTTTCCGGCTTGCAGTTTTATCAAGGTAAAATAATGGCCAAAAATGGAATTGACCTTGATACAGGTTTTATTTTTGAGAACTTTACTTTGCAGACCCAATCAATTAATGGTTTGGTTGATTACATTATCAGTCCGGTAACCAGCGTAGGCTCTTATCTAACAAATCCATCAGATATAAATAAAATCTTTGGTATTAGTTCAAACATTGATGTCTATTCAGTTGATCCAATTCCTTTCATTAATGATACAGATTATGCAAATCTTTATTCAATCGGTAATAGGTTAACTGTTCTTGCCATGGGCGTGCAAAAGTTTGAGGCTGCCAATAAGGATTTGCTATCTTATCTGAGTGTCATTGCTGCAGAAGCTCAGATTTCTTATGACAATAGTTCTGTTAGCGTGCAAATAGATGATCCAGATTTTGTGCGTTCAGTTATAGATACTATTTTAGATACAGGCACGACAGATGACTTCAAATCAAGTTTGACCACTATGC
>Ga0315320_10002321_pt1 | contig 15647 bp, 11 predicted proteins | sample M140m21515metaG_FD_203458 | JGI IMG/M metagenome (GOLD analysis project Ga0315320, IMG submission 203458) | Ammonia-oxidizing marine archaeal communities from Monterey Bay, California, United States - M1 40m 21515 | ecosystem: Environmental > Aquatic > Marine > Coastal | place: USA: California... | reverse complement strand
GCCGGCGTCGTCCCACGCCCAGTCGAGGCTGGTGCCGCTCGCCAGATACAGATCATGGGCGGGTTGCGGCGCGAAGATCCTGCCGTTGATCGATTCGATCGCCTCGGCGATGCCCTCGCCGAGATTCCGATGGATCTCGCCGGCGGGCCCCTCCGGCTCGGTGGAGTCGTATCCGTACGGCCAGAGCACGAGCTGGGAGTAGCAGTGCACATCGAAGAAGATCGAGGTGTTCGGATTGGCCGCCACGTCGTCTCGAATCGCCTGGGTCTCCGGCTCGCTGAACGGACCGGTGCCCCGATAGGTGTCGCTGCCCGTGTTCCCGCTCGAGCCCGGCCCGCCCCATCCCGCGGCGAAGTTCCGGTTCCAGTCGACGCCGAAGGTGCCGTCTCCGTTCGCCTTGCGGGTCTTTCGCCAGAGACGGTTCGAGTCCCAGGTGAACTGGTAGCCGTCGGGATTCGCCAACGGGACGATGTGCCATGCAAGGTCGTCCACCAGCGGAGTGATGCGATCATCGGCGCCGTGGCCGTTCACCAGCGTGTCCGCGAGATATGAGATCGTCGCGGGACTGATCCATTCCCGGGCGTGGGCGCCGGCCACGATGTAGATGCCGGGAACGCTCGACGGATCCGCGGCGCCGGAGATGGTGTAAGCCCGGATCTCCCGGCCTTCGATGGACTCGCCGATGCTCCGCGAGGTCACGAGATCGGGGCGGCTCGCTTCAAGCGCTTCGTAGAACGCGAAGAGTTCGTCCTGCTGGTGGTACTCCTCGAAGAAGCCGACGCCGGCGATGCCGTCCGCGTCGATGCGACTTCGTTCCTCGTCGATCAACCGCTGGACGTCGGGGATCATCACCTCGAACTCGATGCCGGTCCGCGCGAGCGTTCCGATCCGGTCCACTGGAAGCATCACGTCGATCGAACCGAGTCCGATCGACTCCGACCAGACGTCGCCACCGAGTGCGAGCAGGGTTCGAAGTTCTCGGAGCGTGTCGACCTCGGCGCGGACCACCTGATGAGCGTCGTACCGGACCAGTTCCTGCGCGGTGGCGAGGGAAGCGGTGAGCCCGACGAGTGTCGCAGCGAGTGAGCGGGGGATCGAGCGGACGATGGACATCTGGAGACTCCGTGGTGAATGGACCCAATCTAGACCCGTTCTTCGCGGATCGGTTCGAGAATCTCGGTGATCAGACGCAATACCGCCCGCGGCGGGGATGGGAATCCCGGAAGCCGTTGAAACGAAGGCGGCCCGGCGGGAGCGGGTGCTCCGGCCGGACCGTCGTCGATGTGGATCGAATGATGCGTCTGATTCAAAGGTCCGGACGGAGCCAGGTCTTGAACCGTTCGAAATCGACCTCGGAGGCCTCGTTCACCGGAATCTCGTGCGCGGTGACGATTTCGTTGAGCTTGGGGTTGGCCAGCTTGATGATCCGGCTTGAGCCGTCGATGAACGACATCGCGAGCCGGTCCTGCGGATCCCAGAACGCGGGGAAGTCCTTCCACCATCCGACGGGATGCAGGGTGTCGATCACCCAGCCGCCGCGGTTGTAATTGTCGTCCCAGCCGGTGTCGTGCTCGGCGATGGTGTACATGGTGTTCGCGGGATTGCGGACCTTGCTGATCCGGTCGACGGTCGAGCCCCAGGCGCCGTTCGGGTTGTCGGGGATGTCGCTGATGAAGCCGTTGAGCGAATAGCTCCTCACCCGTCCGGTCGGATCGAGCGGTGACTGATAAGCCCGGACATCCTGGACGTAGTCGTAGAGTGCGCCGTCCTTCAAGGCCTGGTCGGTCTCCTCGAGGGAGCCGTCGCCATTCAGGTCACGGAGTCGCGGCGCCGAGGCGCCGGTGTTGTAGCTCTTCACCCAGAACAGATCGCGGTTGGGGTTTGAGATTCCCGGAGGGAATTCCTGGCTCGCGGGACTCATGAACTTGCCGTTGTTGTCCTGGCTCCAGCTGACGAGCCCGAGCTGGAGCTGGTGCTGGTTGCTCATGCACTCGGTGAGGCGGGCGGTGTCACGGAAGGATCCGATCGAGACGAGCAGGAATCCGATGATCAGCGCAATGATTCCGATCACCGCAAGCAGTTCCACCAGGGTGAATCCGCGTCGGGACCGTCGTCGGGCGGGCGCAATATCGTTGATGTCGTGCAAACCGTTCATCCTCGAAGAATATTCCATGGGTCGCCTGTGTCCAACTATTTGGTTTGGTCTTCCGTCCGGGTGATCCGGAAGGTCCGAACTCCGAACCGGCCCCGGTCTTCGCTAACAGTCTAGACCACCAAACGATGTTCGGATCGACGAATATCGTGGCGGCGAGAGTTATCAGACCTGGAATCGGTCGTCTTGGGGGTTTGGGTGGTGATTCGGGGAATCAGACCGGCCCGAGAATGTCTTCGGTGGCTTCCGAGAGCCGGCTCCACGAATCAAGCAGATGGGTCTCGCCGCATCTGGTGCTTGCGATCGCCAGATCCCGGAGCCATCGACGGAGCCAGGTCGCTGGGGACGCTGGTTTGAGCATCTCGCGGGGGTCGATCGTCTCGTCGAAGGCGTGGATCAGGTCTCGGAATTCGATGCCATCGATGATCCGGCCGCGTTCGTGCGGGTCGATCACCGTGATGCGTCGATGGGTCTCGTCACGAACCGCGACGAGGAAGCGTCCCGGCACGTCCACGCCGAAGACGTCGAGTCCGATTCGTTCCGCGGCACCGCAGTAGGCGAGCGCGCAGGGGACGGGCAGCGCCGGCGTCCCATCGAGGATGAGACCGAAGTCCATCGCGTCGGGATGGACCGCGACGTCCTCGTGGCATCCGATTCCGAGATCGTCCACGATCGCCTCGTGGAGATGGGCCATCAGTCCTTCGGTTCCTCGGCTGCCGAGCGCATTGGCGCGGCCCGCAAGGTGTGGGACCCGGCACCGGACGCGATGAGCGATCGCCTCGAGCCGCGTATGAGCCGCATCCGGATCGATCGCCGGGCGGCGATGTGCGGCGAGTGCCACGACCGCGTCCACAAGATCCCGATACCGATCGAGTTCGGTCAGGGAATCGCAGTATTTCGAGGTCCAGTCGGTCATCCGGGACGTTTTCCGAGAAGGGGTCGGTACGGGTAGGATCAATCGGTCGATTCGCACGAGATCCAGCAGGAATCGCCGACACTCCCTTGTAAAGGCTCGTTTTTCGATCCGAAAGAGGTGTTTCGGCCATTTCCGGACCCCATCGGATCCACGCTCGGCTCCATGCACGAACCCTCATCGCCGCCATCCCGGCCCGGTCTCGACCGACACCTCGTCATCGTGGTGGCGAGCGGCGTTCTGATTCTCGGGGGGTTCATCGCGCGACGGTTCGGGACGGATCCGACGGCGGACACGCTCTATGTGATCGCGATGCTGGTGGCCGCGTCCGACGTGCTCGTGGGAACCGTGAAGCGACTGTTCGGTCGAGTGCTCGACGTCGATCTTCTGATGCTGCTCGCCGCGGGCGGCGCGACCGCGATGGGAGAGGTCGGCGAAGCGGCGGTACTGCTCTTTCTCTTCGCGCTCGGTCATGCGCTCGAGCACTTCGCGATGCGGCGGGCGACCCGGGCGATCGAAGCCCTCGGCCGGTTCTCGCCCTCGACGGCGCGGCGGCTCGATGCGGACGGCGGTGAGACCGAGGTTCCGGTCGCGGCGCTGGCGCCGGGCGACGTCGTGCGGGTGCGGTCCACCGAACGCATTCCGATCGACGGTCGGATCGTCCGTGGTGAGAGCGGGATCGATCAGAGTCCGATCACCGGCGAGAGCGTTCCGGTCCGGGCGGTACCGGACTCGGAGGTCTTCGCCGGCACGCTCAATCTCGACGCGGTGGTGGATGTCGAGGCCACCAGTGCCGCGAGCGAGACCCTGATGGCGCGGATGGTCCGGATGGTCGAGGAGGCGCGACGTGGAAAGGCTCCGACCGAGCGGACCGCGGAGCGATTCACGCGGGTCTACGTTCCGCTCGTGCTCCTGTCGGTGGGATTGATGATCGTCCTTCCCCCGGTCTTCGGGTTTCTCGGATTCTCGGAATCGGTCGGTCGGGCCATGACCGTGCTCGTCGGCGCCTCTCCGTGCGCACTCGCGATCTCGACGCCCGCGGCGGTGCTGGCGGGAATCGCGAGAACGGCGCGAGGCGGCGTCCTCGTCAAGGGTGGCGGCGCGCTCGAGGAGCTCGGCACCGTGGGTGCGATCGTGTTCGACAAGACCGGCACGCTCACCGAAGGCCGGCCGAGCGTGCGATCGGTCCGGGTCGAATCACCGTTCGAGGAGGCGGAGGTGCTGGCGCTCGCGGCGTCGATCGAACGCGAGAGCACCCACCCACTCGCCGAAGCGGTGGTGCGGGCCGCGGATGCGGATCGAATCTCGACGGCCGATTCGGCGGAGGTCGTTCCGGGGCTCGGGATGCGTGGCGACGTCGCGGGGCGGGTCGTCCTCGTCGGCGGTCGCGGACTCTTCGAGCAGGCGTCGATCGCGATTCCCGCGGAGGTCGTCGCGGCGGCCGATGCCGCGGGCGAGGCGGGACGGACGGTCGCCTACGTCGGGATCGACGACCGAGTCGTCGGGCTCATCGAGTTCTCCGATGCCGAGCGAGCCGAGGCGTCCGCGGTGGTGACCCGGCTGCGAGCCCTCGGCGTGGATCGGATCGTGATGCTGAGCGGCGACCGGACCGGCCCGGCCCGATCGGTGGCCCGGGGGATCGGAATCGACGACGTACGGGCCGAACTCCTGCCGGAGGACAAGATCGCGATGGTCGCCGAGCTCCGCCGCAGTCACGGCGGGGTCGCCATGGTCGGTGACGGCGTCAACGACGCTCCGGCCCTCGCCGAAGCGACGGTGGGCGTCGCGATGGGCGGCTGTGGAACGGATGTCGCTCTCGAGGCCGCTGATGTGGCCCTCATGGCCGACGATCTCTCCCGACTGCCGTTCGCACTGCGGATGGCGAGGCGCACCCGCCGGATCATCCTTCAGAACGTCTTCGTGTCGATGGGCATGGTCATCCTTCTCATCGTGCTCGGCGTCCTGGGCATCACCAATCTCGCGACGGCGGTCGTCCTGCACGAAGGCAGTACCATCGTCGTCGTGCTCAATGCGTTGAGACTGCTCCGCGTCCCGGACGAGACGGTCCCCGTCGAAGGGGAGGAGGCATCGTGACCGGCGTCGAGATCGAACTCCGTGGCGTGGCGAAGACCTTCGACCGGTCGGTGGAGGCGGTCGCGCCGATGGATCTCGCCCTGCGGGCGGGCGGGGTGACGGCGCTGCTCGGCCCGACCGGCTGCGGCAAGAGCACCCTCCTGAGGATGATCGGTGGCGTGGAGGCACCCACCGGAGGTTCGATCGACGTGCGGCCGAAGCCGCGGATCGGATTCTGTTTTCAGGAGCCGAGGCTCCTTCCGTGGAGGAACGTGCTTCGCAACGTCGGTCTCCCGCTCGAGCTCGACGGCCGGCCGCGCGACGTCTGCCACCGGGAGGCCAGGCGTCGGCTCGAGATGGTCGGACTCGGTGACGCGACGGAGCTTCTGCCCGCCGCGTTGTCGGGCGGCATGCGGATGCGGGCGGCGGTGGCGAGATCGCTCGTGGCCGATCCGGATCTCCTGCTGCTCGACGAACCCTTCGGGGCCCTCGACGAAGTGACCCGTTTCCGACTCGACGAGGAGGTGGCGAACCTGGTTCGCGAAAAGGCGATCACCGTGGTGTTGGTGACGCACTCGATCTCCGAGGCGGTCTTCCTGGCGGACGAGGTGGTGGTCCTCTCGCCGCGACCCGCACGGATCATCGAACGCTACGACATCCCCTTCGGCGAGCGGGTGGCGTCCCTTCGCGGAACCGAGGCCTTCGCCCGGCTGCAGGCGGACATCTACGACTGCCTGCGGGGCGGCATGACGGAGGGGGAATCATGAGTCGTCGAACCGGTGTGTTCGCCGCGGTCTGGCCGCCCTTGCTGGTGGTCCTGATCCTCCTCGTGCTCTGGGAACTGATGGTCGTCCTGTTCTCGATCCCCGAATACCTCCTGCCCACGCCGCGCGCGGTGGGGCGGACGATGATCGAGCAGTGGCCCCGCCTGATCGCCGCGACGGGTCGGACCGCGACCGCCACCCTCGCCGGGTTCGGCGCCAGCGCGGTGCTCGGCGTGGTCGCGGGAAGTCTCCTCTCGCTGGTTCCGCTCGCCCGCCGCGGCGTCTATCCGCTGACGCTTCTGCTCCAGATGGTGCCGCTGGTGGCGATCGCCCCGATGCTCGTGATCTGGTTCGGCATCGGACTTCCGAGCGTCATCGTGGCGGCCTGCATCGTTTCCGTCTTCCCGGTGATCGCCGGAACCCTCGACGGACTGCAGTCGGTGGACGCCGGGCTCGCGGAGATGTTCAGGATCCAGCGGGTGGGCAGGATCCGGACCTGGTGGAAACTCGGGTTGCCGTGGTCGATCCCGAGCGTCATCACCGGACTCCGGATCGCGGCGGGTCTCGCGGTGATCGGTGCGATCGTCGGCGAGTTCGTCGGGGCCTACGGCGGCGACCGTGCGCCCCTCGGCGCGATCATCACCAGCGCCCTGAAACAGAATCAGACCGCGACGGTGTTCGCCGCGATCGGGATGGCGTCCGCGCTCGGGTTCCTGCTCTTCGGGCTGGTGAATCTCGGGGGCTGGCTCCTTCTTCGTCGCTGGCACGCGTCCGCGCAGTGATCCCTCGGGTCGGCGATACTTCCGCATCCCGAATCAACCCAGGAGCAGGTTCCATGCATCTCAAGCGTCCGGATCGGAATCGTCGTGCGGCGTGTCTCTCGTGGGTCGCGTTGCTGGCGACGGCGCTCGTCGGCTGCGGCGAATCAGGATCATCGAGCGAGGCGAACGGTCCGAGGCGGATCACCGTCCAGTTGAACTGGTTCCCGGAGCCCGAGTTCGGTGGTTTCTACGCCGCGAAGGAACGCGGCATCTTCGAGCGGGCCGGATTCGACGTGGAGCTCATCAAGGGCGGGGCGGAGGTGCCGGCGCCCCAGCTGGTCGCGAGCGGAAACGTGGACTTCGCGGTGGTCTCGGCCCCGCAGCTGGTCACGATCCGGGCCCGGGGTGGAACCGCGACGGGGGTGTTCGCGAGTTTCCAGGTCTCGCCTCGATCGCTCCTCGTGAAGCGTGATTCACCGTACGAGTCGTTGCAGGCGCTCTGGGAGAGCGACGCCACGATCATGGCCCAGGACGGCCTGGTGTTCATTCGGTGGTTGAACAGCATCTACGACGGCTCGAAACTCTCGTTCATCCCCTATGCCGGCTCGACGGCGCTCTTCGTCGACGGCAAGGCGGAGAGCATGCAGTGCTTCGCGACCGCGGAGCCGGTCCAGCTCGAGGTCGACGGCCTCATGACCAGGGTGTTCGTGGTCGGGGAGACGGGCTACAACCCGTACGACGGCGTGCTCGCGGTCAACGACGGACTGCTTGCGGCGGAGCCCGAGATGGTCGCTCGCTTCGTCGAAGCGGTCAGGGCGGGCTGGGATTCCTATCTCACCGATCCCGATCCGATCAACGACGTGATCGCGAAGCTCAATCCCGACCTGAAATCGAACGTCCTGCGGCTCGCCGCGGCGAAGCTCCCGTCGTTCGTCCGATCCGCGAACACCGCGGACCACGGCCTCGGGTGGATGTCCGATGAACGATGGAGCGAACTCGTGACGCAGCTCGAGACGCTCGGCGAGATCACCTCGGACGATGTCGCGGGACTCGGCCGGATCTTCGTGAACCCGAAGACCGGGACGCCGGCCGCGGAATGAACCCGACGGGTATCTGAAGACCCCTGGAATCTCCGGGAATCCACGGTGAACCGCGGCGAGTTCGCGATCGATCGTAGGATCCGGTGGTGCCGACCGAACGAACCATCCTCCACCTCGACATGGACGCGTTCTTCGCGTCCGTCGAGCAGCGGGACGATCCCGCATTGCGGGGTCGACCGGTCCTGGTGGGCGGGCGGGGTGGTCGGGGCGTCGTCGCCGCCGCGAGTTACGAGGCCCGTGGCTCGGGCTGCCGGTCGGCGATGCCGATGGCCGAAGCGCTTCGGCGATGCCCCGACGCGGTGGTGGTCAAGCCGTCGTTCGCTCGGTACGAGGCGGATTCCGCTCGGATCATGGAGATCCTCGAGACCGCGTCGCCGATGGTGGAGCCGCTCTCGATCGACGAGGCGTTCATCGACGTGACGGGATCGGAGCGACTGCTCGGCGCCGGTCCCGTGATCGCGAAACGGCTCAAGGCGTCGATCCGGGAGGAGCTGGGACTCACCGCGAGCGTCGGCGTCGCGCCGTGCAAGTTCGTGGCGAAGATCGCCTCCGATCTCGAAAAGCCGGACGGTCTCACGGTCTTCGAATCGGCGGGCATCGCGGCCCGACTCGCACCGCTGCCCATCGAGCGGATGTGGGGCGTGGGGCCGAAGAGTCGGGCGCGTTTCGAAGCGCGGGGCATTCATCGGTTCGGCGATCTCCAGCGATGGTCACCGGAGTCCCTCGCGGCCTCCTTCGGCGACGCGGCGGCGCGTTTTCATCTGCTCGCGCACGGCGTCGATCCTCGCCCGGTGGTCGGAGATCGGACCGCCAAGTCGGTCGGGCACGAACAGACCTTCGGCGTCGACCTCGGGGATCCCTCGGAGGTCGAGGCGGTCCTGCTGCGACACGTCGAGCGGGTCGGAACCCGGCTTCGCCGTCGAGGGCGTCAGGCCCGCTCGATCGTCGTGAAGATCCGCGACGGCGCGTTCGTGACCAACACGCGTTCCGCGACCCTTGATCGCCCGACCGACCGCACCGACGTGCTCTGGGAGACGGCGCGGACGTTGTTCCGAGCCTGGCCGTTCCGGCCGGTCCGTCTCATCGGCATGTCGGCGGAGCGTTTCGAGGACGACGACCCCGGGCTCTTCGCCGGGACGGACGAGGAGGAATCCCGCTCCCGCCGGCTCGACGCGACCACCGATGCGATCCGCGATCGGTTCGGCGGCGAGGCGATCGCCCGCACCGCGGCGTCGTTTCCGCCTCGGGACGCCCGGGAACGAAGCGAGGGCGAGGAACGTTCGGATCCGTGAATTGAAACGCCGCCGTCCCGAGGGACGGCGGCGTCGACGTTCACGGTTCTTCGTTTCGAATCACTGCGGGGCGAGCATCTTCAGGAAGACGATTCGTTCCTCGCCGTCGCGTTCGACGAGCACCTGGACCTCGTCGCCGGGGCTCAGCTCGGCGAGTCGGCTCACCAGTTCCGCCCGCGACTTCATGGGGTTCTTGTCCCACTTCTTGATGATGTCGCCGGGCTGGATGCCGCCCTTGTCGGCGGTGGAGTCCGCGGTGACGTTCACGACCTCGAGGCCGGCGTCGTCGGCCAGCTGTCGGGAACGGATGCCCAGTCGCACCCGAAGGGCGCGGGGACGGGCGGGGCCGGGGGCCCGGGCGGATCCGGAATCCGAATCACTGGTGCCGAACGCGAACTTCTCCGGACGCTTCGCGGCGTCGAGGGCGAGTTCGTGGAAGAGCTTGACGGTCTTGACGCCGGCGGTCCGGTAGATCTGGTCCGGGGTGTCGTCGGGCGTGTGGTAGTCGTCGTGGAAGTCCGCGCAGATCGCGAAGAGGATCGGGATGCCCTTGCGGTAGAAGCTCGCGTGGTCGCTGCCGCCGCCACGCATCCCCTCCTTGAGGACGATCTCCAGGCCGCAGTCGTCGAAGAACGGCTGGGCCCATTCCCGCATGCCTTCGCCGGTGTCGACGCCGGTGACGCTCAGACCCTGCTCGTTGACCCGACCGATCATGTCGAAGTTGATCATCAGGGCGACGTCGTCGATCTCGTGCGGGGGGTTGTCGACGTAGTGTCGGGAACCGTTGAGGCCGCTCTCCTCGGCGTCGAAGGCCGCGAACATGATCGATCGGAGGGGCATGTCCTCGGGAAGTTCGTCGTAGGAGCGTCGCAGGCTCTCGCCGAGCATCATCAGCGCCGCGGCGCCGGAGGCGTTGTCGTCGGCGCCGGGATGGAGATTTCCAGAGCCCCGTCGGGAACCGAATTCACCCATGCCGAGGTGGTCGAGGTGACCGCCGATCACGATGTACTCGTCCTTCAGTTCACCTCGGCCCGGGAGCACGCCGAGGACGTTTTCGGCGAAGCTCGGGGTTCGTTCCATCGCGCCGGCGGCGGCGACCGAGCCTTCGAATTCGACCACGGTGGTGCCCTGGTCCGCGAGCTTGCGGAGTTCGAGGAGGGACCGGCCCTTCGGATCACAGGCGGCGGCGAGCGACTCGCCGGCTTCCGGCGTCATCATGAAGACCGGGACGTCGTCGATGACCTTCGAAGTGCCTCGCATCAGTTCGCTGGAACGGGGGTCGTCCGCGCCGGGGGGGTTGATGAGGATCACGCCCGCGGGGTTCCGCTTCGCGACCGCACCGAACTTGCTGGCGAACGTCGACTTGCGGGACCATCGTCGTTCGTTCCAGAGACTGTTGCCCTCTTCGTCCATCGGTTCGAATCGCATCATCACCGCGATCTTGCCGGTGAGGTCGGTGTCCTCCTCGAAGGACTGGTAGTCGTCGTTGCCGTCATCGATCGAATAGCCGACGAAGACCATCTCGCCGTCGACCTCGCCGGCGCTCCCGAGTCCGGTGAACTCGAAGTCCTCGCCGAGTTCGAAGACGACTTCGCCGTTGGTTCCGTCCACCACGAGCGACTGGTCCTTGAACTCCGTCTTGGATCCCAGTTCGAACGCCTGCTTCCAGCTTCGCTCGCCGGTCTCGGCGTCGACCATGCCGGGCTCGAGGCCGGCCTGCTGGTACCAGTAGATGACGTAGTCGCGGGCGTACTCCATCCCGGGCGTTCCGGGGAGTCGGCCGCCCATCCAGGGACTGGACAGGATCGTGATGTGGTCGTTGAAGACCCGTTCCTCGACGGGGACCTCGATCATCGCCTCGCGGATCCGGTCACCTTCTTCGGTCACGATCGCGGTGGCGGCACCGGCGAGGCCGAGGGTGAGCAGGAACGGGGTGAGTGTAAAGCGGCGGAATTGAATCGGGTTCACGGTGTGTTGACTCCGGATCGTGAAGAGGACCGTTCGACCGGTCGGAAGGGTGGAGCATAGGGCCGGGCTGCGGCTCGGGTCGGATCCCGACGACGCGTCCCCGGGGGGCGGCCGGCCCCGGGTCCGGATTCAACCGCCGGTCTCCTCGGGGGTTGCACGCCGCGGACCGCACCCGGGATGCGTAGACTCGGGGCATGACCACGCACGTCGATCGCCGCTGGCGTCCGCTCCCCATCACGTTTTCGTTCCTCGTCCTCCTGCTGGTCACCACGGTCGCGCCGGCGGATGTCCATCCCCAGGACGGTCCGCACGTGGACGTCCGGATCTCGATCGATGAGACCGCGGTGGTCGTCCGGCTCGAGATGAATCTCGTGTTCCTCGATCACATCGTCGACTTCCCGAGGGAGGATCCGGCACGGGTCTCGACGATCGAATGGCCGGCGGTCGAGCCACTCCTGCTGGAATTCTTCACCCGTCGTCATCCGCTCCGGATCGACGGGCAGGTGGTCGAGCCTTCGGTCGAGCGCCTTCAGATCAACGATCCGGATCTCGCGCTGCTGCCCTTGTTTCCGATCTCCGGTGAACGTGGTCTGCGCAAGATCCGATTCGAGCTGGTGTATCCCACTGAAGGAAAGCCGTCGACGGTCGAGCTCTCCTGGACGACGTTCCCGCCGGACATTCTGACGGACGCGGTCGATCCGCCACCCCTCGACATCGCGGCCGAACTCGATGCCGAGGGCGTGCGGCAGCCGCTGCTCTTCAGCGGTGATCGTCCGGGCGTCACCTGGAAGGCGATGGGCGAGTCGATCGACGCGCGTCTGCTCGAGGTTCCGGCGTCGCCGGTCGAGCCGCCCACCGCGGTTCCGGCCCTGGCGATCGTGCTCTTCGTGATCGGTGGGATCGTGATCGTCGCGGGCATCACGATGTCGCGCACTTCCGGTTCGCCGAGGCCGTTCGCGGTGTCGATGGTCGTCGAAGGTCTGTTCCTGATCGGTGGCGTCGCGGTCCTGCTCGCCGACGTCGGCACGATCGAGTTCGGTGGCGGCCCTCGTGCGCCCGACGCCGTGGAGGCGGAGGCGATCTTCCGGCCTCTGCACGCGAACGTGTATCGCGCCTTCGACTACGTCGAGGAGGGGGACATCTACGACGCGCTGGATCGAAGCGTCGAAGGCCCGTTCCTGCAGAAGCTGTATCGGACGATCTTCCAGGGACTCGTGATGCAGGAGGAGGGTGGTGCGGTGGCACGGGTCTCCGAGGTCCGGCCGATCGACGTCTCCGTCGGGGAGATCCGACGGGAGAATGGAGCGGACGGGGTCGAACGGTCGGCGTTCGAGGTCGACTGTCGCTGGCAGGTGGAGGGTGTGGTGAGCCACTGGGGTCACAGCCATCGACGCGTCAACGAGTACGTGGCCGAGTGGGACGTCGTCGACGGCCCTGAAGGATGGCGACTGGTCGACGCCCGGATCACCGGACAGGATCGGCTGGACACCCCCGATGAGGATCATTTCGGCGTCGGCGACGAATTCGAGCTTTGAATCCGGATCGCGGGAGGGTCAACCGCTCGAAACGGGGACGTCGACGATTCGGCGGGCATCGAGGTCCGCGACCGCGGCATTCCGCGCCTCGTCGAGCCGTCCCAGGTGCCAGGCGGTGACGCGTCCACAGGGGAACGAGATCGACTCACCGCCATCGACGACCAGCGCCCGGCTGGTCGAGGTGAGAAGCAGCAGGACCCCGGCCAGGCCGAAGATCGCCGCGACGACGACGCTCGCACCGGTCGAAGCCGCGGCGATCGAGGTGCCGGCGGCGGCGTCGAGGGCCGTCGTCACGGTGCCGAGAAGCCCCGCGCCCACGACCGTGAAGACCGCGTTCAGGAGCAGGATCGCGCCGAAGACCAGCCGAAGCGGACTCGTGCGGCGTTCGATGCCGATGGATCGGACCCGCTCGGGATAGGCGATCCGAGCGGACTGGGTCATGAGGTCGGGCAGGACCGCCGCGATCCGGCGATTGGTGCAGACGAGCACGCCGCGTCGCCCGAGCACCGCGGCGAGAAGCGAGTTCCGGGTCATGTCGAGAAACGACTGGTTCAGCGTGAACACGTCGGATTCCCCGGGCAGGCGATCGACCAGCACGCCGTTCTCGACCAGCGCATCCACGTTGGCCGAGGCCCGCGCGAGATCGAGTTCGTGTCCCAGGCCCGGCGATCGCTCGAACACCGTCGACCCGGGGTCGTCCGGCTCGGGCCCGGCCTCGTGATCACCTGACGCCGGCTCCGGGCTCGACTCGAACTCGGTGATCTCCGGTTCGGGAACGTCCGCGACGCCGCCGGGGACGCCGGGTCCGGGGGACGGTGCATCGGTCCGTGGGGTCGAGGGGCGGTCGCCGAGGCCGGGGATCCGCTCGAACGGGCTCCAGGTCCGGCCCGTCTCCCGGCGGACGAAATCGCCGGGGCCGAGCCGGCGCTGATCGGCGAGTTCACGCAGTTCATCGCTGCCGAACGGGCCGTACTCCCGGCCGTCCACGCTTCGAACGATGTACTTCATGTGCGGGATCTCCATGCCGGGTCTGGAATCGTCTCGGGCGCGAGGCTAACCGTCCCGGCGCGGCGACGCCAGTGGTTCCAACGTGAGCGACGGCCTCGAGAACGCGGACGGATCCGCCGCATCGCGTCGATTCGGGGGCCCGCGCTCGATCTGTGGCCGCCGCAAGGTATCCTCGGGTCCTCACCTCGGAGCCTCTCGCGTGATCGATCTCTCCTCCATCGTCCTTCCAGAGATTCTCGACCCCATGCTCGGCGGCATCGCTGCCGCGGGCGGTGGTGACGACAACCGGTGGATGCGGCTGCTCGGCCGACTTCATCCGTTGATCGTCCACTTCCCGATCGGTCTCGCGATCACCGCGGCGGTGGTGGAACTCGTGAACATCATTCGTCGTCGACGTGACGCATCGCCCTTCGCATTCACCGCGACCGGGATCGCGGCAGGGACGGCGATCGTCGCCGCGTTCTTCGGATGGTTGAACGCCGACTATGAAGGGGCCACGGAAGGAACCACGCTCTTCCTGCACCGGTGGCTGGGCATCATCGCCGCGGGTGGTCTCTCGATCGTCTTCCTCGCCGGACTCGTCGGTCGGAGTGGCGTTCGGATCACGGCCTTCAACGGCTACCGCTGGGGACTTCTCATCTGCGCGGTGGTGCTGGCGGTGGGATCCCATTTCGGCGGCGAGATGGTCTACGGCAAGGGCTATCTGACCAAGGTGATCTTCGCCTCCAGTGACAAGCCCGCTGACACGGACACCGACACCGACGCCGACCCCGCCGCCGGCGAGGCCGCGTCGAATGAGGATGGAGCACCGGGCAAGAAAGTGACGCCGGCGACCGATGCCTCGAAGATCGATTTTCGTCGAGACGTCCTTCCGATCTTCGAGGCCCGCTGCGTCGAATGCCACGGGCCGGACAAGGTCAAGGGCGATCTCCGGCTCGACACCGAGGCCGCGATCTTCGCGGGTGATCCCGAGTGGTGGACCGTGCTCTGGGGGGATCCCGACCACAGTCTCCTGCTTGAACGGGTGATGCTCCCGGCCGACGACCCGGATTCGATGCCGCCGGACGGCGAACGCCTGACCGCGGCGCAGGTCGCCACGATCCGGACCTGGATCGAGACCGGCGATACTGGTGAACGGAAGACCGCCGACGAGACGAAGGCAGCCCCGCCGGCAGCCGTTTCGGACGACAAGGACGTGAATGAGGTTCCGGCGGCGATCACGGCCGCGGCCGAAAAACTGCGTCAGCGAGGGGTCCTGGCGATGCGGATCGCGCAGAACTCGGACGACTGGGAGGTGAACGCGAGTCTCGTGTCGCCGCCGTTCGCGGATGCGGACTTCGAACTCCTGAAGGGGCTCGAGCCGGTGTTGGTCCAGGCGAGCTTCAATCGGAGCGAAATCACCGACGCCGGACTCGAAGGGCTCCTCGGCTTCGACCGGTTGAATTCCCTCCGCCTTGCGCAGACCGGAGTCGGAGACGGGGCGGTCGACTCGTTGCTCCGACTCGAGGGACTCGAGATTCTGAATCTCTACGGCACGAATCTCTCCGACACCGGCCTGTCACGACTCGTGTCCCTTCCGAACCTGAAGCGAATCTACTGCGCCGACACGTCCGTCACGCCCGACGGCGTGGTGGCGGCGATGAAGTCCGCCGACTCCGATCTCGACGTGATCGGCCCTGAAGCGGTATCGCCTGCGGCGGTGGGTGATCCGGACGCCGCGGCCGGCGAGCCTGCATCCCCTTGAATCCGGTCGGGGCTCGAGGTTCCGGGAAGTCGCTTCGGAGAGGCTTCGTGCTTCTGATCGGGAAGCGGGAAAGCACCGTTTCGATTGCGGCGACGGTTCGTCTGGCTTGGCCCCACGCAACGGCAATCGAACCTGATCTCCAGTGAACTGGTGGAGTCGGCGTGGATGCGACCGCTGGCTCCTTGACGAACCGTCCGCGCTTCGATCGCGTTCCCCGCATCGCACGTTCGAAACCGATAACGAGTATTCCATCTGGAATTCTGCGGTGCGTCGTCCTTTGTCGGCTAACCTCGATCTGCGCCGTTGAATTCGGGCACAATGACTCGCCTCGCTGCAG
>Ga0315320_10002318_pt1 | contig 15656 bp, 8 predicted proteins | sample M140m21515metaG_FD_203458 | JGI IMG/M metagenome (GOLD analysis project Ga0315320, IMG submission 203458) | Ammonia-oxidizing marine archaeal communities from Monterey Bay, California, United States - M1 40m 21515 | ecosystem: Environmental > Aquatic > Marine > Coastal | place: USA: California... | reverse complement strand
TAGGAATATTTACGACAGACCAACTGACCCCTTTATCATGAGACACTAATATCCGGCTTGAAAGCCCACCAGTAGCAACCCAAGTATGATTACCCACAATAGCAATATTAGTATCGCTGGCTGCAAAAGCGGCTTCACCTTCTATAGATGAAGGCAACACTTCACAGGAAACCTTATTCCAACTTGTGCCTCCGTTTCTGGTAATAAGAATACTCATACAGCCATCTACAGGATCTCCTATTGCGACTCCCTCCATAGAATTCCAAAAATGAAGCGCATCATAAAATATATTTGGATGTGTTTCTTTGTATACCAGTTCAGTATCCTTAAACAAATATGCTGGATTACCAATACTAAGGGTAAAATAATTATTATTGACTATTGCAGATGCCCGAAAGTTAATAGTGTCAACATTAACACGATTGACATAAACTTTATTAGTTCTTAAATCAACCGAATAAGAATCACCAATAGCACTGACTGCTCTAATCCTATTGTCTTCTATTTCTAAGGCTCTAATATTTAGAAGTGAATCTTTAATTAAATCATGGATTTGAAGAGACACAATTGGAGAATACTTTTGATCTGGGGAGTCCATACAGCTAAAAATAATAAGCGTTAATAGACTTCTAAATAAAAGTGTTTTCATGATAAACTAAGTTTGAAAAATGGAACATTTTCAATATACATATAATCTGTAATAATTCGCATTATTAAACGTAACTTTGCAGTAATAATTAACAGGCTTATGCGCTTACACAGAAATTTATGTTTTGCCGTCATTGATGGACTTTTACTAATATTTAATGAAGGGAAATATGCTGACAAAGTAATTCAAAAACTTCTTAAACGCGATAAACGTTGGGGAAGTCGAGATCGTGGCTTTGTTGCCGAGACAACTTATGATATAGTTCGTTGGAAACGACTCTATGCTGAAATTGCACAAGTAAAAGAACCTTTTAGTAGAGATGACGCTTGGCGCCTTTTTGCAGTATGGGCTACCTTAAAAGGAATTAAACTTCCCGATTGGAAATATTTTGAAGGCACACCTAGTCGTAAAATAAAAGGCCGTTTTGATGAACTCTCTAAAGACCGGAAATTTCGCGAATCAGTCCCCGATTGGATTGATGAACTAGGTGTCAAGGAATTAGGAGAATCAAAATGGACAAAGGAATTAGCTATGCAAAATAAACAAGCAGATGTGATTCTGAGAGTAAACACCCTAAAAACAACTAAGTCTGACTTAAAGCTCAAACTTGAATCTGTTGGCATTGAAACTCTAGAAATCAAGGGGTATCCTTATGCTTTACAGCTAAAGGAACGGGCAAATGTATTTACCACAGAGGCCTTTAAAGATGGTTGGTTTGAAGTTCAAGATGCCTCATCTCAACTAGTTGCTGACTTTTTGGATGTAAAACCAGGAATGAAAGTGGTGGATTGTTGTGCTGGTGCTGGTGGAAAAACCTTACACCTTTCAGCTCTTATGGAAAATAAAGGCTCAGTTATAGCTATGGATATTTATGAAAGTAAATTAAAAAAATTAAAAATTAGAGCCAAAAGAGATGGTGCTCATAATATAGAAATGAAAGTGATTGACTCTACTAAGCCAATCAAAAAACTACATGGAAAAGCAGATCGTTTGTTGATTGATGCGCCCTGTTCAGGATTGGGTGTTCTGAGACGGAATCCAGATTCTAAATGGAAATTAGAACCTGAATTTATAGACAGAATTCGCAAAACTCAGCAAGAAGTCCTGCAGCAATATTGTAAAATGGTGAAATCTAAAGGAAAAATGGTATATGCGACTTGCTCTGTATTGCCATCAGAAAATGAAACTCAAATTAAAACATTTCTAAAATCTGAACATGGTGCCGATTTTACCTTGACAAAAGATAAAAAAATTCTAGCCCATGAAACTGGATATGATGGTTTTTATATGGCACTCTTAGAAAAAAAATAAGTCCTTATTAATTTTCTTAATAATTTGCAATTTTTTTTAATAAAAATGGTGTTCAAAACTAGTGAATAACTACTGTAAATAGAAAGTAAAATCATTTATAATTATTCTTAAAAATTATAAATTTGTAGCTTAGAGTAATATTCAAAATAAAACGGATGATTCATTTCTTTGGAAACCTTGATACTAAGGTTTTTGCGGTTCAAGCAGTAAACGACATTACTTATGAAACAATTACCAAACTCAAATGGCTTTTTGGTGATCAACCAAAAATAGAACGCACAACACTCGATTCAAAATTTGTTGGACCACGCTCTGTAATGATTACTCCCTGGAGCACAAATGCCGTGGAAATCACCCAAAACATGGGTATTGATGGCATTATTAGAATTGAACAATTCAATAGTTGTGAAAGTGGATATACTGATTTTGACCCAATGATTTATGAGTATTTTGAATACTTAAACCAATCGTTATTCAATATTGATATTGCTCCTAAAAAAATTCTCAACATTACTGATATTTTTGCTTACAATAAGCAAGAGGGGCTATCTTTAAATGAAGACGAAGTTAACTATCTAAATCAGGTAAGTGAAAAAATCGGAAGACCACTTACTGATTCTGAAGTTTTTGGGTTTTCACAAGTAAATTCAGAACACTGCCGTCATAAAATATTTAACGGAACTTTTGTTATTGATGGAGATGAAAAGTCAACTTCGTTATTTAAACTTATAAAGGAAACCTCAAAACAACACCCTAATACAATTGTATCAGCCTACAAAGATAATGTCGCATTTATAAAGGGTCCGGTAGTTCAGCAATTCGCTCCTAAGAGTGCGGATAAACCAGATTATTATAACACAGAAAAATTTGAATCTGTGATTTCAATAAAAGCTGAAACTCATAACTTCCCTACAACTGTAGAACCCTTTAATGGTGCTGCTACAGGATCTGGAGGTGAAATTAGAGACCGCCTTGCAGGAGGTAAAGGATCTCTCCCATTAGCAGGTACAGCGGTCTATATGACCTCTTATTCACGATTAAATGAAAACCGACCATGGGAATTAGGATTTAAAGAACGGGAGTGGCTTTACCAAACTCCAATGGATATTTTGATCAAAGCATCAAATGGCGCATCTGATTTCGGAAATAAGTTTGGACAGCCATTAATTTGTGGTTCCGTACTTACCTTTGAACACAAAGAAGAAGCACAACGTTTAGGGTTTGACAAAGTTATAATGCAAGCTGGTGGCATTGGCTACGGAAAAGCAGAACAAGCCTTAAAAGACACACCCAAAAAAGAAGATAAAATTGTCATCCTTGGTGGGGATAATTATCGTATTGGGATGGGAGGAGCAGCTGTTTCTTCAGCTGACACTGGAGCTTTGTCAAGCGGAATTGAACTCAATGCTGTACAGCGCTCAAATCCTGAAATGCAAAAGCGAGCTGCTAATGCTATTCGAGGTATGATTGAAAGCGAAGAGAACTTCATTGTTTCTATTCATGATCATGGGGCTGGAGGACATCTAAACTGTCTATCTGAATTAGTTGAAGATACGGGTGGAAAAATTGACATAGACCAACTTCCTGTGGGAGATCCTACGCTATCAAATAAAGAACTAATTGGAAATGAATCTCAAGAGCGAATGGGGCTTGTTATTTCTGAAAAACATATTGACACCTTACAAAAAATTGCAGATAGAGAACGCTCTCCTATGTATACAGTAGGGGAAGTTACGGGGAATCATCGATTTATTTTTGAGTCTAAATCCAATGGAAACAAGCCAATGGACTTTAACTTAGAAGACATGTTTGGAAGTTCTCCCAAAACCATTTTAAGTGATAAAACTATTGTTAGGAATTATAAATCTGTTTCTTACTCTGTTGATTTATTTCAAACCTATCTAAAATCTGTTTTAAAACTTGAGTCTGTTGCATGTAAAGACTGGTTAACAAATAAAGTAGACCGCTGTGTCGGCGGGAAAGTAGCCAAACAACAGTGTGTAGGACCCTTACAATTACCATTAAATAATGTTGGTGTCATGGCTTTAGATTACAATAGTCAAGAAGGGGTTGCTACATCAATTGGACACGCACCAATTGCTGCATTGATAGACCCTAAAATCGGAAGTCGTGTAGCCATTACAGAAGCACTTACTAACATTATTTGGGCCCCTTTAAATGAGGGGTTAGATAGCATTTCACTGTCCGCAAATTGGATGTGGCCTTGTAAAAACGAGGGCGAAGATGCACGGTTATATAGTGCAGTTGAGTCTGTTTCTGAATTTGCTATTGACCTAGGAATTAATGTGCCTACTGGAAAGGATTCGCTCTCAATGAAGCAGAAATACCCTGAAGGGGATGTGATTTCACCAGGAACTGTTATTATATCAGCAGCAGGGAACTGCAATGCTATTTCCAAGGTAGTTGAACCTTTATTTAAAGCCAATGCAGGTTCTATATATTACATAAACATATCTCAAGACAATTTTAAATTAGGAGGGAGTGCATTTGGGCAAGTATTAAATAAAATTGGAAAAGAAACCCCAAATGTCAAAAGTGCCTCATATTTGAAGAACGTTTTTGATACGTTACAAGATTTAATTAAAAAAGATAAAATTGTAGCAGGTCACGATGTCGCCTCAGGTGGCTTAATTACAACCCTACTAGAACTATGTTTCTCTAGTAACGACCTGGGCGCCGATTTAAATTTCAACGCAGTTAATGAGTTGGATAGTATTAAATTATTGTTTGCTGAAAATTCAGGTATTGTATTTCAATCAACTGATGATTCCATTGAACTAATTCTATCTGAAGCCTCAATTAAATATTATAAAATTGGAAATGTTACGACCCAACCCAATCTAAATATTGTCAACGGAGTAAATGAGTTTTCGTTAGATATCAATGAACTTAGGGATGCATGGTATGAAACTTCGTTCTTATTAGATCAAAAACAAACTGCTAACGGACTGGCACTAAGCCGATACAAAAATTATAAAAACCAACCTCTGAGTTTTAAATTTCCTAAACTCTTTACAGGGAAACTACCTATCATAAAATCTCCAAATAGACCAAAAGCGGCTATTATAAGAGAAAAAGGAAGTAACTCTGAACGTGAAATGGCCAATGCGATGTATTTAGCAGGATTTGATGTGAAAGATGTTCATATGACAGATTTAATCTCTGGTCGGGAAACCCTTGAAGATATTAAATTTATTGGGGCTGTTGGTGGATTTAGTAATAGTGATGTGCTAGGATCTGCAAAGGGGTGGGCAGGCGCTTTTAAATATAATAAGAAAGCTAAATTAGCACTCAAGAAATTCTTTTCTAGGAAAGATACTTTATCCATTGGTATTTGTAATGGATGTCAACTTTGGATGGAATTAGACCTTATAAACCCTGAGCATAGCAAACATGGTAAAATGGGCTATAATGATTCTCAAAAACATGAAAGTGCATTTACTTCAGTAACCATTCAAAAAAACAACTCTGTGATGTTATCATCATTAGAGGGCAGTACATTGGGAGTTTGGATATCACACGGGGAAGGAAAGTTTGATCTTCCTTATAAAGAATCTAAATACCATATTGTTGGAAAATATGCACATGACTCATACCCTCACAATCCTAATGGTTCTGATTTTAATACTGCAATGATGTGTGATGTTTCTGGACGTCATTTGGTAACAATGCCCCATATAGAACGTTCAACATTCCAATGGAACTGGGCTTATTATCCTGAAAACAGATCAGATGAAGTGTCACCATGGTTAGAGGCATTTGTAAATGCTAAATTATGGGTTGAGAACAACATTTGATTTAGTTTTTTAGGTTTTATTTAATAGTACCATTTATAAAGATTGGAGTTTGATAGTAGATTTAAAATTAGTAATTTGCATATTAACAAGTTTATTAAATCAAGATGAAACCAATTACTCGACTATTTGACTTTGCATACTATCAGCTAGAAACACATAATTTAGAGGATGCTCTGATTACAAAAAAGGATGGCAATTGGGTTAAAACATCTACAAAAGAATACCTAGATAAAGCCAATACTCTAAGTCGAGCGTTATTGAAATTAGGAGTTCAAAAAGGTGATAAAATTGCAGTAATTTCAACAAATAATCGCACCGAATGGTGTATTGTAGATGTTGGTGTTCTTCAAATAGGCGCACAAAACATTCCTATTTACCCTACAATTTCATCAAAAGATTATGAATACGTTTTAAACCACAGTGAAGCTGTATATTGTTTTGTTTCTGATCAAGAAGTTTATAATAAAATTGTCAAAGTAAAAGATAATACAAAACTTAAAGAGGTTTATAGTTTTGATGAAATTTCTGGATGCAAAAATTATTCTGAATTATTTAAACTTGGAGCTGACATAAGCACACAAGACCAGGTTGAAATGCGTAAATCTGAAGTTCTTCCGTCTGACTTAGCGACCATCATTTATACCTCCGGGACCACAGGAAAACCAAAGGGAGTAATGTTATCACATTATAATGTCGTTGAAAATATTCTTGCCGGCCTACCTAGGTTACCCTTAATGGAAAAAGCAAGAGTACTCAGTTTTTTACCATTATGCCATATTTTTGAAAGAGTTTTAATTTACATATATCAACACGCAGGAGTGAGTATTTATTTTGCCGAATCTATTGATAAGATTGGTGAGAATGCACAAGAAATTAAACCTAACTTAATGAGCGTTGTTCCAAGACTACTAGAGAAGGTGTTTAACAAAATTAATGCCAAAGGAAGTGAATTAACCGGTGTTAAAAAAGTACTTTTTTTATGGGCTATCAAGCTAGGAGAACGATATGAACCTTATAAAGCTAATGGCTATTGGTATGAGTTACAACTAAAAGTTGCACAAAAATTGATCTTTAGTAAATGGAAAGAAGCTCTAGGTGGAGAGCTCAATACTATGGTATCAGGCAGTGCTGCACTTCACCCTAGATTAGCTAGAATATTTTGTGCTTCAGGAATGATGATTATGGAAGGCTATGGACTGACAGAAACATCTCCTATAGTTTCTGTGGCTATGTACTCAGGTAGAAAATTCAAACTTGGAACGGTTGGAAAACCAATTTCAAATGTTGAAGTAAAAATCGCAGAAGATGGTGAAATTTTAATCAAGGGACCCAATGTAATGCAAGGGTATTATAAAGATCTTGAGAAAACTGCAGAAGTTATGAGTGGAGATTATTTTCACACTGGAGACAAAGGCGAAGTGGATGCAGAGGGTTTTTTGAAAATTACTGGTCGGAAAAAAGAAATGTTTAAAACATCTGGAGGAAAATACATCATTCCTACACTAATTGAAAATGATCTAAAAGAATCAAATTTCATAGAACAGGTCATGGTTATAGGTGAAAACCAAAAAATGCCAGCAGCTTTAATTCAACTTAATTTTGAGTTTATTTACGAATGGATTAAACGTAAAAAAATTAATATAGACTTTACACCTGAGGCTATATGCTCTTCCTCTATAATTAAAGAACGTATCCAATTGGAGGTTAATAATTCTAACCAACGTTTCGGAAAATGGGAACAAATTAAAAAGTTTGAACTAACTCCTGAAGTTTGGTCTATTGAAGGTGGTCACTTAACGCCTACTATGAAAATGAAGCGAAGTGTCATCTTTGAACTTTACAAACATTTGTCTAAAAAAATATATTTAGAGGACTAAATAAGCCTACATCTTTCTATTTCTATTTCAATAAATTTATACATGCATAATTTTGTTAAAATTTACTATGCGTGCATAATAAATTTTATTATATTTGATATAAATAAATTATTAGGTTGATGAAAGATAAAACTATAGACTATGTTTTAAGAACTACTTGGTTAGCAGTTCAGAAAATGTACAACGAAGAAGCCTCAAATTATGGAATTACTATGGCTACAGGTTTTACTTTACTTAGCGTGGATCCTCAAAAGGGAACACCATCTACATCACTAGGTCCAAAAATGGGAATGGAAGCTACAAGCCTATCCAGGATATTAAAAACGCTTGAAAGTATGAATTTAATAGAAAGGTTGCCTAACCCAAACGATGGTCGTGGTGTAATTATTCATCTAACCAAACAAGGCATAAAAAATAGAGAAGAAGTAAAGCAAAATGTCTTAAAATTTAATAATGTTATCAAAGACGAAGTTTCTCAAGAAAAGCTAAAAAACTTCTTTGAAGTTTCTAACTCTATTATGACCCTTATCTCAAATAAAAAAATATTCTAATAAACCTATTTATATAGATGAAAACAAGAAGAATTAAAAAAGTTGCTATTATTGGTTCAGGGATTATGGGAAGTGGAATCGCTTGTCATTTTGCTAATATTGGAGTCGATGTGTTACTCTTAGACATAATACCTAGAGAACTAACTGAAAAAGAAAATAGTAAAGGATTAAGCTTTGAAGATAAAGTTGTTAGAAATCGTCTGGTGAATGAGGCACTTAGCAGTTCGTTAAAGTCTAAACCCTCCCCTATTTATCATCAGAAATTTGCAAATCTAATTACGACTGGAAACCTTGAAGATGACATACATAAAGTGGCTAATGTTGACTGGATTATGGAAGTCGTAGTTGAACGATTAGATATCAAAAAACTAGTATTTGAAAAACTGGAAAAATTCAGAACACCTGGAACCTTGATAACTTCTAATACTTCTGGTATCCCCATAAAGTTTATGAGTGATGGGCGTAGTGAAGATTTTCAAAAACACTTTTGTGGAACGCACTTCTTTAACCCTGCGCGCTATTTAAAATTATTTGAAATTATCCCAGGCCCTAAAACAGCTTCTGTTGTTCTTGACTTTTTAGGAAGTTATGGAGAAAAATTTCTAGGCAAAACATCTGTAATTGCAAAAGACACACCAGCATTTATTGGAAATAGAGTCGGTATTTTTAGCATTCAAAGTTTATTTCACACCGTTAAAGATTTAGATCTTACAGTTGAGGAAGTAGATAAGTTGTCAGGACCAGTCATTGGTCGACCAAAATCAGCCACTTTTAGAACGGTAGATGTTGTTGGCTTGGACACATTGGTTCATGTGGCTAACGGAATAAGAGAAAATTGTCCTAAAGATGAACGTCTCAAGCTATTTGAATTACCAGAATTCATCACTACCATGATGGAAAACAAATGGTTAGGAACCAAAACAAAACAAGGGTTTTATAAAAAATCGGTTTCAGCTGAAGGCAAAAAGGAAATTTTAAGTTTAGATTTAAACACTCTTGAATACCGTTCTTCAAAACGGGCAAAATTTACCACTTTAGAACTTACTAAATCTGTCGATAAAGTTGTAGACCGCTTTAAAATATTAGTCAGCGGAAAAGATAAGGCAGGTGAATTTTACCGCAAAAGCTTTACAGCACTTTTTGCCTATGTCTCGAACAGAATCCCTGAAATCACAGACGAACTCTACAAAATTGATGATGCCATGAAGGCTGGGTTTGGATGGGAACATGGCCCTTTTCAAATATGGGACGCTGTTGGAGTGGAGAAAGGTATCGAATTAATGAAAGCTGAAGGGTTAGAACCCGCTGAATGGGTTAATGAGATGTTAGCATCCGGAAGCACCTCATTTTATTCGATAAAAGAAGGCGCAACCTATGCTTATAATATCCCTAGCAAATCACAAACGAAAGTTCCAGGTCAAGACAGTTTTATAATTTTAGATAATATTAGAAAAACAAACGAAGTATTTAAAAACTCTGGCGTTGTAATAGAAGATATCGGAGATGGTATTCTTAATTTAGAATTCCAATCAAAAATGAACACTATTGGTGGCGATGTTTTAGCTGGGTTAAATAAAGCAATTGATTTAGCCGAAAAAGATTTTGCAGGATTAGTCATAGGTAACCAAGCAGCAAACTTTTCAGTAGGTGCTAATATTGGTATGATTTTTATGATGGCTGCAGAACAAGAATATGACGAACTTAATATGGGAATCAAATACTTCCAAGATTCCATGATGCGCATGCGTTACTCTTCAATCCCAACCATCTCTGCGCCACATGGCATGGCATTGGGTGGCGGTTGTGAATTATCTCTTCATGCAGACAAAGTTGTAGCGGCTGCAGAAACTTATATGGGGCTTGTAGAATTTGGAGTCGGGGTGATCCCTGGTGGGGGTGGCTCAAAAGAAATGGCTTTAAGAGCTCAAGATCAATTCCAAAAAGGCGATGTACAATTAAACGTATTACAAGAACACTTCTTAACTATTGGGATGGCAAAAGTGTCTACATCTGCTTATGAAGCATTTGACTTAAACCTTTTACAAAAAGGAAAAGATATTGTTGTTGTAAACAAAGACAGACAGATAGCAGTTGCAAAACAACATGCTAAATTAATGGCGGAAAGCGGCTATACACAACCTACAAAGAGAACAGATATAAAAGTATTGGGAAAACAAGCTTTGGGTATGTTTTTAGTAGGTACCGATTCCATGCAAGAGAGCAATTACATTTCTGAACATGATATGAAAATCGCAAATAAATTAGCTAATGTAATGGCTGGAGGTGATTTATCTGAACCCACTTTGGTTTCTGAACAGTATTTATTAGATCTAGAACGGGAAGCCTTTTTAAGTTTATGTACTGAGCGAAAAACCTTAGAACGCATACAACATATGTTAAAAACTGGAAAACCTTTAAGAAACTAAAAATATGAAACAAGCATATATAGTAAAAGCGTACAGAACTGCTGTTGGCAAAGCACCAAAAGGGGCCTTTCGGTTTAAAAGAACAGACGAATTAGCTGCAGAAACTATCAAATATATGATGAAAGAACTGCCTAATTTAGATCCAAAACGAATAGACGACATTATTGTTGGCAACGCAATGCCTGAGGGCTCACAAGGCCTAAATATAGCACGTCTTATTTCATTGATGGGACTTGACATTGTAGACGTGCCTGGCGTAACTGTTAACCGTTTTTGTTCCTCAGGAATAGAAACGATTGGAATGGCTACTGCAAAGATTCAAGCAGGAATGGCTGACTGTATCATTGCTGGAGGCGCTGAAAGTATGAGTAGTGTTCCTATGACTGGCTATAAACCTGAACTAAATTACGATCTTATAAAAGCAGGCCATAAAGATTATTATTGGGGAATGGGAAATACTGCTGAAGCAGTTGCAAACCAATTTAAAATTTCAAGAGAAGATCAAGACGAATTTGCTTATAAATCGCATATGAAATCATTAAGTGCACAAGCTGAAAATCGATTTCAGGATCAGATTGTTCCCATAAAAGTTATTCAAAATTATATAGATGTGAATGGCAAAAAAGCTACTAAATCATATACCGTAAATAAAGATGAAGGACCAAGAGCCGGAACTAGTATTGAAGCACTAGCTAAACTAAGACCTGTTTTTGCTGCTGGCGGAAGTGTAACTGCTGGTAACTCCTCGCAAATGAGTGATGGTGCCGCTTTTGTTATGGTTATGAGTGAGGCTATGATTAAGGAATTAAATTTGAAACCAATTGCACGCCTAGTGAATTATGCTGCTGCAGGAGTAGAACCAAGAATAATGGGAATTGGCCCTGTAAAAGCAATTCCAAAAGCCTTGAAGCAAGCGGGTTTAAAACAAGAAAACCTATCATTAATTGAATTAAATGAAGCATTTGCGTCTCAGTCATTAGCCGTTATTCGTGAACTAGATCTTAACCCTGAAATCATAAACCCTAACGGAGGTGCAATATCTCTAGGGCATCCCCTAGGATGTACTGGAGCAAAATTATCAGTCCAATTATTTGATGAAATGCGTAAGCAACAAATGCAAGGGAAATTTGGAGCCGTAACTATGTGTGTAGGTACCGGACAAGGTGCCTGTGGAATTTTTGAATTTTTAAACTAAAAGAACTAAATACAATATTATAAAATGGCTGAATTAGAAAAAGAAATCCTACGCGGAGGTCAATTCCTAGTAAAAGAAACAAAATGTGAGGACGTGTTCACCCCTGAAGACTTCTCAGAAGAGCAAACTATGATGAAAGAATCGGTTATGGAATTTAATGATCGTGAAATTATTCCTCATAAAGCACGCTTTGAAGCTAAAGATTTTGCGCTTACAGAAAGTGTTATGCGTAAAGCAGGTGATATGGGCTTCTTGAGTGTCGCAGTTCCGGAAGCCTATGGAGGAATGGGAATGGGATTTGTTTCAACTGTACTAACCTGTGATTACATTTCAAGTGGAACAGGCTCGTTTAGTACTGCTTTTGGTGCACATACAGGAATTGGTACGATGCCAATTACCCTCTATGGTACTGATGAACAAAAATTAAAATACGTTCCGAAATTGGCTTCTGGGGAATGGTTTGGCGCATATTGCCTTACTGAGCCGGGTGCTGGATCAGATGCTAATTCTGGAAAAACAACTGCTAATCTCTCTGAAGATGGAAAGTCCTACAAAATAAATGGACAAAAAATGTGGATCTCAAATGCAGGGTTCTGTAGTGTGATGATTGTTTTTGCACGAATAGAAAATGATAAAAATATTACCGGTTTCATCGTTGAATACAACGGAGATAAACCGAATGGAATAACTTTAGGTGAAGAAGAGCACAAATTAGGAATTCGAGCTTCATCAACTCGTCAAGTATTTTTTAATGACACAGTTGTTCCTGCTAAAAATATGTTAGCTGGACGTGGAGAAGGATTTAAAATTGCCATGAACTCACTAAATGTAGGACGAATAAAATTAGCTGCGGCTTGTTTGGATTCACAAAGACGTATTATCAATACCGCTGTTAATTATGCAAAAGAACGTCAACAATTTAAAACACCGATTGCAGACTTTGGAGCTATTAAAGTTAAGTTAGCTGAGATGACTACAAGTGCATATGCAGGGGAATCTGCAACCTATAGAGCTTCAAAAGATATTGAAGATCGAATCGCTATCCGTGAAGCATCTGGAAACACACACCAAGAAGCGGAACTAAAAGGAGTTGAAGAATATGCAATTGAATGCTCAATATTAAAAGTAGCAGTATCGGAAGATGTGCAAAACTGTGCTGATGAAGGAATTCAGATTTTTGGTGGCATGGGATTTTCTGAAGAAACCCCAATGGAATCCGCTTGGCGAGATGCTAGAATTGCACGTATTTACGAGGGAACCAACGAAATCAATAGAATGCTTTCTGTTGGAATGTTAGTCAAAAAGGCAATGAAGGGACATGTAGATTTATTAGGACCAGCATCAAAAGTACAAGAAGAACTAATGGGTATACCTTCTTTTGAAACTCCAGATTTCTCGTTGTTGTTTTCTGAAGAAAAGGAAATGATCAAGAAATTAAAAAAGATATTCTTAATGGTTGCTGGAGGAGCGGTTCAAAAATACGGCCATCAACTAGAAGACCATCAACAATTATTGATTGCTGCCGCAGATATTTTAATTGAAATTTACATGGCAGAATCTACAATTTTAAGGACTGAAAAAAATGTAAAACGTACAAGTCAAGAAGATCAATCTGCACAAATTGCTATGGCTAAACTATACTTGTATCATGCTGTAGATATTATTACACAAAAAGGGAAAGAAAGTATTATTTCTTTTGCTGAAGGAGATGAACAAAGGATGATGTTAATGGGGTTAAAACGTTTTACAAAATACACTAACTATCCTGATATTGTAGATTTGCGCATAGAAATAGCCGAAAAAGTTAAAGAAGAAAACAGTTATTGTTTTTAAATTCACAATTACAAATAACTTTAAAAACATCTCAAATATTTGAGGTGTTTTTTTTATTTTTAAATTAAATTACTAATAGGACTGTTAGAAATTGATTAAATATATTTATATTGATAATGATCATGAAACTCTAAATAAAAACAAACACAAAATACAACTAAGTAATGAAGTACTTAAAGCTATTAATATTTGTTTTGATTGGCAGTTTTAGCCAAGCACAACAAGAAAAAAATATCCTTCACAATATTATAGAAGCAGTATCCGAAAATCGATTAAATGAAGATATTAAAACATTAGCTAATTTTGGAACACGTCACACTCTTAGTGATACACTATCTACTACAAGAGGCATAGGTGCTGCTAGAAGATGGATTAAAACAGAATTTGAAACTATTTCCAAAAAGTGCAATAATTGTTTAGAAGTCTTTTATCAAAAAAACTTGGTTAAATCTGGTGAAAACAATCGCATCATAAAGGATGTTTGGGTTGTAAATGTAGTCGCCATTCAGCGTGGTACGAAATACCCTAACCGATTTATTGTAATGAGTGGAGATATCGATTCACGTGTGAGTGATCCTAACAATTTTATTTCTGATTCACCTGGTGCTAATGACAATGCTTCTGGTATGGCTGGAACTTTAGAATCTGCCCGTATTTTGAGTAACTACTCTTTCGGGTCTAGTATCGTGTACGTTGGTTTATCTGGAGAAGAACAAGGCTTGTTTGGCGGTAAAGGTTTGGCTGAATTTGCCCTAAAAAATAAATGGGATATTGCTGCTGTTTTAAATAATGACATGATTGGAAATATAAAAGGTGTAGATGGTGTTATTGATAATCGAACATTTCGAATATTTTCTGAACCTGTTCCTGCAAATGAAACAGATCAACAGCGAAAATCCAGACGATATTATGGAGGAGAAGTAGATGGAAACTCTCGACAATTGGCACGCTACATACACAAGACAGTACAAACCTATATGCCCGAAATGAATCCTATGATGGTATACCGATTAGATCGATTTGGACGTGGTGGACATCACCGCCCCTTTAATGATGTTGGGTTTGCGGGTGTTAGGATTATGGAAGCCCATGAAAATTACACCCAACAACACCAGGACATAAGAGAAGAAAACGGAATTAAATATGGAGATACATTTGAACATGTTTATATACCATATGTTAAAAAACTAACCGCCGTTAACGCCATTAATTTAGCTAGTTTAGCTTGGGCACCCCCAGGGCCAAATAATGTTGGAATAGGAGGCATCGTTGAGCCGTCTGTTATACTGGAATGGGATGCTATTAGTGATGTGGTTGGCTATAAAATTTATTGGAGAGATACAACATCTCCTAACTGGGAGCACAGTCGTTTTGTAACTGGTGTCACTAAATTTAAATTAGATGGGATTGTTATTGATAATTCCTTTTTCGGAGTAGCTTCAGTTGGGGTAAATGGCTTTGAAAGCCCTGTGTGTTTTCCTAATAAAATTATTCGTGATTAAAACCAGACTGTAATGAAATTATTGTACCAAATTGGAGTTGTGGTGTTATTATTGATTAGTAGTAATTTAGCAGGACAATCTTTGTTTGCTAGTAACGAAAATTTCACAAGACAAGACACTCTAAGAGGAAGCATTACTACCGAACGTGCTTGGTGGGATTTGAACTACTATCATTTAGATATTACTGTCAATCCAGAAACTCGATATATCAAAGGGAAAAACACCATTCACTATACAATACTTAACTCTTATCAAACACTTCAAATCGACCTACAGCCTCCCATGAAACTCACGAAAGCTATCCAAGATGGTAAAAAATTAGAGGTTCTATCTGATAAAAACGTACACCTAATAAAATTAGAAAAAGCACAAAACAGGATTGGAAGTGTCGAATTAATAGAAATTTTTTATGAAGGGAAACCCAGAGAAGCAATTAATGCTCCTTGGGATGGAGGAATATCGTGGAAAAAAGATTCAAATGGTGTTGATTTCAT
>Ga0315320_10002317_pt1 | contig 15657 bp, 5 predicted proteins | sample M140m21515metaG_FD_203458 | JGI IMG/M metagenome (GOLD analysis project Ga0315320, IMG submission 203458) | Ammonia-oxidizing marine archaeal communities from Monterey Bay, California, United States - M1 40m 21515 | ecosystem: Environmental > Aquatic > Marine > Coastal | place: USA: California... | reverse complement strand
CAACCCGTTGTAGATAGAACGTATCATAATCGGTCTAAGGTAGATACCCATATTGACGGATATGTAACAATGTAACCGTTGTAGTGCTATCCATCAACTTCGCTACGGAATATGATGGGTCAATCACTGAAACTACTTCCACCACTCTTCGCCACCGGAAGATTCTTTTTTGGGCATAAGTAATTCTGGCAATACATACCTCAATTTTTTCTTGTGACCTGTGTATTTTATGACAATTTGTTCTTCGCTGTAAATTGTTGTGTATGTGGTTGGACCAGAGTCCTCATCGCCGGCGTATGTGACTTCACCAGCAGTCAAAGAATTAACGGGATACTCACGTCTAAGGAATTGGATTTGAGGTACAATAAATTGCCTATAAACGATGAGAGTGTCTTCATACCTAGAGATAACTATTCGAAATGAATAGCACAGATATCCGACTGCAAGAGCAATCAATATAACTGGCCCTAGGTCCTTGAAAATTCCTACATTGTAAGATTCCTTCAAAATCATCTCAATGAATGGTATTAAAAGAAAAATGGATAAAGCTAGCGAGCCCATTGAAATAAGATATGTAAAAAAGTTTCCAGGTAGAGAAAGTGGCTTGTAATCTACGAGATTTGCCTCCGAGTCGATATTATCCATGAGCATTCCAATCGCTTGGTAAAGACAAACTTATCCCCTGCAACATCTCTGCTATGTGAAATCATGTATGATTAGTTTAACATCTACCGCCCATAATTACGATAATTTGATAATTAGCGTCAAAATAGTTGAACCGGATTATTATGGGTAGTTGGATTCCGGTACTTGGTTTGATAGACGAAATAGCCTCATTGAGGACTATTCGTATATTGTGTGTTGTGTTCCTTGTATTGGGTAATCTAGGATTAATATTGACATTTCAAGAATTGACTACAGTCTATATTATACTGTTTGGAACTCTAATCAATGGTGGTTTTATAGTACTATGGAAATATTATAATTGGTGGTTTGGCCTTGAGGAGTTATGAGAGGAATTGGTTGTCATGGATGATATACTGAAAATTATTATGATGTTTCTTGGGTTTGTTTTATTTCTAAATATTTTAGCAAGGATATTGTTCAATGGAATTTTTGGAGCCAGAGTTAAAGAATCTAGAATTAACAATAAAGATAATCCAAACTCTAAGAATTAGAATCACTCCATGCGTTACATTTTCGCTATTGGATTGGACGTTATTTTTGCCGTTTTTTTGAAACATCAACCCAAAACGGTTTAACCCGATTAGTATCAGCCCAATATGTGAACAAGATGAGCGTGAGCAAAACTACTCTGTCGGGTCGCTTAATTCCAGTTATTATCGTAGCTCTATTCTTGGGGTCGATGATGCCAACTGATAGCATTAATTCTAGTTCAAAAAGTATCCTTGAAAATGATAATAATATTTTCTTAGCAGGCTCTTCTAACGAGTCTTATGACTTGTACATCGGAGCACCTACAACCGAGTCAGGTGGAGATGGTTCAATTTCTACAATGGAGCCTGAAGGTTCATCTGAGGAAGAGAGTATTTTGTCAACCCTAGAGTTCCGTACAGATGAAATGATTAGTGATATTCAGATTTACGGAGAAGGTTCAACTCCTACGATTGAAATTAGTGTGTATCTAAAATTCACCGGCAATGATGGAGCGTCAGCAGACATAACCTTTGTTCTCCGGTCCGGTACTCAAGTACAGGCTGATGAAATAATAACTCTCGAAGACCCGTGTACCAGTAGTAACCCATTTGGGGGCAATTCTTGCAGTTTTTCTGTTAACGTAATTAACATGGAAATCCCATCAAGTGGTTTCCTTGTGGAAAATGGCAAGAGGCTCACGTTGGAAGTCGATGCCTCCATCGATGGCTGTCAAGGTTCTGGGGGAATAGGTGGAGGAGACGGAGATTGTGATGTGGAAATGCAATTTGGAGATATCGATTCTACCAATAGCTTCTCCAAGATTGAAATAAAAGCCAATGCTCTTTCTCAGTCCGCAGTTAAGGTTCACATGACTGGCTCTGGATGGACCGATTCAGAAGTTTTGGAATGGGCTCCAAATCATCGAAGTGAGTTCAGGACCATGCAATTTACTGTTCAAATCAAGGACTCTTTTGGCCGAGATGATATTGAAACAGTGAACTTGATAATGAGTACTAATTCTGGGGCGACCACGGTTTTCAATAAAGAGTTTGAAGACGATGATTTGACACTAGATAACGATGGATTGGTTGGAAATTATACCTATACTTACTCATCAGGGATAGATTCTGGTGACTATGATGTGTTTTTGGAAATACAGGATATTCAGGGCCACACCGTTCTATTTGAACATCAAGGATTAGTATTTGTAGAACACGACATTTACCTTACTCTTCCCTCATCACAACCTGATACTGTTCTAATTGCACCTGGCATGACCTCAAGCGTAGAATTTGAAGTAGAGCATACTGGTTCTGATTCTTCAGACATACAGGTCATCTTTGACTTGGCTCGCTCTTTACCTTCGACTTGGTCTGAGTCATGGGATAAACCGGGAGGATATTCTCTTAACGGCGGTGGTTCTTCAGCTAAGCCAATTTTGCAGATAGATGTTCCTTCTGATGTGGACTTTTCAAATGCTCCAGAAAAATTAGAAGTTGAGGCGCGTGCATTTGCGGATATAGATGGGACAACTACAGAGGTTGCAGTTGTTGAGATAGTTCTAGACATAGAAGATGTAGGTGTTTTTGCTGAACCTAGAATATCTATCTTTGAAGATTTCGAACACCAAATTCAGATTGTAGACTCTACAAGACCTGAATTTTATGATGAAAGCCTCTCACATTATGTGGATACTGATGAAGTTGGAGACTTCTTCATAGACATTTTTAATTCTGGATTTGACTCTGATACCTTTCTCATTCGAGTTAATGCATTGCCGACTTCATGGCAATACAAGTTCTATGACAACGACACAGGATTAGAATTGAACGAAGAGGGAATCAATTCAGTAACTCCAAGCATCGGTTCTCATGATATCTTGACGGTTAGAATGGATCTATTCCCTCCTGCTGAAAGAGAGGCAGAGGATATCGGCTTAGTTAGTCTGCAAATCACCAGTTCGGGAGAGACAGAATTACGTACTGATGTTGGCTTCACAGTTCATAGAACATTTGGAATACTTGCTGAAGTAATATCAGATAGCGATGCTGGTGAATTAGGCAGGATTGAATCAGTTGACCCAGGGGACACCGTATCCTATTCAGTTAGAGTTACAGATTCCAGTGATGTTGCAGGCCAGACTACTTGGAAATTGATTAATCCAAAAGACTTAGCAAGGAATTTAGATGCAGAAATGGGCTATTCAAGTTGGGATTATAAGATTACAGATGGCTCCAATAATGATATTATCATATTAACTTTAGAATCTGAATCTTATTCAGATATTAATGTCGACATGACTCTACCTTCTAATGTGGAAGCAGGAAATCATACTATTTACGTACAAATAAGGGAAGAGGGTGTCGATTCTAATGAAGCTAGATATTTCGATTTACCTCTCACAGTGGAAGTAAATGAAGATGTCCAACCAGGCAATTTACCTATCACACAAAAGAGTGAATTTACTAGATTCTCATCCGAAGAAAAGAAGAGTATTGAATTCAGAATTACCAATGATAACAATGTTGAACTTGAAGTATTTGTCGAATTAGATGAGCCAGTAGGCTGGGATGGAAAGATCACAGCATCTTCAAGCCAAGCAGGACAAGGGTTTTTGTTCGTAACTCTACCTGCTTATTCCAGTAAAGATTTCTTTGTTGAGTTGACTGCTCCTTCAAATTTGAAAGACGGTTCTGAAGTTGACTTTGTTCTAAAGGTTACACCTATGGCCGATGAAGTTCCTTACAGCGAGGATTATAATCAACTTTCAAAATTTACATTTAAGACCGAATGCAAGGGTGTGTCATGTCTTCTAAACGAGTTGTACGAGCCTGAGCCGCAAACAATCGCATTACTGGCCGGTCTTGTTGTCTTATTCGTCGTGGCAGTTTATCGTAGAGGTAAATATGATTCATCTGCTTATCAAATAGCCGAAGTTCCACTAGAGGAACAGATGAAAGTGGAAGAAGAAATAGGTGTACCTGAGCCAGTTGTCGAAGAATCTGAAGTCGACGATGATCTAGAATTGCTGGATGCTTTGGATGAACTTTGAAAAAAACCTCAAGTTTAATTTTGATGTTTTGTATGAACATCGCACCATTTCCCTTATGAAGCATTAATCACCCCGTCACATGAGAATCATGCGTATGCCTTCATCAACTTCTGTGCCGGAGCGAGGATTGCAAATTTCACATTACCGTAAGGAGTTGAAATCTTTGTCCTTAGTGGCCCTTATGCTATTGTCAATTTTCGCTTCGCTTCAATTCGATTCTCTGGATGTTAGAGCGTCTTCTACGACCGACCAAGACGGAGATGGTTTGACTTATGGTTTGGAATTTTTACTCAATTTATTACCCAGCGACCCAGACTCCGATAATGATGGTCTTCCGGATGGTTGGGAATGGAAATATGGACTTGACCCACTTTCTAGCGCTAATGATGATGGGGCAGTAGGAGACCCTGACGGTGACGGTATGTCAAATCTCCAAGAATACACTTACTTGATGCCCAATGGATGGGATAATAGTGCAACTCCAACAATTCTTGATAACGGTGTTTGGTGGAATGGAACAGTTCCAGTCAATAATTGGGATGAAGAAAATGCAATGCAGTACAATAGACCTGCTTGCGGCTCTTCGGGCGCCGATGGTACAGGAAATACAATTCTTTGTGACGAAGATCCTGTAGGAAATATTTGTGCTAATGGATTTGATGACGACAAGGATGGTACGGTAGATTCGGCTGACCCTGACGGAGATGGGGATGCGGATTGTAATTCTAATGATGATGATGGCGACGGTATCGAAGATGAAGATGTTGCTGGCTGGGATACAGATGGTGACGGAATGCCAGATGGTTGGGAAGCAGCTAATGGCCTAAACGCTACATCAGCATCTAATGCCGATGGTCCTAACGGTGACCCAGACGGGGATGGTTTGAACAATCTTCTCGAATATGTCAATCCAACATGGGATTCAATGTGTGGTCCTAATCCGTGTTTCAGAAATGGTCCAGATGGTGCTGTAACCGAAACAACATCTCCTTGCGACCCACTCCAAGGTTGTTTGACATTCACTGCAGAAGTAGACGGCATTACCTCAACAAACCCGCAACGTGCTGACAGTGATAACGACGGTTTGAATGATTCATATGAGGCTCTAACATTACTGACAGACCCTACTTCAGCAGATACAGACAATGACGGAATTAACGATGGTATCGAAGTAAACGGGCAATACGGTAATCCTCCTCAGCCTACTGACCCACGTAATAACAACACAGACGGTGATGAATTGGATGACGGTGAAGAGGATAACAACAGTAACGGTGTAATCGACCCTGGTGAAACCGACCCTACAAGAAAAGAAGATTCTGGTGATGAGGACGAAGATGGTCTCGAAAATTGGGAAGAAAACATGTCATGTACACTATGGGATGTTGCCGATTCTGACTTTGGCGGTGTCGATGATGGTGAGGAATTGAATGTTACTCATGGGACCGATCCATGTGATTCTTTTGTGAATTTTGAAACTACTATAGTGGGCACTTCTGGTACTACTATTCTGGATTTGACCGATAGTTCTGGATTTAATCCTAGTGGCGGAGTAGGATGGTATAATGTGTCAGGCACATTCTTATCGTTTACTTATGCCAGTGTTGTGGGTCAATTGCTAGTTGGAGTATCATCTCTTCCTTCGCCTGGAGTGACTGAAGTTTCCAATAGAAACGGTTCATTCTGCCATACAGCAGCATTTGCAGCGGGAACTTTGGCAACTACTCAGCAATATTGTGATGACGACTATCGAGATAGCGATGGAGATGGTTTGGCAGACTGGGAAGAGTTATTGGGTACCTATGGGTTCTTTTCTAATCCTTCAATTGTTGATACTGATTCAGATGGCGTCAGTGACTTTGATGAAGTGTTTGATTTCACTGATCCAAATGAACCATGTAATAATTTATTAGATGACGATTCAGATAATTTGAATAATTATTTTGAGACTTCCATCGGTTGTGATTTGTCATGGATTGGAGTTTTCAATGGTTCACAGGATGTTTGGACCACTAATTCACAATTGTTTGACACCGATAGTGGTGGAGTAGATGATAGAACTGAGTATTTCGATGGAACCAATCCTGAAGGCGATCCTCTTGATGACGTCCTTCCTGAAGATTTTGATGGTGACGGGGTTCCAGATGCAATAGAGAACCTGACTGGAACCGATTGGACAAATCCTGACACAGATGGTGGTGGTATGATTGATGGTGATGAATGCCCACAAGAGTTCTGGGGTACTGGTTGCATTGGTTCAGGATTTGACCCATTAGACCCAACGGACGACATAGTGTCTGAAGGCGTTGTCTTTTGGGCCAACAACTCCACTGGTGTAGTCGATTTGAATCAAACACATCGTTGGACTCAAAATACATTTGATTTCTATACAGGCACTACATATGCCCATCTAGCGACCGTACATCCATTCGAACAGATAGTTCCTGCATTGACTAACTTCTCTAATCTGCCAGATTCAAGCTTTTCTAATGGGTCTGTGGATTGGGATATAAAATTCAATAATTCGATTTCAAGAGGTACAATACCAATCTCATCTCAATACTATAATTTGACATTTTGGTCTGATCCCACCTCATTTGTATCCAGAAGCAACGACACTCATACTATCAAATTAGTAGGAGGAGTAGTTGACTCGTTATTTTTACAACAGAATGAGTACTTCTTCGATTGGGATAGTATTGCTGCAAATACTGTTGCTGGTCAAAATTATCCTTATGAGTCTGATTTTGATATTGAATTTACTAATCCAAATAACCCGCTTTCAACGGTTTTCAATCTCACTAATGGTATCATTTCAGAGTCGGGTGCAACTGATGGGTATAATTTAGCCAAGTCAATCAGTGACTTCTTGAAAGAAGGTAACGATACATATGATTTCAAGAGATTTCATGACTCAGTAGGTCTTAATCCAGGCGATGATATTGCTCAGTTCATAGTCGACAATGGTTTTGGTCAATGTTCAGACTATAATGCCGCTTTCGTCACAATGGCGAGATTAGCCGGTCTACCAGCACGATATGTTACTGGTTATTCTGGCGGAGAATGGAATGGTAATGGATACACAGTTTCGACTCAACATAGAGCCACTTGGGGAGAGGTTAGGCTAGAGGTAACAGGCGGAGCATCGAATGTTGATTTGGGATGGATTCCTTTCGATTCATGTCCTGAAGCAGAGACTTTAGAAATAGTCAATCAAACATTAGCACCTCTTACATGGGACAGAGATATGAGTCAGAATTTCACTCTTGATGGTCAATTTAGATTCGTTGAGAATACTACTGTTATCGATAATGCAGAATTAAAAGCGTATTTGATTCCAATTGAAGAAGTCGGTTCAGTTCCAGGATCTGCAGTGACTCCGGCAAGACTTATCGGCTCAGAAATTACAGACTCTGAAGGTAATTTCTCATTCAATGGTTCTCCAATAGAACCGAACTTACCGGGCCTTCACGTAGTAGCAATAGTCCACCAGTCAAGTGGTTTTATTTCTAGTGATGCTGTAATCTATACTACTGTAATCAATGTTACCGATGATTCGAACCTTTCACATACGACTCCCTTGGCTATCAATTCACCAGTGACAGGAGCAGGTTCTTTAACCATAATACAAGGTAATTTGAATCTTGAAAACGACCCTAATGGTATTACTGACAAGTTTGCATCTCAATTAGTTTGGCTATCATTTACATCCTCGTTTAATGGTTCTAATAACATCAGTGGATTAGTTTCACCAAGTGGTTCTTGGTCTATTACATTGGAACTAGATATTACCGAGTCTATCGGAATACTTCCGGCAACGCTTTGGTACGGTGGTTGGGTTGATGATTTCACAATCCCAACAAATCCAACCCCACAATTCCATATTAGACCTTCATCTCTCAATTTGAATCTAGATGTTAGAGAGGCTCCGAATTTAACGGCCTCTATCGAAAGTTTATCCACGAATAATAGTAGGTATGTTGTTGGTGATGACCTTTGGGTCAACGGAACTGCAGTTACTGCAGGAACTAACCCCGTTGATATGGAAGGTGACTTGATACTATCAATAAGACAAAATGGGACATTTGATACTTGGACTGAAGTTTTCAATACCTCAGTGCTTGGAGCCTTTTCGGTTCGACAAAATCTAACTGCTTCTATAGCAAATGTTCCTGCTGGAGAGATTGAATTCCAATTAAGATTCTATCCATATACGATAGACACTACGGATGATGCAAATCTTTCTTCGGATGACCCATATCTACTGATTAGCCAGTTAGAATTGACTATTGAGGCATCTCCACAACTAAGAGGTTCACTTGGCACGTTTGCCGTTTCTGTCAGAGACCACCGTAATGTAAACGTTGATTTCGTTGAAGGCAATTTCGACTTGAGCTTCAACGGAAGTTGGTTCAATACTACCACTAACTCCACTGCAAAATTGATATCTTCTTTACCACTAGATGCAAACTTAGTTGCTGGCGATTACCCTCTTGAAGTGTCATTTAACGGTTCTACTTTCTATGCGCCATCTGTTGGTACTGGAACTATCCGTATAAGGGCTGGAATTGACTGGACTTTCAACCTAGCACAAGATTGGACTCACATAGGTAATTCAACATTCATCAATGGTTCAATTTTTGATGACTTGTATGGAACACCTATTCTAGATCAGAATATTACACAATACACAATATCAATGGTTTCTCCGAATGGTGATGTAGATATTGCACAAGGTTTCGTGGACAATAATACTTCAGCATTTAGTCAACAAATCTTGATGCCGACAAACTTTGCATCATCGGTTTACTCTTTCTCAATTAGTTTTGATTTCTACTCATTAGGTCCTTCAGGTGGACCATACTATTCTTCAGCAGAATCGTATTTGGATATTGTAACAGGTAATATTACTCAACAACCAAGCCCATCATTACAAGCAGGAATTGAATCTGAATTAGTTTTGAATGTTATTTCTGATAGAGATTCTGATGATGATAATATTGTTGTGACCAATGGGCAATTTGATTTCAGTATACTTGTTACCGATGTCGCTGATAACTCCTTTGTTCCAAATGAAGACGTTGAATTCATATTCGACTGGAACGGTACCAACCAATCAATCGGTACAGCAAGAAGCGATGAAAATGGAACTGCTAACTTCTCATGGAATGCGATTGGAATCGCCCCAGGTCTCTATGACATACGTGTCGTTGCCTATGACAATGTGAGTTCTCCTCTTTCCAAGGGTAGCACCCGTCACTTAGGTAATTTCACGCTAATGAACCTTACAGTTCAAGGGAATACTGATTTCCGAATAGATAGTATTCCTTCCTCAATTACCGCTGGACTTGATTTCAATGTGATTGGCCAAGTCATCGACGCTGATGATAATTCTAGATTGCTGATAAGTCCGGTTAAGTTAGAAGTATTCTGGTTGAACAATCCAAATGAGACTTTGGTGACAGGTTTCTTGACAACAACAAATGGCTCATTCAACATGACAGTTCCTACAGATGTGCTCAACAATGGAACTGTAAGAGGTGACAAGACTTTGGTGATTTCAGTAATCGAAGAATCCTCTCCATTCTATCTTGAATCTTCGCTTGAAACCCCAATATTTGTATTCGGCGTTTCTGAATTTGATTCCTTGAAACCACTCAACCCGATCATTGTTAATCGTGGTGACGATGTTAATCTCTCAGGCCAATTGGTTGAATCTTCTAATCGATTCCAACCATTATCTGGTTATGATGTTGCAGTTCAACTTGGAGATACTTGGATTGATAATCTGCAGACAAATAATACAGGATTGTTTGACCTGACTTATACTATTCCAACTTCTACCCCTCTAGGGCTAGTTACTGCTACATTCTGGTTCAATGGTAGTTCAGACTTACTATCGACGAGTTCATCCATTTCAACAATAATTGTTCGCTCTCAAACATTCATGTTGATAGATCCAATAACAGATAATCCGGTTGCAGGTCAATCATTCAATATATCTGGTACTATTTTGTCAGATAATGGAAGTGGCTTGGAACAAATTGATGGAACAGTACTTCCTGCCAATATACTCTTCTCCATCGATGGTCAACCGACTGGATTTAGTGTGGTAGGCGGAGCTGTTCAAGTTGGAGGTATTTGGAATGCTACAATCACTCTAACAAATTCATTTGCTGCTGGTACGCATATCGTAGACGCCTCATATACGCCTGCTGTGAATTTCTATCTTGGTTCCAATGATACCGAAGTTTTCGATAGCAGAGGTTTTAGTGAACTGATATTTATGGTTCCTACAGTTGATTCACAGGGTCAACCTACTCTCAATGATAGAACTGAAAGAGGAAATAATATTTCTATCGAACTATTACTACAGGATAATACAGGTTCTCCAGTTGCGGGTCAACAACTGATTGTAACTTTTACCGGTACTTCGATAACTACTACATTGACCACTCAGGCCAATGGAAGTGCATTTGGAGAGTTACCAGTTCCTTCTGACCAGTCAGTCGGAATAATGGATATCAATGCAGATTTCGCTGGAATCCCTGGTACTACAGGTATGATTGGCTCGCAAACCAATACATCATTCGTAGTTCTTGCACAAACCGAACTAACAATTACTGAATCTCCTGAAGGTCTGGTGGCTGGAGATTATATGCTAGTCAATGGAACTTTACTAGATGATTTGTCATTACCTTTGCAGACTATGGGGGTTTCATCATCCGCAGTAGTTCATTTGGTCGTCGATGGTGAATCAGTTGCGAGTATAGAAACAGATGCCATCAATGGAACATTCACCCTTGGATGGGCCGTTCCTGAAGACATCTCAGCAGGTGTACACACCATTGTAGTAGAGTTCTATGGAGGACGTGATTGGGTGGACCCAATTGGATTTGGTGAGCCTTCTAATCCGGAGTATTATCTGCCAAGTTCAGATACTGTAGATTTCAACATCAGTGTTCCAACAGTCTTGTCACTACTTACACAAAGTGGCGATGTTAATCGAGAGGAATTGATGGTTATTGAAGGATTAATTGTCGATATAGTCGATAATCCTCTAGATAATTTAACCTTAGAAGTATGGCTTGATGGAGAGTTCATGACAAATGTAAACACCAATTCTGAAGGTTTCTTTACAGCAGTTTATCCAGTCCCAGCAGATGCAGAACTAGGTCCTGTTTCCTTAGAGGTTCGATTTACAGGAACGACTTTCTACTTGCCTAGTGAAGCAAATTCAACATGGAATATTTTCAGTCACATCCTAGTTTCAGTAGACATTGCTGAAACTATTGCTGTAGGACAAAATATTTCCATCACCGGTTCAGTAGTGGATAACCAATTAATCGCAATTCCAAATCACAATGTAGATCTGATTATCGAGGGAATAGTAATTAGTTCAGTCACCACAGATTCCAATGGAGAATTCTTGTTCGAATGGACAGTTCCAGATATCTTTGAATTTGGTAATCATACACTGTTTGCTTACTCTGAATCTCAAGGATACTATAGGGCGAATAGCAGTAACACCTCGTTCTTCTTAGCGCATCGCTCTGATTTGACTGTGTTATTTGATGAGGGGCCAGATGTGACAAGAGGAGAAATCTGGGTTCTTTCCGGTAGGCTGTTTGACTTCGATTCCTTGACTAAGGATGGTTTAGAAGGTGAAACAATTAGAGTACTTCTAGATGGTAGTGAAATAGGTACAACTACAACAACCAATAACGGGGAATGGGAGATAATTATTCCTGCGACTATGGATTTGACAAGAGGAGCTCATACCTTTGATATTATCTTTGATGGGACAAACTCTCACCTTGGTACAAATGACATCATCTTTGGAACTGTCTGGTCAAATGTAGAGATATCCATAGACCAATCATCAACCGCCATCGCAATACGTTCAGATGGGACCTTTGGCCCAATAGAACTAACCGGTTCAATTTCTGAAATCGGTGGTACAGGTGAAGTGTTTGAGTCAATTACCATATTTGTTGGCAATGGCTCAGATTGTGTAAATCAAAGAGAGGGTGCAAGATGTATCTCTAGTAGTTTGATTAACACCCAATGGTCAAATGGTAATTTCACCATTTCTACCATTGCTCCATCTTGGTATCAATTTGGTTCACAATACATTCATCTTGATACACAAAGTAATGACTCACTTTACATCAATGAAGCATCTGTTAGCCATCCAATATTCGTTCAACTCAACGTCGATTTCGAATGGGAGATGCAGCAAGTCATACCTGATGAAAGAGAGGAAATAACTGGAAGTTTGACAATAACAGCCAATGATACAAAAGCGGGAGTTCCAGGAATTGCGGTAACCTTCATTCTGACAAATTCCTCTAATGGAGAAGTATCTAGCCCTCTAACAGTAACAACAGACTCAAATGGTGTGGCTTCTTTTGAATTCAATTCAGACCCACCGTTTGGAGACCAAGATACTTGGGGAGATCTAAGTTTGGATATTCAAATTAATGACCCGATAATATCGTCGTCGAGTAAAGATAAATTCGAACTATTGCGTACTGATAGTAGTTTCGATCCTAGCTATAAGTCGATTGACGAAGTATCAGGTCAGACCTTATGGATTTATCTCGTTGTATTGCTAATATCAGCATTAGTTGCTGGTGGAGTAGTAGTTTACCGTAGAAGAATGGCAGGTGAATTATTACAGGAGGCAGCAGAAGTATTTGCTTATACTGCTGAATTATTGGCTGCTGGTGATTCGATTAGGGAAACTATCTTCAATTGTTATCAAAACCTATGTACAGTACTTCAACAAAATGGCTTCTTGAGGAGAGATTTCGAAACAGTTAGAGAGTTTGAAGTTGCAATTAGGCAGGCAATGCCAGAAATTTCTGACGATGCACTTTCAGCTATTGACAACATGTTTGAAATGGCTCGATATAGCAGAGAAGAGTTGGGTCCACAACATCAAGCAGCGGCTCAGCAAGCACTTGAAAGAATGAGTCAAGAAATTGGAACACTAGCGAATATTCCTACAAGGTGATTATTACTACCATCTAAGGTATAATCGATTGTTGATGAAGTGAGCGCTGATTTCATTCTTCATAGAGTCCTTTGGTATGTTGAAGGTTCTCTCGAATGTTTCGGTTTGACCGTCCTTGATGCTGAGTTTGACATTGATATGTCGCTCATCATTATTGAGTAAAACTTGGAAATCTCCTAAGTCTACGCCCATTAGTGGTATTGAAAGTCCATCAGGATTCATTCTTCCATTCAATTCTTCAACCATCCACTTGAGAGACATTCCCGGCTCGATAGTGGATACATGTTCTTCAGGAATCATTCCCGCAGTTACTAGAACTTGCTTATGGCGCATTTCAACTTCCGTTAGGTGCAGAGCAGCAGAATGAAATTCATTATGAAGTGATTCAGGAGAAATGGTTAATCCAGTTGTGTCAATGAATTCATCTTCAATTTCTCCAATAAGATCTGAATCGAGGTTGATGTCTATATTCTCCCATGACGCCATATTCTTGCCTCCAGCCTACCCTCAATGAACCTTCGTACTAATTTTAACCTTGTTCTTTTTAATTTGGTTTGACCTTTCTGAAGAATCTTTTAGCGAAACTAGTCGTAGTTTCAGGGTTACTTGTAGCATTCATCTTCATATTGACCGGATAACATCGAGCATAATTTTGGTCTCGATTTCTTTTATCGAGGAGCATTATCAGTGCACGGTCATTTATCGACCTGATTGGTCTACCCATGGCTTGTAGAATTGAGTTGATTGCTGGTTGGGTCACAGTGTACCGCCAAGCATTGTTTTTTCCAAACTTATCCGATGCATACTCCTTCAAAGCAGAGGATAATACAGAAGGTGGTGGATTAGGAATGCCGATACATACGACTCCATCTAGCACACCATCGCTATAGTCGATTCCTTCTGAAAGTCTTGCTCCAAAAACGCCACACAGAAGAATACGATTTTCTTTGGAGCGTTCATCACGTAACATGCCGACTATCTTATCGATATCATTTTTCGACCAGTCTCTACTTTCAACGACCTTCTTTACACCTTTGAAGTATACTTCCTCTAAAATTTCATCCAGCAACTTGTATGATGGACAAAATATAGCAAGGTGGCCTGTACTGCCGTCGATTAATGCTTGAATATGACTTCGCATTTTATTCCACATCAATTCAGAACGTTCATTATATTTTGTTGAGACATCTGTCGCTACTAAAACAGGTCTTCTCTCACTAGCGAAAGGAGATTTATACTCAGATTTGGTAGTCTTATCTTTCGGCAAATTGAGTATGTCACTATACATTTGAGGGGGGTAGAGAGTCCCTGACATCAATATGGCGCCTTTGGCAGAAGAGAATAACTTCCCAGATACTATTCCAGGGTCAAGAAGATGTGAAGTTATTTTCCCTTCTTTTCCTTTGTTACTAAAAACCAAACTTAGAGCACTACTTTGTGAGAATTTCACCAGGCAATCAAGAATGTGCCCCAGTCTGTAGGCATCAGGTTCCATTGCCTCTTCTTCTTCGGAATCAATTTCAATTTTGACTCGATTCAGTACTTCGCTAATCTTAGAAATCCTGTCGTCTTTCTTTACTTTAGTTATTATCAGTTTTTCATCTTGGCCCAGTTTTTTTTGTCCTGAGAGCCCTTCATATTCGTCACACGCAGAGTGAAATACATTTGTCAGTTGCGATATTTCTACCATTGATTCGTCCTTATCATAACCTAATCCAGAGTGGAGTCGAGAGAACAAGTCGGCTACTTTACTTCTGACCAGTTTCATGATTTCAAATGTCCAATCGACAAGTTCCATTTCTTTGGCTACCGCAGTAGACATATTTCTCTGGTAATCATGTTCTAAGTGGCCAAGATACTCTTCCAGTTCCATCGCAGTATTTCTTACAATTGTCGGAGTCACTATTCTTTCCATATTCATTCTTATTCTATCTGGAAGATTATGTGCCTCATCGACAACAATAATGGTATTTTCTAGATTAATTCCCATCGATGGTAAGGAATTTTCTCGAACATTATCAGAAAAAATATGATTATAATCACAAACTAATATGTCGCAATCCTTGGCAGCAAACCTGCATGTAGACCAAGCACATAGCCCCCAAATCTTACATTTTTCAATAGTCTCTTCAACGTGGCGAGGATGTTCAAGGATGTAATCACTCATCTCATCGCGTCTAGCAAACTTTGAACCCTCTGAAGAACCCTTTTCGCAATCACATTTCCCAGTCTGCATATCAATGAATTCACACATTGATTCTCTTCCAATTAGGTCAACAACTTTGACCTTTGACACACCAACATTGATTCTAGAATTTATTTGTCTTACGGTTTCAATTACAATACGATGCTGTGATTGTCTACCAGTTAAAAATAAAATATGTACGCTCTCTTCACTTTCTCTCGAGATTTCTAGTGCTGCAGCAAG
>Ga0315320_10002316_pt1 | contig 15658 bp, 10 predicted proteins | sample M140m21515metaG_FD_203458 | JGI IMG/M metagenome (GOLD analysis project Ga0315320, IMG submission 203458) | Ammonia-oxidizing marine archaeal communities from Monterey Bay, California, United States - M1 40m 21515 | ecosystem: Environmental > Aquatic > Marine > Coastal | place: USA: California... | reverse complement strand
GTGTCTGCCAAATTGCCTCCTGATGCAACGGTTTGGTGCTTGGCGGTCACGGGGCAGCGTGGGGCGTTGGTGACGACCGAGGTTATGTTCCGCAATCCGTGAGATTGGTGATTGGATGTGTACGCGTGAGTGGGGTGTTTTGCCCGTCAAACCGCTCAGTCCGTCGTGGTTTACTGCACGTTTTAGTGCAGGAAAATATAGCCTGTCGCTATGCAAAATCGTTTCAATCGTAACAACTGATTGACAAATCGATTGAGCTTGATGCTGACTGACTTCTATTTGCTTCCATGTCGTGAATCGTTGTGCACTTTTGAGAGTGTTGGGCCGCAATCATGGATCAGTCACCCGGTAATTCAGGTTGCATCATTTGCTTTCCTCAAGAGATGTCAGTTCGCGAGCATGAGACATGCCTTGGTGACAGGTGCCACCGGTTTTATCGGTCACCATTTGGTTAAGCGACTCCTTGCCGAGGGCACGGCCGTTAAGTGTCTTGTTCGGTCGCAGGCTCGGCCAGCAGAGTTATCTAAGCATGATGTTGCTTTTGTACATGGTGACCTGGCGGATGTTGATTCGTTGGCAGGTGCAGTGAAAGATGTTGATGTTGTTTATCATCTTGCTGGATTGACCAAGAGTATTAGCAATCGCGACTTGATGAAGGTCAATGGTGAGGGGGCCGGGAATATCTCTCGGGCATGTTCAAGACTCAGCTGCCCACCGACTCTGGTTGTTGTTTCATCGTTGGCTGCAGCAGGACCGAGTCTCGGTCTGGAACCGCGGGTTGAAACCGATCGCATTAACCCGATTTCCCGCTACGGTCAGAGTAAACGTGCTGGAGAATTGGCTTCCATGGGCTTTGCTGATGCAGTACCCACCACGATTGTGCGTCCGCCAATTGTGATAGGGGAGTATGATCGCGATGGGTTTCAGTGGTTTCAGATGATCCGCAAGCTTGGTTTCCACCTGATCCCAGGTTTAGCAAATTACAATTACTCCATGATTCATGCCGATGACCTTGCGTCAGCATTGATCCTTGCAGCCGAGCGAGGGGGGCGTGCCACTCCGGATGCGGATGATGACGCCGGGGTTTATTTCGCCGCGAGCGATGAAGTGATTACCTACGCTGATTTAGGGCGGATGATCGGCAATTGCCTCGGTCGTTCACGGACACCTGTGGTGCATGCACCCATGTCGATGATTTGGGGAGTTGCGCTCAGTTGTGACGTGTGGGCTCGCCTTCGCAGAAGTCCCATGATCTTGAATTTGGATAAGGTCCGAGAGGCTGCGGCAGGTGGTTGGGCATGTTCCTCTGCTAAGTTGCAAAACCACACCGGTTTCGTGGCGGGGATGAGCTTGGAGGAGCGTTTGCGGCAGACAGCCGATTGGTACGTCCAGGAAAATTGGCTTTGAGAATGCGAGCTGTTGTTGTCGCAAGTGGCATTGGAATTCCTGAATCCCGGCCGCCGGTAGAGGCAGCGGCTGTCGTCGTGGACAGGGCTGGGCTCATGGGATGGAACCGAGAGTTGGGATTTCTTCTTGCTGAGAAGCACAGCATGAGCTGCCAGGCTGCCAGCTTTTGCGGCAGCAGGAGATGCCTTGCCTTTTTAGGTTGATCAACGATCCGGCAGAATCAGACATGCGGTGCGCTGGTGTGAATCGACGGTTGGGTGAGTACTGGCGCAGTTCCTTCATCGCAATTGAAGGCGTTTTTGAATGCTGATCTTGACTATGCCCGGTGGCGTGAAAGAATGGTGTCACTCTGTTCGCTTACCAGCGTCTTACGGCAAGATCGTGCCAACATGGCAATCAAGCAAAGGCACGGTAATCCTGAGCCTCAATTCCTGAGCCTCAATTCCTGAGCCTCAATTCCTGAGGTCCAGCGAGAGGATTGCGTTGGTTCAAGCTGAGAGTTGGGAGCATGTTGGGAGAACCGAGTGCCCATGTGAGTTAGTTTGATGCGGAAGGCCGCAAGCATTTCCTCCTTTTCAAAATGTTGAATTTCATTGATGAATCGATCTGCACTATGCGTAAACTCAGTTTTGTTTGTGTTGAGTCTTTGTTGTTTACCACTTTCGCTATCGGCGAAAGAACTTCCATTAGGTTCTTGGGCTGATCGAGAAGCTAAAGCGTCTCTCATTGAATTCGTCGAATCGGTGACCGATCCGGCCAGTGAAGAGTTTGTGGTGGAGCCGGACCGGATCGCGGTTTTCGATAACGATGGAACTTTGTGGCCCGAAAACCCACTGCCTTTTCAACTCTTCTTTGCGTTGGACGAGCTGAAGCGACTTGCGCCGCAGCATCCAGAGTGGAAAGACAATGAATTCCTTGCAGCTGCTTTGAGCGGTGATATGGATGTGCTGAAAGCAGATTTGAAAAGTGGATTGATCGCTATTTTGAGCGCGACACATGCCGGCATGACGACGGCTGACTTTCAGGAACGCGTTACCAATTGGATGAAGCAAGCGAAGCATGCCAAGTACCAGAGACCATATTCCGAGCTAGCTTACCTGCCCATGTTGGAGCTGCTCAGTTATTTGCGGGCGAACGGTTTCAAAACCTACATTGTCTCGGGAGGGGGAATCGACTTCATGAGGGCGTGGGCTGAAGGAGTCTATGGAATACCTCCTCAGCAGGTTATCGGTTCACAGGGGGGAGTTGTTTTTCAGATCAACGATGGTGTCGCTCAAATTGTGAAACAGGGGCAGCTTGATTTTCTAGATGACAAAGAAGGCAAGCCTATCGGAATCTACCGGCAAATTGGGAAACGACCCATTCTCGCCTTTGGAAACTCGGATGGCGATAAGCAGATGTTGGAGTGGACCACGCTAGGCCCGTCACCAGGGCTGGGGCTGATTGTTCACCATACGGATGCTGAACGAGAGTACGCTTATGATCGGCACCCTAAGAGCAGCGGTAAGTTGGATGTTGCGTTGGACGAGGCTGCTGGCAAAGGCTGGGTGCTTGTTGACATGGCCAAAGACTGGAAGACAGTTTTTAGCGGTTCAAAGGAGAAGATCGACATGACGCTTGATTCGATCATCGGGCCAACTTGGATGCTTGAGACTATCAAAGGACAGAAAGTAGTCGATCAGTCGAACACGAGTATGATTTTTGGAGCGGGCGGGAAAGTTGCTGGCAACAGCGGGGTGAATCGCTATAGTGGGACAGTTACCATGAGTGCCAACGCAATTTCGTTCGGTCCGTTGGCAACAACTCGACGAGCGGGACCACCAGCATTGATGGCCCAGGAATCAAAGTTTCTCAAGGCGATGTCTGAAGCGACGTCCATGACGCTTGCAGCTGATGGAATGTTGACCTTGAGTGATGATCGCGATGCACCTGTCCTGCGGTTTTCCGCCAATCGAGCAGACGCAGCAGAGTAGGTTGTGTCTACCCTGCTGGCCGTTACCTTGCGGTCAAAATCAGCCAATCTGGCTGGGCGTCTGACTTGCTCAGTATGCGTCACTTTGAAGAAAAGAACTAAAGCAGAGCGTTAGCAAAGAATCGAATCGGAATCAAAAATGAAAAAACACTTTGATTTGGGCATGTGCGGCCGATACCTTGCGGTAGTCGCTCTCGTCACTCTGTCATCAGTGGGCTCAGCCCAAGGGAAGCGGCCTAACATTGTCATCATTTGGGGTGATGATGTCGGGCAGTCGAATATCAGTGCATACACGCGCGGGTTGATGGGGTATCAAACCCCAAATATCGACCGTGTCGCCCGCGAGGGAATGATGTTCACTGACTATTATGCGGAGCAAAGCTGCACTGCAGGACGCGCGTCATTCATCACAGGGCAGCATGGAATGCGCACTGGTCTGACAAAGGTTGGTATGCCGGGTGCGTCAGTGGGGATGCAAGTTGAAGATCCAACGATTGCAGGCTTGCTAAAGCCGCTTGGTTATGCCACCGGGCAATTTGGTAAAAATCATCTCGGTGATCGTGATGAGATGTTGCCTACAAATAATGGTTTTGATGAGTTTTATGGCAACTTGTATCACCTCAATGCTGAGGAAGAGCCAGAACATCGCGACTATCCCAAGGATCCCGAATTCCGCAAAAAGTATGGTCCGCGTGGTGTGCTGCACGCCTTTGCAAATGGAGAAATCAAGGACACCGGTCCACTGACGCGAAAGCGTATGGAAACCATTGATGACGACGTTGCATCCAGAGCCGCAAATTTCATGGAGCAACAGGTTGAAGAAGATAAACCGTTTTTTGTCTGGGTCAACTTCACGCACATGCACTTCCGAACGCATGTCAAGCCAGAGAGTCGGGGGCAGTCAGGACGCTGGATGAGTGAGTACGCCGATGCAATGATCGATCACGATAAGAACGTTGGAACGGTACTTGATAAAATTGATGACTTGGGGATCGGTGACAACACCTTTGTGATGTACAGCACCGATAACGGTCCCCACATGAACAGCTGGCCTGATGCAGCAATCACCCCATTTCGAAACGAGAAAAATTCGAATTGGGAGGGTGCGTATCGTGTTCCTGCCATGATTCGTTGGCCAGGGAAAATCAAGCCAGGCAGCGTATCCAACGAGATCGTTTCGCACTTGGACTGGTTGCCATCGCTGCTTGCAATGGCAGGTGAACCCGACATCAAGTCAAAGTTGCTCAAGGGGCATAAGGCAAATGGTCGAGATTATAAGGTGCATTTGGATGGATTTAATCTGGTTCCCTACCTGAAAGGCGAGAGAGAAAAGGGGCCACGCGAGTCATTCCTGTACTGCAATGATGATCAACAGATCACAGGCCTGCGTTTTGATAACTGGAAAGTTGTGTTTCTCGAACAACGTGTTCAAGGTACGCTGCAGATTTGGGCTGAACCGTTCGTGAATCTCCGCGTGCCAAAGATATTCAACCTCAGGCTTGATCCCTACGAGCGTGCGGATGTCACCTCAAATACCTATTACGACTGGTTGCTTGATCGCGTGTTCCTGCTTTCACCAGCTCAGGAGTATGTTGGTGATTTCTTGAAAACGTTTAAGGAGTTTCCACCCCGTCAGGAAGCTGCAAGTTTTAATCTCGACTCAGTCCTGCGTAAGTTAAAAGAAGGGGGCGGCGCGAGATGATGTCGAGATAAGAGTCATACGTTTGAGTATTTGCGTCTGAGATAAGGAGGCAGTGATTGACATGGGTAATCGCTGCCTTCTTTTTGTTTGAACAGGGCAGCCTGGTGATTCGATGCATGAGCATTCGCTAGGCAGTGATACCTGCGTCCATGATCCGTTGAACTCGGCTATTTCACTCAAGGCGTCGGATCACATCAGCGGCGTTGATGCATGTCTGGGGGGAACCGTTTGTCCGACGCCCGCTAGGGGGGCGGATCAAGGGAGACTGGATTGGTGCTGCAAGGCAAGGAAGTGGTGAGGGCTGCTGGGGCGGTGATGAGCTGGAGAGCGAGCCGAGGGGCTGGGATTTTGGACATTCCACCCATCTCGCGGATGCCGATTTGCGCTGGAAGTGAGCCACGGGGGACGCATTATTACGAATCGTGGCTGGGGATTTACCCCAGTCAACGTCTTTCTGGCACGTGATTTTTCACTCTACTGGGGGGCTGTCGTGATTGGGGCACGCTTTGCTACCGCATTCAGCGGTGATAGCGATCAGGTAATTTTGTGTGCCTGAAATTAGGTAAACGATGGTTAAATGCTGAAAAGATGCTGATACATGTCACCCAACTTGTGACTATAATCCTGTACCCGCCGGATGTACCGGATTGGGTTTATGTACTTCGCCAGTGTTCTGGTTACCTCAGGCCTTGTTCTTGTGGTGTGACTGACGCGCTGTGCGAAATTAACCTCACAAGTGATCCACATCGACACAATGAAAAGCGCCGTTTGCCTGCCCCTGTTGTTGACGTTTTTGCTCACGCCCACACTCGCTACCGCGCAGTTCGCCGGCATGAGAGCGCGGGTACCTGCCGACGCTAACACGCTTGTTTTAATCAACGCCCAGAAAATGTTCGGGTCTCGTATCGCTGACCGTGAGGGCTGGAAAGCCAGGCGGCAGGCTGCTTACGCATCCGGGATTTCTTCTTTGCCACCCGATGCCACGGAGGTGTTGATCGCAGGTCGGCATGACCTCCACTTTGGGCATGAAGCTTTGTGGGAACTCGGCATGATGAAGTTCGAAGACGACAAAGATGTGCTGGACGTGGCGAAGCACTACGGCGGTTCGATGGATGAAATCAGCGGCCACTCAGCAGTGCGACTTCCTGACGATCACTTCGTGCTCCAAATGGGGCCTGCTTTCATGGCGTCTTACACCCCAGCTAATCGGCAGGATGTGTCGCGTTGGTTGCGACAGACAAACGTATCGACGCCCGGTGGCCATCTTGCCCCTTATCTTCAGGAGGCGTTCACCTACGCCACCAAAGTGGGTACGCCGATTATCATGGCGATGGACTTGGGGGGACTCGTCTCGATCAATGAAATCGAGGAACGAATTGTTAAACTCAATGCACTCAAAGATGCGAAAATCCCCGGTAAAGAACTGGTAAGCCTGCTGCAGGGCATTCAAGGAATCACGTTGGGAATCTCGATTGATGATTCCGAACTTGGCGCCGTTCGCGTGGACTTCGCTGATTCCGCTGAAATTCTTGCGACTGTTGGCAAGCCACTGCTGATCGAGATTCTCGAAAATCAGGGTGCGATGATTGAGGATTTCCGTAAGTGGGAACCATCCGTCAGCGGCAATACATTCATGTTGCGTGGAAATCTTAGCGAAGAAGGCACTCGCAAACTGATGAGTGTGATGGAATTGCCTGCGTCGATGACGCATGCGGTTCAACAGGCAACCTCTCCCGGGACTGACAACAAAAAACAGGATGAATTGCTCGCAACGCAACAGTATTGGAAGTCGCTAAATGCGTTGATGGACGACCTTCGGGATGATCACCATTTTCAAACGTTCGGGCAAGGAGCGATCTGGTACGACAAATACTCGCGAAAAATTGATCGCTTACCGATCATGAATGTCGATCCCGAACTGGTCGATTTCGGAGCAAAGATCGCTGCTACTTTCAGAAATTGTGAGTCCATCATGAAGGGCGTTGGTATGTCCAGCGCGTTGAGAGTGTCGCAAACTGGTGGCAGTGGAAGTTCCGGGTATTCGAACAGTTCCTTTGGTGGCTACCGAGCCAGTATGGGATATGGCTCGACACCCTATGGTCCGCAAGGAATGGGGTCAGGAGTCAGTGCCATGAATGCTTCTCGTCAGCAACAGGGGCGTGAAATCGCGCAGATTCATACACAGGAACGTTCCAAGGGTGCCAAGAGTTTGCAGGACATCTGGTCACAAATTGCTGGTGCTACCGCGGCGGAACGCAGAAGACTGGTTGGGAAGTACAGCGCCGACTTCTAAGCGACGCGGGACGCCTTCCCACACGTGAAAGTATCAAAAACGCCAGTTGCATAGAACAGTGACTGGCGTTTTTTTCGTTGTGTTGGGAACCGTAGAGTTACAGCGGTGCATTTCGTGTGGGGCTTTGCTTACCGGTCGGCCTTACGGCGGTATGCTACACCCCGTTCATTGGGAAGCTCTCGGCGTTTGAGCCACCGTTAAGTTTGGCTCGACGGGATCGTGCGGCCAATTCGCAGGTTCAGGTTTGATTGCAGGTTTGTGGCCTGCCGACCTGCCATCGTTTGGCGGCAACCACTTGATGAAACCCGATGTTGGCTTTAATCTCGTGGTGCTTGCAGGTGCCGAGCAGTCTTGTTGGTTGTTATGCGGGGCGACGCCTGCGGGGTGACTACGGTTTTTTGATGATTTGAGGTGATAGGCGATGAATTTGGTGGTTAATTTTCCCCTCAGTGCGTGGGGGTCTCGCATGCCGGGGATGATGGTGGTGTTGCTGTTGGTTGTTGGTTGCGGGATCTGCTCTGGGCAGGACGTAGGTATGCCGAATCAGACCGAGGATGAAAAATCAATCCGGAAGGCCGTTGCGTCATATGTTGATGCATTCAATCGGCAGGACGCACCGAAAGTTGCCGGGCATTGGTCCCCGGAGGCTGTCTATGTGACACCGATTGACGGAAGAAGGGTCATAGGACGAAAAGCGATTGAAGCTCAATTCGCATCGCTTTTTGATACCGCCAAAGGCTTGAAAATCAATGTAGTCGTCGACTCCATTCAGTTTGTGTCACCTAATGTTGCGGTCGAGCAGGGGCAGGCTACTTTTATCCGGCCCGATGCTGCTGTTCAGGTGACCGGCTATTCCGCGGTGCATGTCCGCCGGGACGGAGCATGGTTGCTGGATCGTGTGGAGGAAAAGGTCGTCGAGGTGCCGGAATCGAATTATCAGCATCTGAAAGGACTCGAGTGGTTGGTTGGCGTTTGGGTAGATGAAGATCAGGCGGGGCGTATCGAAACCGTTTGTCACTGGACCAAGAATCAGAATTTTCTTCACCGCGCCTTTACCGTTTCAGATCAGCAAGGAGTTCACTTGTCTGGAATGCAAATCATTGGGTGGGATGCAGTTGAAGAGCGGGTTCGTTCATGGACATTTGATTCAGATGGTGGTTTCGCAACCGGGATCTGGTCCGCTGATGAGAACGATGCCAAGGAGCCGGAAAGCTGGCATGTTCGTAAGAAAGGTCATACGGCCTCTGGTCATACGACGTCTGCTGTTAATGTTCTAACTCGCAGGGGCGAGGCTGCATTTGCGTTCAAATCAGTGAGCCGAACTTTCGATGGTCAAATCTTGCCAAATATCGCCGAAGTCACTGTGACACGTCAGTGAAGTTGAACGTGTCAGTGCCGTTGAGCGTGTCAGTGACGTTGAACGTGTCAGTGCCTTGGGTTGGCTTCGAAAACCTTGATTCGGTTTCGAAGTCATGTTTTGCCGATCCAAAATTTTGTTTTATTATTGCAGGTGTTTGAATGTCCTTGCCTTTGTCAAATTTGCGTAGCTTGATGATTCGCCGATCTTGGTTCAGCGTCTTTGTTCTCATGCTTTCGATGTTGATTGGTACCGAAAGTTTTGCTCGGGGTGGTGGTGGTCGCAGTGGCGGCGGCGGTGGCAGTCGTGGAGGTGGTGGGGCTTCGGCTAGTCGTTCACCTTCCATGAGTCGCCCAACTTCGTCGCCGAGTCGCCCGAGCCCATCAGCCAGTCGCCCTAGTCCATCAGCCAGTCGCCCCAGCACATCTGCCAGTCGCCCCAGCACAGCGCCGAGTCGTCCCACTTCACCAAATGCAGGAACTCGCCCTTCGATTCCTCGAGGCGGCTCGACTGGTGGTGGAACGCGACCGAATCTCGATTCAGGAAAGGTTGGTTCTGGCAGCCGTCCGTCGCAGAACCAGTTGCAGAATTTTCTTGATCTTCCGTCCGGTAGTGGGACTCGTCCAGCAGCAGGGACTCGTCCAGTTGATGGTGCGCGTCCAATGCCTTCTGGGAACGCAGCGAGCGACTTCTTGCAGAATCGGCCACCTCAAACAGGTCAGCTTCCGGGCCTTGCTGATCGTTCGAATTTTCCGGATCGGGGAGAAGCTCGTCCTGGAACCTTGGATCGCCCAAATGCAGCCGATCGCCCAAATGCAGCCGATCGCCCAAATGCAGCCGATCGGCAAGAACGAGTTGATGATCCAGGGCGGCGTTCAGATGATCGGACAGAGGGACGACAGGATCGCTCTGGTACTCGTCAGGATCGACGCACGACAGGTTCTGAGAATCGAGCTGCGCGGGTAGAGGATATGCCGCAGCGGACTCAGGACCGTTATGATCGGCGTGACGAAGTGCGTGATCAAATGCACGATCATTACCCACGCCACGACTTCTGGAAAGATCATCCTGACTACGCACGCTACCGCTGGAATCATCCATACCACTGGGCTACTTGGGCTGCGGTAACCAACTGGTTCCCGTGGGGCTGGTCCAATTCCAACCAATACAATTACGGCGGAAATGTTTACTACGACAACAGCACGGTTTATTACGATGGTCAGCCCGTGGCGACGGCAGATGAGTACGCTCAGCAGGCAATGAACATCGCGGAATCAGTGCCAGAACCTACTGCGGCAGCTGAGTGGATGTCACTGGGTGTATTTGCGTTGACTCAGGATGGAGAAGCGTCTGGACCAGCACCCACGCAGTTTCTGCAGTTGGCCATTAGCAAGGATGGCGCTGTTGCTGGTACTTTTAATAACAGCACCACTGACAAGAGCCAAGAAGTAGAGGGAGCCGTTGACAAAGAATCGCAGCGGGTTGCCTGGGTTGCCCAAGGCAAGCAATGGCCCGTCATGGAAACTGGAATTTCGGGGCTGACCGAGGATCAGACACCCGTTCTGATCCACTTTGAGAATGGGGAAACCCAACAGTGGTTGATGGTCCGGTTGGAAGAGCCAGAGACTCAATCAGGTGGTACTAACTAAGCTCTTTTGCATTTCGACCTCAGGGTAGATCAAAGATCACGGCACACTGGACGCGATGGGCGCCTGCGGATTGCAGGTCCTTGTTGGTCCGTGTGCCATAGAGGTACTCAATACCCATTGTGATTCTGTTTTGCGGTTTGGCGAGCAGGTTGACGGCCATGTAAGTCGTTTGTTTTACTGCATCAGCTGGTTGGCCTGTCGTGTTATTGATTTCGTTGGCGGCGTAAGTGTAGTTGGAACTCAGTAAGTCAGTCCACTCATGTGTGAGTCCAAACATCCAGCCGAACATGGGTAACAGTGCAGCGTTTCCACCGCTAACAGAGGCAGCATCTGGTAGCGATCGATAGCTACCGATCCCTTTGCCAAACAACACTTGTGAGTAGGCTTTCGTGCGTCCTGTTAACATTAAAACGCCGGTGAAGTTCATGCCTCCGGCCGACTTTGTGACGGTGCTCTTGTCGATTGGCTGAAAGCCAACTTGCCGGTAGAGTGCGGCTGCTTGCAGTTGGATGAGGTCAGTCGCAAGCCGAACATGTCCAACAAAATCAGGGGATGGTGATCGCGACGTGCCCAATATAGGGGCGAGCTCGATGATGAATTTGGTGTCTTCCAGCGAAACTGTGCCTGTTAAAATATCGTCACAGATAGGAAATGAGTAGCGAGCCTGAGCCTGACGCCGATTTACAGATGAAACGGATCCCTCAAAATCGAGTGTTGCGGGAGCCGCTGCAACATCAGTGAACGCTGTCCATGTTTTTCCGACCAGCAAACGGCCAGTTTCACCATACGCTTGACGCAATCGAAACGTATCATTTGCACTGAAGAAGTCGCCTTCCACATAAATTTTGACGATGTCACCTCCGCCTTTCCAGCGTGTGTCAAAACTGAGTCTTGATTGTCTAGCGTGAAATCGTGAATTTGTGCGTGGCAAAGCTCCCACTGGAATTTGGGTGGTATCAAATGAGTCTGTCGAATCGATTGGGTCGAAATCGTAGATGAAGTCTGCTTTGACATAACCGCCGATCTTCATCGCTACATTTTTGCCATAGATCAGCAGGCCGTTCTTGAAATTAGGGGCGGCATACAGATCTACTCCCACATTGAATTGGGCTACCGAATTCACACCGGACTGCCCATATGCGGCTGCGGATTGCAATATTGGTGCGTCCAGCGGCATGCTGAAATTTTCGGTGCCGTCGACTTGGAAAGTGACTGGATCAATCTCGCTGAAGTCGATTTGCCGTTGCCCCGCTTCCGTCAAGCGGTCGTTGAATAACGCTTGGACAAAGCCCACTTCTTGCTCTGGCGATGTTGTTGTTCCTGCGATTGCACCTGTGGTAATTGGCAGGGTCTGATCTGCGTTTGGCACCGTTGGGGCGTGTGTTGTTGTTTTGCGCAGCCGAGAGAACGAGTCCGCATGCACAAATTCATTCTCCGACGGAAGTGGTAGTGATTCCTTGAGTGTCTCAATATCGGAACTCAGTTCAGGAAAACTGTGTGTTTCGGTCGCCTCGAGCACGAATGATTTCTGAGTACCGGGCAGAATGCCCTTTTCGAGTAACTGAGTCTTGTGGTGTTCTGAGGATGGTACCAGCGATCCCGATGATGTTGCCAAATCGTCGGCTTGCGCGCAGTGCCACGGCGTTGAAAGTGCGAACAGGAAAATGACGCTAAGGAGATCGACGCGAATCATTTCGTAGTTTCGTAAGGGGCGGCAAACCTTGATCATGGATGGAGTACCAAATATGTCGAGACCGTTGGAAGTTTAATTTCAAGACATTGTGAAACACACCGATGAAACTTACTGCAAGTTCATCTCTAAAGTCGGTCCTTTGGGATTGTTGAGCATGGTGGGAAAGGTAGTTTAGATACCGCTGGTTATGGTCAATATTGCGCATTCAATGACCATGCCTTCGCTCTTCTTGAGAGATGCATGCATGCGTTGGTCGGAACGTCCGGTTGAATACGTCTTTTTTATTGGCGACTTTGAAAACGAAAGTGCTTTCTTGCCAGCCATAAAAACGTCAAGGAAGTGGTTGTTAGCACCACGCAAAACGCGAGGCCTGCTCCGGTCGTACCCAGCCAACTACCAAGCAAGAGCGTGAGTGTGGTCATAGTAAGTGCACTTGCCGCTGTCAAAATCAGCACGAGGCGGTTCAAACCGCTGAACTTCAAATAGGCAGGCGCCAGTGAAAACATGCTCCAAGAGCAGCAGCCTGTTGCGATCAGGACTAGGGCCGGATAACCGTTCACAAAGGACTCGCCGTACAAGCTGAGAATTGTTTTGCCACATGTCACTATGACGGTCAGGAATGCGATGCAAGTGACGCCAACCCATATAAGCCTATGTTTTCGCATTGCATCGCTCTCAGGCCAAGCGTGGCGTTCGATGAATACAGCGAGCTGCGGCTGGAAATACTTGTCTGTGGATTTGGAAAGTAAAAGAATCAGACTGCCGGTCTCGGCCGCCGCTGCAAAACTGGCGACGTCTTTCGGTGCCAGTGAAATAAGATCGAGAGCTATCACGCTGGAGCGAAAAATCCATGACACAAGTGTTGCCAAAGTAAGAAATGTCACACATTCACGGATCCAGTAGGGGCGATCAACTGTAGGGATTGCTGACAAGGCTTTTGTGGGAGATTGTGTTCGGTAGACGCTCATGGCCAACGCAACGCCGATCACCGAGCCCAAACCAAAACAAGCGACAGCCCATGGCGCATTGAATGGTCTGATGAATTGTGTTCCCAGAATCATCAACACGAGTGTCGTGGTTGGAATCGCAACCCTCGCAATCGTAGCTCCCATGATTGGAAATCGAATTGCCATCACAAAGTCGATGGTAACGCCAGCCAGAGCGGCGGCGGGAAGAAACAAAGCTGCAATCAGGATTGCGTGATCTTCATTGGCACGTTGTTGGCATAGATCCCCCACCAAGACCAAAGTTCCCATGATGCAACTGATCAATAGGACTAGCCTGATCGAAAATCGCCAGAATCCTGCCGTTAACTGCCATTTGCCAGTCGCTTCATAAACGGGCAATATCTGAATTGCCAACTTCCCCACTCCTGCTTCTGACAGTGTCGATAGCAGCGTCAGCGTGGCAATTGCCACCGCATAACTCTCAAATCCAATAGGCCCCAAGCTGCGTGCTACCAGAATTGAAGTGGCATAGCTGATGATCAGACTGATGAACGCCAGCATTACCAGTATGGCGGCGGAGCGATCCTGCATCTTGTTCTTGTACCTGTCCAACGGAAAATTTTCTCGCTTTAGCAATGGTATGAGCTGAACAACTAGTCACTCATGTTCCCTTCGAATTTCATGAAGATCGGTTTGCTCGTGATGGGGCGATGCCTTTTCAACACCACTGTCTGTGTGTGCAAGGGAAACGTTTCTTGAGTGTTTTGTGTTGCGTGCTTCAAGGGTGGGGGGGGGTGCATCGCTTGACAAGTTTAAACTATGACGGTGAAGGAAGAATTCTGTTCGTATTGGAAATATGAGTTTGAGTCAGGCATCGCTAACAATTCCCCAAGCGGGCAATGGGCGTGAAGAGACCTGCGATCAGCCTGCGGTGCAGAAACGTTCAAAACTCAGTGTTTGGATTGCCTTGGGGCTATTGCTTGGCATTGTCTGTGGATTGCTTTTCGGTGATTACTGTGGGCGTCTGAAGGTGTTCGGGCAGGCCTATGTAGGCCTGCTGCAGATGACTGTCCTGCCCTATCTGCTGCTTTCGCTGGTCGCAAAGATGGGGCGTCTTGATCCTGCACAGGCAAAAAACTGGGGTTGGTCACCGCCTTCGTTCTCCTTGCATTCTGGGGGCTTGCGATTCTGTTGATCGTGATTGTCTCCCTCGCGCTGCCAGAAATCCCCGGGGCTTCCTTTTTCAGCCCTGGTCATGAGGCTTCATTGATCCAGCCGCAGGACTTTGTCACAACGTTCATTCCCTCCAATGTGTTTCGGGCATTGACGAACGAGTATGTTCCCGCGGTCGTTGTGTTCTGTCTTTTCGTTGGTGCAGCGTTGATGATGACGCCCGAAAAGGAACCCGTCTTGGATTTCCTCGATTTATGTGCCAGTGGGATCAGTCGGGTCAACTTGTTTCTAATTCAGATTGCACCTTTGGGGCTTTTTGCGCTGACGGCGGCGGCGGCTGGTACCATGCATTTTGAAGAGTTGTCCCGGCTGCAGGCTTACTTGCTGATCTTTGTTGTTGCCAGTGCGGTCGCCACCTTTGGTGCCTTACCACTCTTGGTCACTTCGCTGACTCACATTCGTTACCGGGATCTGATTCGTGCAGCGCATGAACCAATGTTGACTGCAATTGCGACGGGTAAATTATTTGTTGTTTTGCCCCAAGTCTCTGAACGCGCCGAACAGTTGCTGCATGTTGATTGCGAAGGTAGTGCTGGAATCGAAGATTCGACTGCAAGCATCCTTGTACCACTGGCGTATCCGTTTCCGCACGTTGGCAAAATCTTTGCGTTTCTATTTGTCTCGTTTGCGGCATGGTATGTAGGGGACGACTTAGGCCCAGTCGCCACGGCTGAAATGGCTGCAACTGGAGTGGTTTCTAGCTTTGCGAGTCCATTGGTCAGCATTCCGTACATGTTGGACAAGTATCAGTTACCACAGGACTTGATGGCCCTCTTTGTCCTGCCAGGTTTCATCACGACACGTATTGCAGATGTTGTCGGGGTCATGCACTTGATGGCATTGACCGTGGTCGTCACGCAGGTATTACCGATTGGCAGACACCCAAGCGAAACTGAGATTAGCTTGATGGCATTGACCGTGGTCGTCACGCAGGTATTACAGGGAAAGTTGAGGGTGCGGTTTGTTCGACTCGCTGTGTCGATGCTTGTGATGGGGACTTGCTTGCTTGCCATTTGCGCCGCTGGTCGTTGGTACTTGGCAAACACAAAGCTGGATTACATTTTGGACGAACAGTTCTTGGCATTTGGGATTCCACTGCCGCATACTGACGTTGTTGTTTACGAATCGCGTGATGAGGTGCCGCCTCGTTCGTTTGGTGGCGAATTCATGCTTGAGCGTTTGGCAAATGAGAAGATTTTACGCGTGGGTTACCGAGCACGGCACCTGCCGTATTCCTACTTCAATCGACGACATGAACTGGTTGGTTTCGACGTCGAGTTGATGCACCGTTTGGCTTCACGGCTGGATGTTCGTTTGGAGCTTGTTCCCTATACCTTGGACACTCTCGTTGAACAGTTGAATTCGGGGGAAATTGATGTTGCCATGAGTGGATTGGTGATCAAAC
>Ga0315320_10002314_pt1 | contig 15670 bp, 12 predicted proteins | sample M140m21515metaG_FD_203458 | JGI IMG/M metagenome (GOLD analysis project Ga0315320, IMG submission 203458) | Ammonia-oxidizing marine archaeal communities from Monterey Bay, California, United States - M1 40m 21515 | ecosystem: Environmental > Aquatic > Marine > Coastal | place: USA: California... | reverse complement strand
GGTGATCAAGGCCATGGGTGATACCCTGCCAAGCATCAACGGAAAACCCGCTGGACCTAATGTCAACCCGATGTCTCATCCTAGGAAGGTAAAGGGCTTTAGCCGCAGCGAGAACCAAGCGCCCAACCCCGTCTTTCTAAAAAACTGGGGTGAGGTTTGTGGCGAATGGTCCAGGCGTTACGGCAAGCTGGTTTCAGGCTGGTGGTTTGATGGCTATAAGATGGAGATGAAGGAAGCATATAAGCCCTTAAAAAAAGAGAAGCACAATATCGATACCTGGATTGATGCGGTGCGTTCCGGGAACCCCGCAGCCGAACTGGCTTTTAATGCCGGGGCTCACCCGATTCTTTCTCTCTGCACTCAGGGCAAATTATGTCCGCGCCAGACTTTTACCTCTGGCGAAAACCATAATTTTCGTGAACGCACCAAGAAAGGTTTTGGCAGGCCTTTAACCCCTAAAAATTTCCCGGCTCCTAAGGGAGTGATCTGGCATCTACTTTTACCCGTGAGTAAAGGCTGGGGAGCAGGAACTGAGTCTCGCTTTAAAGTGGCCGCTCTACAGGAACATATCGGCACGATTAATGCAGAAGGTGGGGCAGTGACATTGGATACCCCTATTAGTTCTGATGGGGAAATTCCTGAAAACGTACTAAAAACCCTTCAGCAATTGGGCAACGGGCTTCTTTCAAAGAAATAGATGTGTTTTGGGAATCGAACCAACGAACATCGAATCCCCTGATTTCAGGGGAAGCGTGGAGCACCGTGGGATTGAGATTAGGGCCCTCTGAACTTCTCTGGATCCGGATGGTGGGGTAGGGTTGATTCTAACAATGAAAGTTCTGATTTTAATTACTGTAGGTTGGTTCGTACTGGGGTGCAGAGAATTCGGGGCAGAGAAAGTTTTTAAGGCTTACGATGATGTCAAGGTGACAGGAACTAAAATCCAAGCCGAAGCCAATGTAGTGGATGCTCTTGCAGTTAAACTTGGTGCGATTCTTCCCGCTGATAATGAAATTAAAGTTCAGCACGGCGGTCAGTTAAGAAGACTAATTGTCACTACACCAAAAACATTTAACCGCCAAAACCTCTATCCAATTCTTTTTTGTTTTCACGGTGCAGGAGGTAAAGCGGATGGCCCCAGTAGGAGATGGAGTCCTCATGCCGATAAGCGTGATCTGGTTGTTATCAGTGCTGAAGCGGTACAGCCTCAGGCAAAGTGGAACTTTAGGGACAAGTTTCACGATGAAGAGCATGATGATGTCGGCTTCATAATGAAAGTGATTGAAGCTTTGGTTAGTAGTCAGGTCGCTGATTCGAAAGCTATTTACGCAACCGGGCATTCCAGTGGAGGGCTCTTTTGCTATCGATTGGCTAAAGAAGTCACCGCATTTGCCGCGTTATCTCCAATGAGTTGCGGCATGGTAAAGGGAGCTCATGATCCCAATCAAAAGACAAAATTTGTTCCGATCTTTCAAGTTATCGGAGACCAAGACAAAAGCTACAACGGTTCACAAAACTCTAAAGTAACGATGTATTCGGCAGCCAAACGCATAGATGTCTGGCAAAAGTTTAACCAATGCGGTCCCAATCCGGTCATTAATGAAAAAGGCAAAGAGATTGTGGTTTACACTTACGCAAGCCAAACCGGTATAGAAGTGGCTTTATGTCAGGTTAAAGGGCAGGGGCATTTTATCAGAAGAGATTTACGGGATACTGCTGATTCCCTTGCCTTAAATTTTTTACTAAAGCACAAAAACAAAAAATAATTCCTTTGTACGCCGGTCATTCTGAACTTTTTTGAATCAGTTTTGTGAGGCAGGATTCTTTCAGCACTCTCAAGAATATATGAAGTGGATTGGCATATTAATTATTTTGTGCGGCCTTTATATGTTGTGGATTAGGCCCTCTGAATGCAAGGGCAAGGATAACCTAGGGTTTTCTTTCTTCCGATATATCACTGGAGCTTTATTTGGCACCTCGGCAATTGCTATGGCTTGGTTTTCTGGTGGTTGGGTGATCGCTCCAATGATTTTCTTTTTCTTTGTGGCATTGATGGTTCAGAACAGAGCCGAGAAAAAAGAAGAGAGTGACGGGCAAAGCGAGTGAAATGTATTTTGAGAACCCTCTGACCTTCTCTGAGTCATTTTAAATCCGGACTCCGGAGCGTACCGTTACTCCTGAACCTTCCGCAAAGGCCATTGAATCCGGCTTTGCGCCTAGGGCCTTTGCCCATTGCGCACCATATAACTTCTCGATATCCAAATCCAAACAGTCCAGCTCGGTGGAGCGGGCGCGCCAAGTTGGATGCTCAACCTGATACTCCATAGCATCACCATTTCTCTGCGTATTATATCCCCAATAATGCTCGGTGATGAATAATTCAGCTTCATCTTGATCCCGCCAAGCACCCGCTGTTCGAACTCCCAAACCCTGCCATTGACCATCAATTTGTAACTGGTAAAGGGCTCGGCTCTCATCAACGCTCTGTCGCATGGGCATTGTGATGTAGGGCTCATTGTATAAAGCACGAGCGATCCACCCCACCATGAGATGAGGGGTTATTTCTCGAATAAACACCACGCCCCGGCGGGTCTCTCCATTGACCTGTCGTTTTACATAGAACCGGAGATTAATCTCAGGAAAATCACGGTAACCAAAAGCCGGCACACCTTTGACAGACATGTGAAGGAATTGAAAACCCACCAAGCTGGCCCAACAGTCTCCATCCCATCGGTCCAATTCTACTCCTGAAGGAAGATGCGGAACTAGTAGGTCCTCATTAACACGCCAGTTCAGCAAAACCAAATGACGCCATGTAGCTGTTAAAAATGGGCTAGACACTTAGTTATTTTACCACAAGAAGTGAGAAACCCAAAGTTGCCCTGCGTGAATTGGGAAATCTTAGGGATTGAGATGATGACCCTCTGGGCTTCACTGAATCGGCATAGCGGTATTATTTTTTTAATCACTGTCGAATGGAACTCACGTATCGAGTAGAGATGGCTTTATATCGCTTATTTGGAATCAACCGCACAAGCTACGCTAAGATTTCTTTTACCACGTTACCGTGGACATCAGTCAGGCGGAAGTCGCGCCCGGCATAGCGATAGGTTAGTCGCTCGTGGTCGAGTCCTAGCAGGTGAAGCAAGGTGGCGTGGAGATCATGCATGTGGACCTTGTCCTCGACCGCCTTATGGCCGAACTCGTCGGTTGCGCCATAGGAGAGGCCGGACTTGACGCCACCGCCAGCCAGCCAGGTCGTGAACCCTTTGGCATTATGATCGCGCCCGGACTCTTTCTTTTTGGTGGGATTTTGAGCGTAGGGGGTGCGGCCGAATTCACCGCTCCACCAGACAATGGTGTCTTCCAAAAGCCCTCGCTGCTTCAGATCCTGCAGCAGCCCTGCGATCGGTCTGTCGACCGCCTTTGCCTGAGCTGCGTGTTCTGACAGTCTCGAATGCTGGTCCCAACTGCCAATCCCTCCCGCTGCACCAGAGGTAACCTGAACAAAGCGAACGCCGTTTTCGCACAGTCGGCGTGCCATTAGGCACTGGCGCCCGAAATCATCAGTCGCCTTCTCTCCGATACCATACATCGCCAGCGTTTCAGGGGTCTCCTTGCTTAGGTCGAGCACCCCGGGAGCATTGTTCTGCATCCGCCATGCCAGCTCGTAGGAACCGATGAGCGCTTCTAATTCAGAGTCTTGGTTTGCGCTCTTCAATTGCTCAGCGTTGAGACGCTGCAGGAACTGGAGTTGCCGCAGTTGTTCGTTTTTCGACAAATCAGTGTTGCTCAGATTCTGAATTGCCGCGTTTTTGTCGATCTTCCCATCCTTGCCAATGGCTGTTCCTTGATATGCTGCTGGAAGAAAAGCACTACCGTAATTACGAGCACCGCCAGAGCTGGATTTCGGACCTAAAGAAATAAAGCCCGGCAAATTTTCATTCTCAGAGCCCAGACCATAGTTGATCCAGGACCCTAATGATGGTCGGATAAAACTGGTTGAACCACAATGCAGAAACAGAACTGCCGGTCCGTGCGCGACCCCCTCGGAATGCATCGAGTGGATGAAGGTGAGGTCGTCCGAATGTTTCGCTGTCTCACTAAACAAATCAGAAGTCTGACGTCCCGAGTCTCCGTATTGTTTGTACTTCCACCTTGGTTTCATGACGAGCTCGGAAGTACCGCGTTTGCCTGTTTTGGCAATCGTGCGAGCGTCGTCGAACGGCATTCTCTTGCCGTCATTTTTGTATAACGCCGGTTTATAATCGTATGTGTCGACGTGACTTGGTCCGCCCTGCATAAACAGGAATATGATACGTTTCGCCCTTGGGCGGTGATGAGTACTCCTGGCCGCGATCGGATTCGCCGCCCGAACCGAGTCAGCACACAAACCGGCCAACGCCAGGCTTCCAAAACCGCAGGCGGCTTGCTGGAGCGCTCCTCTTCGAGAAATGGATTGATTGAATAGGTTCATATGATCGTACTCCTAATGTGTTAGTAGACGTAGCGAAAATCGATAGTCGAAAACAACGATTGCACCATCTGTGTCCAGGCCTCGACCCGGCCCTTCTCGGTCTTATCAATCACCGCCTTCAAAAACTCCTGACTCAGCGACACCTCTGCCTTCGTCGCGTGGCGTCCTAGAATCTGCAGATAGGCATGATCGATGCGATGCGATTCGTTTAGTAGTGGATCGCTCAGAAGGCGATCCGCAGTGAGCTTAGCCTGCGTGCGAACGAACGCATTATTCATCATGAATAGTGCCTGGGGAGCCACTGTGCTCACATCACGGCGGCCGGTTACCAAACTCGGATTGGCAAAATCGAACACTTCAAACAGTTCGGGCAAACTACTTCGAAATACGGGTACGTAAACACTGCGTCGTGGTGCCTGGAACCGAAAGCCGATATCTGTTTTAAGATCAGCGGGGAAAGTGGCCCCCCCCATCTCTAATTTTAACGTGCCGCCTACGGACAACATTGTGTCACGCAGCGACTCAGCATCCAGCCGTCGCTGATTCATGTGAGCCAGCAGTCGATTCTCCGGGTCTTCTGGCTGCTCACCTCGCGAGGACGAAAGACGGTAAGTTCTGGAAAGCACAATCGTCCGAATAAGGCTCTTCACAGACCAGCCCTGCTGGGTGAAATGGACGGCCAGATGATCGAGCAATTCGGGGTGCGACGGCGATTCGCCCATTGTCCCAAAGTTATCAACTGTGCGGACCAGCCCTGCGCCGAACAACCAGTGCCATACGCGGTTCGCCATCACTCGGGATGTCAACGGATTGGCTGGATCGACAATCCAGTGGGCGAGTTCCAGTCGCCCGCTACTGCTGCTGGGCATCTCAGGCGCCGGCCCGTAGTTAGCGACCTGCAGTACCCCGCGTGGAACGATGGCACCCAGATTATTGATTCTACCGCGAATATGAACCTTCAAATCTGTCGGATTCTTTTTTTCAACAACTGAATGGACCATCTCACGGGCGGGTTTGCGTTTCTGGAGCGCAGATAGATCTGCCGTCAGTTTTGCAATTCTCGTTTTGAGGGCCTGTTGTTCGGCCGCCGAAAGTTTCTTAACCGACTGGGATATCTGGTGGGTTGTCACTTTCCCGTCGTTGTCGACAGGCAGAAACTGGACCGCATCGGCGACGACTGCGCCGCCTCCCTTCACAGAAATCTCAACCGCATCCCATTGGCCGGATGGAAATTCAAAAAAACCAAGAGATTGGAAATAGCCATCCGACCTGTCCTTGTTAAAAGCACCCGGGGCCTTTCTCTGGTCGATGCGAAAGGATTGGTTCCCGCCATTATGGAGTACGGTCACGAGCGCTTTGGGGGCTCGATTTGCGTGCTGAGCGATTGTAATGCGCACCTCGTACCTACCTTCAGCAGGAAAAGCCACGGGATAAATTACTTTGCTGCCTTGGGTGCTGGAGAAGAGGTATTCCGTACCAACGTGATTTGGAACGCCGCTAGATTTAGACCATCGGCCTGTGACTTTTGCCTCCGGGTTGTCCACGATAATCCCCGGTAAGTCCTTCGCCTGCACAGGGGGCAGGCCCTTTCCTGTCACTTTAGGTTTCAGCGTCTTAATTTCGTTCTGCAGTTTGGCAACCGACACATTGTGAATTTCCGATTCTCGCTTTATCTCTTCTGTAATTGGCAAGGGAATTTCCATAGTCGTAGAAACACTCGAGTGCTTCAGCCCCTGTACATTTTTGAGAATCCCTGCCATCGCGTAGTAATCACTGGTGGGAATGGGGTCAAACTTGTGATCGTGACAACGCGCGCAAGCGATCGTTTGTGCCAGCAGGCCTGTTCCAATAACATCGAGCTGCTCATCGACAACATCCATATCAAGTTGGCTCTTGTTTTGGTTCTCAAGGAGCGCGTCACCCATCACCAGGAACGTCGTGGCGATAAGATTTTGCCGCTGTGCGTCGACTGAAGATGTCTCTAGTAAATCGCCTGCAAGTTGCTGCGTGAGAAACTGATCGTATGGCAGATCGTCATTGAACGCTTCAATCACGTAGTCGCGATAACGCCAGGCATGTTTAAGTAAGCGGCTACGTAGTGACATTGATTCCGCGTAACGCACAACATCAAGCCAGTGGCGGCCCCATCGTTCACCGAAGCGCGGCGATTTCAACAATCGGTCAACGAGGTTCTCATACGCATCGGGGGACTTGTCGTCGACGAACCGGGCGATTTCCTTCGGTGAGGGAGGCAGACCAATGAGGTCAAAGTAGAGCCGACGGACCAGGGTGATTTTCTTCGCATCGGCACCGGGTTGCAGCCCCGTCAATTCCAGCCGGGCGAGGATAAAGCGATCGATGTCGTTGGCAGGCCAGGCGGTATCCTTCACTTCGGGGATGGCCGGTGCCCTCAGTGGTTGATAAGCCCAGTGTTTCCGACCGGCCTCGATATCAATGGAATACGGTTTGGAAACTGCGTGCGTTGCGCGCCGGGGATCGGCCGCCCCGTCTCGAATCCATTTTTCGAAATCAGCAACCACCGCCGCGGGCAACATCCTCTTGGGAGGCATCTCGAAGTCATCATGCTTCAGGGCGGAAATTAGCAGACTTCCTTGCAGGTTGCCCGGCACGACTGCGTGTCCCGATTCGCCGCCCTTGCGAATTCCCTCGCGTGTGTCGAGCAATAGCCCGCCCTTCGCCTTTTCGCTGCTTGCCGAGTGACATTTGTAACAGTGCTCCACCAGAATCGGCCGGATTTTCTTCTCAAAAAAAGCGATGCCCTCCGCAGTGGGCTCAACCGCATAAACGCCAACCACGCCGATCATAAAACCCAGACAGGTTAAGGAGCTGAAATAACGGCTACTCATAATTCTCAATTAAATAACTCACACATCTAAAGTTTAGAATATAGAAAAGTTAAAGATTCCTCCACAAGAAAAGCTAAACTCCGCAGCCTCAGCAAATGGCATGTCTGACTAACATGAACAACAATGGAAATGTTGGAAGTTTTAGTAGTAAGCTTGATTAATTCACAGATCCTAAACCGCTGATTAACACTGTTTTGTGGGGTAAAATAAATATGGAGCGGGTGATGGGAATCGAACCCATTGACCCAGATCAAAACCTCCCCGAAAAACCAGACTCCTCTTCAACCACTCAGGATAAGCGCGCACAAATACGCGCACAGATTTCAGGCGTAGAGGGGCATTACGTGACGCACTCTGACGCATTCGACGATGGGGCTGACCAGACAAACGACACCACAAAAACAGGCACTAGGCGCACTGTGGCGCACGCAGTCGCAACAAATGAAGTGGAGCGGGTGATGGGAATCGAACCCACGTCTCGATTCTCTTCTTAAAAATTCAATATTATAGCTTATTTTTGACTTATTTGACTTGCATGACGACAGGAAACGTTGTAAGATATGTAGTAAGTTAAGATGGCTTCTCTAACAAAAAAACGCGACTGTAAGAACTGGATTGCTTGTTTCACCCTGCCGGATGGAACGCGTACGAACCGAAGCACCGGAACCCGTAACCGTAAGCTCGCGAAACAGCTGGCCACAGAATACGAGCAGGCCTCGCAGCTGGCTAAACAAGGTCAGCTGAATGAAGTGCGTGCACGTAAAGTCGTCAGCGACATCCTTGAGAAAGTAGGCGAGGCGCCACTCGATACAACTACCGTAGAATCGTTTCTTCACGAATGGGTGGAATCGAAAGATAACGAGGGCACAAAAGATCGCTATAGGCTCGTAGTGGAGAAATTCCTAGAGAGCCTAGGCAAAAAATCAAAAGCATTGATTAGCAATATTACCTATCGTGATGTGCAGCGATTCATCAAAAGCCGGCAAGAAGTCGGTCTAGCCTCTAAAACCGTTTTAGTTGATGCCAAGGCCCTTAACACTGCGTTCGCACTGGCAAAGCGGTTGGGCCACACACAGCACAATCCTGTCGATAAGGCTCTGGCTGCAAAGCCATTAAAGGCAAAATCCTCCGAAAAAGAGACATTCTCTCCGGAACAGGTATCCACACTATTGAATGCAGCTGAAGGAGAATGGAGGACAGTCATCATGCTCGGGTACTTCACGGGCGCCAGACTGGAAGACTGCGCGAAGATGTTGTGGGACAATGTTAACTTTGATCGTAAGATCATTGATTTTGTCGCTAGCAAGAGCAGTGTACGTGCCGTTATCCCGATGACTGACCAGCTAGAGGCGCATTTGGATTCAATCGCCTCCACTGATGACCCCAATCCACATCTTTGCCCAACTCTATGTCAGAAGGTGTCAGGCGGTAAAACGGGCCTTAGCCGAGGCTTTAAAGAGATCATGGTTAAGGCCGGAATTGATCCCCAAGAAGTGCAAGGACAGGGAACAAAGATGTTTTCAAAGTTGTCGTTTCACAGCCTAAGGCATTCATTCAATAGCCTCTTGGCTAACGAAGGCATTGATCAAGAAACTCGAATGAAACTCGTGGGTCAGAAGAGCAAGGCAATCAACACTGACTACACCCACTTGGACATGCCCAAACTGGAAGATGCGATGAGTAAGTTGCCGGCCTTGAAGCTGAACTAAGCCCCCCTACTGCGCGCCACAATTTTGGATTCATACCGTCAAAACACGTTACGAACGCCCGGGGGGACTAACAGGCAGCGCGCATGGCAATATGTTCAAAGATTCAGTCTTTTATATATACAGATCTGTACCATTTACCCTGCATTTAACGGATTTGGTTCGATAACTGCCCCCTGTTCTTGCGGAAGCATTCCGAGCTCTCGCCAGTAATCCGCTTCTTTGGCCAGAAACTCCTCTGAATGCCTATGGTGAATGCCATCAGCACCTTTTACCTTCATTGTGGTTAGTCCGTAATGGCGACAATGGAACATACGGATTAAGGAACTGTTTCGCCTAGATCGCACCGCGTGTTCGGTGGGCAAAACGATCCCCTGCGAGATACTGTGTCGATAGGATGGCCCGATATGACGGGCAAAAGCCTCGTCATTTAGAACGCGTAAATGCATCACCAACGAATGGTGCACCATGTCGGCGTGTTGATATTCGACCACTCTAGATAGACGTGCGATTTCAGCACGTATTAGGCTGGCTGGATGATTGTCTTCGTATTGTATTTTCATAAGTCTTTCTGTGTATTAATTCCTGTTGTTCTCTCACTCTATTTTCAATTTCTTTCCTGTCTTCTGCATCAATTAGTTTGAGTGCTTTATCATTAATTAATGTAAGTATGGGATACCCATCCTGATCATCTTCTAGGCAAGCAAAGCCCTGAAGCCTCCAAAAAACGCACAATCTATTCTGGCCTTCAAAGCGCTCCAATGACGACCATTTGGACTTTGTGCTATTCCTCCAGTCACACTCTTCATGATGCTGTGCGGAGGTCTGTTTGCCTTTAGAATAAACCGCTAGCTGGGTGGCGCCCTTAACTGTTCCTTGAAGACCTCTGACCAAACTTCCTTTAACGACCGCCTCGGGCCAGTCTTCGTCAAAAAACGCCTGCTTGAGCTTCTTGACAAACCGCTTGCAGGCGTAAAAACCTCTCGCCGGAACGGCCTGCTTCTCTGTGGATCCAATGAGTGAGATCATCAGTATCCGAAACATGCTGTTTCCGTCCTCAGCCACTCCATCGAGTTGATAGCCTAACTCAAGATCCATTACGCGGATCATTGAGCCCTCTTGTTCCTCGTATTTCTCAGTGTCAGTCTGCCATGTAGAGTATTTTACTATTCCACAACTCACCTTAAGCCCAACAGAGTCACACCTCGGGATTAAGTGAGACACAAATGGATCAGTATGATCACCCAAAGGCCTAGAATCACAAACGATCTCTGTGAAAAGCGGCTGTAATAGGCGTGCACAATGATCACGGTGAAGTTTGGCATACACCTTATTCCTTAAGGACAAAGGATCCACTAAGGCATCCGCTTCTGCTAACAAGCTATGAACTTCAAATGGTAACATTGTATCTCTTCTTTACCTCGACAGTTAATTCTTTGATCCAATCTTTTTGGTGTGTGTTGTCTACTTTTCTTCAGGATATTGAATAAAGACAAAACCCCCTAGACCAACGCCCGTAAGAGCGTCAGGTAGGAGGCTTTGCGTGTGCCGGACTTTTCTCCGAGGCCCCGGTGTTTTATGTGGTCGGGGATTCCACTAACACGCATCAGTATTTACTGAAACTGCCTATCATGTCGTACGACATGTTTGGGAACGTGTGCTAAAAACCCATCTCCAGTCATATTAACTGAAGGGCAGTCAAACCCGCGCCATCACCGACTAAGGGCCGGCTTTGCGCCACGGCGGGTGTTCCGAGAGGGGCTACCTCTCCTGTTTTTTTGGCCATCCCATGTACGGATGGGGCTGTACCCTCTTGATTCAGCATTAAGCCAAATGCCACTCCTACTTTTCTTCGGCTATCTCAAGGGAGACCTCTGGATTTCTCCCCAAAAGGCCAAGGGGCTAGAACCCTTTATGAGCTATTACTAACTCATACACTATTATAGCTAATGGGTGATCTAAGATTAAAAATTAATTTAATTAAGTTTCATCTACCTTGCTCTGTATCAAAGTAACATTGATTATTTAATGCTGTTTAATCTTGTTTCAAAATCGGAAATGCCGGATAATAGGAGTATGGGAAAATGTTCAGTTAAGCCACTAACAACAGCGCCTGTAGAGGCTGGAGATTTTACAGACGTCATGCCTGAGTTTGGGAGGACTCCAGATGTAGAGAAGTACTTTGGTATTAAGCGCGGCACGCTCTACAACCTACTGGATCAGGGCAAGATTAAGGGCGCGGTTTTACGGCAGGCCGGCTGCCTGAAAGGTGTCCGGCTGTGGCATATGGCCAGCGTCAGGGAACATATCCTCACTCAGATGGATGACTCTGCTAGTTTTGCTCCACGTTAATCCCCTCGCACCTTTACCAGAGAAGGCCAAACGCCCATGTCTGAAGATCACAAACAACAGCTCGAATCCCACTCTGGAACATCGTCAACATCCTGCAAATTCGGCTTTGCAGGGGCGATTTTAATCATCGTCTCTTTTTTGTCCCCATTTGAGGTTCTAGTGACAATACTTGATAGTGACCTTTTTTAGGTAACGACTTTGTAAACGAAAACCGTGAGCGGAAGAGAAAAACGATCCTTTGAGATTCTAGTCCGAGAGAACACCCGGATTTTAACGGTTTTTCTGCGTTCACGCGTGAATGATGAGGCGGCGGTTGACGATCTTTTTCAGGAAACGATGTTGGTGGCATGGAAGCGTCTTGATGATTGCGATCTGTCACGGCCGTTTGGCCCGTGGCTGCGTGGCATCGCTCATCGACTGGTGATGGCACATTACCGCAGGCAGAACCGTCTCCCGCTGGCGTTGCCCGACGAAGTGCTTGAACTGGTGGACGAACATTTTGAAAACATCCAGGCACAACCCGGCGACACCTGGGACGACAAGGTCGCCGCACTGCATGAATGCCTGGAGGCACTTCCGGAAAATCACCGAGCCGTGGTGCAAGGGCGGTATCTGGAGGATGAACCGACCAAGAGCGTGGCCGAGCGACTGGGCATCTCGCTGGAGGCCTGCAAGAAACGCCTGCAACGCGCACGCGCTATGCTGGCCGATTGCCTGAAAAGAAAAGGCGCTTTGTTAGCGGAAGCAAAACAGCCATGAGCGAGAACGAACCCAAATCATATGATGACCAACTGAACCGTTGGCTCGATGAAGATTCCGGACGGGAGGCAGATCAAGGCCCGGACATGCCAAAGGCAATGTACCCGCAGGTCGCCGAGGCGGTTGTTGTCCATGGGCTGCTCACGGATATGAGCCGGCGTTTCCCTGCTGAGGACGAGATGCGCGTTGATTCGGTCATGCAGGCGATTGAAGAACCGGTGGCACCAGAAAAGTCCACATCATGGTCATGGCTGTTTGGCCGTCCCAAGCAAACGGCATTTGCGGCAACGGCCATGGTTGCGTGTGTGGCCCTTATATTCATTTTTCAGGGAATCAATCCCACCGAGGCGGCGGCAGCGTCACTGGAGCGCATCATTGCTGTGGCGCAACAATCCATCGACCGCACCTATACCATCCAGGTCATTGATGAATATCCCGCAAGCACTCCCAGAAACGAGAAACAGGGAAACATTGATGGCGCCATCCTGCATGTGCGTGGGCCGGACAAATATGTTTTGATTCGCGAATTGAAGGACGGCCGCCAACGCCTCACAGGCTGTGACGGAACCGAAAGCTGGGCCATGCGCGAGGATGGGCCGGTCAATGTTAGTTCCGATCTGAACCGATTTCGTGGAGGGCTGCCCGGGGAACAACAGGATTTGCCTTTCATCAACTTGCAATCACAACTGATACAACTGAAGGAAAAATACTTCGTTGAATCGTTGCCGGAGTCGGGTCGGGAATTCAATGGCCGGCCAATGATGGGTCTGGTGTGCCTCCGCAAATCGAAGGAAGTGCGAGGACCAAAGCGGGTTGAGATTTGGGCGGATCGCGAGACTGGAGGCATACATCGCATGCTCATGGACAACCTGCCTCGAGGGAAAGGTGGCCCAAGGAGTGTCATGATACAACTGACTGAAGAATCTGAATTGCCAGAGAATTTCTTCTCGCATACGGCTCATCATGAATCTGGTCGAAAAATCAAACCTGACAAAAACCAATGAAAAAAATCATTTATTCGGTGTGTTTAGTTTCACTGTTTCTCATTGCGGAAAATGATGCAGTTGCCGCCAATGATAAGGTGACCCAGCCTAACATCATCTTTGTTCTTTCTGATGATCAGGCGTGGAACGGGTTATCGGCGCGGATGCATCCTGATTTGCCATGGTCAGCCAGTGACTTTGTGCGCACGCCGAATATTGCCCGGCTTGCAAAACAGGGAATGCGGTTTTCGGCCGCTTATTCACCGGCCTCAGTATGTTCGCCCACGCGGGTCAGCCTGCAAACCGGCAAGAGTCCGGCGCAACTGCAATGGACCAAGGCCGCACCCACGATGACGGCCGCTAGTGGCTACAAACTCATCCCGCCGACAATCCGCAAACAAATTGGCCGGGAGGAAATTACAATTGCCGAAATGCTCAAGACTGCCGGGTACGCCACCGCGCATTACGGCAAATGGCACATTGCCGGCGGCGGTCCAGGACAACACGGGTATGATGCGCACGATGGGGATACCGGCAACGGGGATGCCGCCCCGCACAAGGATCCCAACCCGGTGGACATCTTCGGCATGAGCCGGCGTGCCATTGCGTTCATGGAAAAGAATCATGCGGCAAAGAAGCCCTTCTTCATCCAGCTTTCCTATCACGCTCTGCACTATCCGCAAAATGCACTGGAGGCCACCAAGAAGGAGTATCAGGCGCGTGGCGGTCGGCGTAATGAAAAGGAAATTACGCGTGGGGCGTTGGCGGAGAATCTTGATACCGGTGTGGGCATGCTCATGAAGGCTCTTGATGAACTGAAGGCGGCCGATAACACGTACTTCATTTACATGTCCGACAACGGCGCAGGCGGTGGTAAGGGAAACGGTTCATTGCGGGGAGGAAAAGGCGGCGTATGGGAAGGCGGTATCCGCGTGCCGCTCATTATTCGCGGACCGAGTATTCAGCCGAACACCTTTTGCCATTCGCGAGTGGTGGGCTATGATTTTTTTCCGACCTTTTGCCAGTGGGCCGGCGTAAAAAGGCCGCTGCCCAAGGGCGTGGAGGGAGGCAGTATCGTCCCGCTACTGGCCAAAGGTGAGGGAATAGTGAAACGGCCTCGCGAGGAACTGGTTTTCCACTTTCCTCATTACCAAAGCAAAGATGGACCGCACACAGCAATCTTGTCTGGTGATTTAAAGTTGGTTCGATTTTATGAAACCGATCGGTTGAACCTTTTCAATCTTCGGCAAGATATTAGCGAGAGCAATGATCTTGCCCTTAACATGCCGGCCAAAACGAAAGAGCTAAATGAGAAGCTGAGCGAATATCTCAAACAAGTGAATGCTCGGTTGCCGGTTGTTAATCCACAATACGATCCCAATAAGCCGCCTTCTCCTACTCGCAAAGGTGGCAAGGGAGGCAAAGGCGGAAAAGGAGGGGGCAAGAAACCCAACGAAAGACCGGCAACACTCAGCAATCCTGCTTTACCTGTTGGCAAGACGCTTCAATGGTCAGCCAATGGTGGGCCACAGGATATTGTGGCTATTTACCGGGGCAAAGCATTGCAGGTCATTCAAACGGTCTTTGGCAAACCCGACGCTACCGAGGGCACTTTTCACATATATCGAGGGCTCCGGATTCGTGATGCCAAATCAGGGGGGAATTACAAGATCGTAAAGTTCCTGATCACTGATGGGGTTGTGAAAGCGGTCCAAGTAGAAAGTGGCGGCAAAGGAGGAGGCAATAAAAAGAACGCAGGCCAGGGGAATCGACCTCAGGGAAACAATCCAAGAGGGGTCCGAATGCCCACGCCGCTTTTTCGCACGGATGTTCCCGCACATTTGTACAACATCATTCTGGGCCGGCCCACCGACAGCGCAATTACGCTGAGTGTGCTGGCTCATCAAGCCATGGACGGGTTTTTTACCTACGGGATGAAGCCTGATACTCTCACGAACAAGACTCCAGTATTGCAATGGAAAGCAGGGGAAGCCAACGAATTGGATATAAAGAATCTTAAACCCAACACACGCTATTATTATAAGTTTAATTACCAGCTGGCCGGTACTAATCCTACGACTAGTGCATCGGCTGCTTTCCACACTCAACGCGCCACAGGCAGCTCGTTTGTCTTCACTGTGCAGGCCGATTCACATCTGGATTTTGGTACCAATCCAGCAGTTTACGAGCGCACCCTGAAAAACGCCCTTACTGACCGGACAGATTTCCACGTCGCACTGGGCGACACCTTCATGACAGGCAAGTATGTGGATCATCGAAAGGCGTATCCGCATTATCTTGCACAGCGCTACTATTTCGGGCGGCTCTGCCACTCGGCTCCACTGTTCTTTGTACTGGGCAACCATGACGGCGAATCGCTTCGCTACTGGGATGGCACTGCCAACAACCCTGCTGCATGGTCAGCCAATCTTCGCAAGGAACTGTTGCCCAACCCTGCGCCCAATGGTTTCTACACCGGCAACAGTCAACCACAGCAACACATCGGCCTCTTGGAGGATTATTATG
>Ga0315320_10002311_pt1 | contig 15678 bp, 12 predicted proteins | sample M140m21515metaG_FD_203458 | JGI IMG/M metagenome (GOLD analysis project Ga0315320, IMG submission 203458) | Ammonia-oxidizing marine archaeal communities from Monterey Bay, California, United States - M1 40m 21515 | ecosystem: Environmental > Aquatic > Marine > Coastal | place: USA: California... | reverse complement strand
CCCAAAGAGCGCTGATCCCTGCAGAGATGCAGGCATACAATGGCGCATGACCTGAACCGACGAGACGAACCGCCGAGGTGGAGCAGTTTTGCTCGTGGTCAGCGTGCAGGATCAACAGCGTGTCCAGCGCATCACAGATGTCATCGTCAGCGAGCCACTCTTCGGTGGGGAACGAGAACATCATGCGCAAGAAGTTGGCTGGGTACCGAAGCGAATTATCAGGATAGATAAAGGGCTGGCCTTGGTTCTTCTTGAAGGCAAAGGCTGCCGCCGTGGGAAGCTTCGCCAGCAAACGGCAGATGTCGGTTTCGACCGCTGTAGGGTCTTCCGTGTCGCCGTCTTGATAGAAGGTTGAGAGCGCCGCCATCGCAGCCGACAAAATGCCCATGGGGTGCGCATCTTTGGGAAAGGCATCAAAGAACCGCTTGAAGTCTTCATGCAAAAGCGTGTGCTGGTTGAGCTCGCGACGATAGCCTTCAAGCTGTGGCGCACTCGGCAGCTCCCCGCGCAGCAAAAGGTAGCAGACCTCTAAAAAGCTGCAGCGCTCCGCTAAATCTTCGATCGCGTAGCCACGATACCGCAGAATACCGTTCGCACCGTCAAGGAACGTGACCGAAGACTGAGTTGATGCGGTGTGCTTAAACGCAACATCCAGGCTCACCATACCGGTTTGATCACGCAGCTTTGCTGCGCCTAGATCCAGTCCTATTTCACCCTCGGAACCGACAACTACTGGAATGTCGATATCGTGGTCTTTATACGTCAGTTTAGCGTGGTCGCTCATGGCTCTCCAAAACGGGCGCGTAGGCAGTCCGCAACCGGTGTTAGGTTAAGGCTTTCATGCCGTCTACCCCAGGCCCTCTAAACGGTCAGGTTTTTAGCCATTTTCACACGACGCAGTGGCAATCGGGCCGCACTGGAATTGTCAGCGGGCGCCACACCCCCGTCATCAAGTCGCCTTGCAACAAGGTCCCAAAGGGCACCTCTTCGCGCCCCACTAAGGTCAGCAGAGCCCACTGAATCATCATCCCAGCGACGCTCAATACAGCCCCAGGCAAAACGCCATCTGCGTCGCAACTTCGCCCCTCATCAGGCTCAGACTCAAAAAGACAGCGATAGCAGGGTTTTCCCCCGCTTTTCTGGGCTAAAAGCTGCCCTGAGTAACCGCTAACAGCGCCTGAAATGAGGGTCTTATTTAGGCGCACGCAGGCATCGGCGACGGCGAAGCGGGTCGTAAAATTATCCGACGCATCGATGACCAGATCAGCGCCTTCAAAAAGTCGCTCGAGTTGCCCTTCAGCAGCACGCTCATGATGCAGAACAAGGCGCGTGGCGGAGCGGGCTTGGACCGAACGCGCAAGAACATCGACTTTGGGCTGGCCGAGATCGGCATGGGTAAACGCGATCTGACGGTGCAAGTTGCTCAACTCGACGCGGTCGTGGTCCACCAAGGTGAGTGAACCCAAGCCTGCGCCCGCCAACCCTAGGGCAACCGGACAACCCAAACCGCCGCAACCCACCAGCGCAACGTGACCCGACATGATGCGCTCTTGGCCGCGCCCGCCGATCGAAGGCAAAATAATTTGCCGGCTAAACCGCTCTAAATCCGATGCGCTTAGAGCCACGGCAACACCACTGTGCCGACTCGCAGCACCCGCGGCGGATCAACCAGCGTATCCACGAGTGTGCTCGGTAAGTCCGAAGCACAAGATCCCGCTAGATAGCCTGCCAACACGGACGAAAAGGGTGCCAACTCTGCGATGGTTTGAGCCGGCTTTTGACCGGTTTGATTCAGACTCGTTGCGGTCAGGACTGAGCCATACCGACGCGCTAACGCTCGAGCCACCGAGCCGGCCGGAATCCGAACGGCGACACCGCCCAGCTCAGAAACGATCATCGTGGGCAGACCAGAAACCGCCCTGAGCACCACCGTCAGCTCCCCCGGCCACGACTCGGCGCAGCGGCGAGCGGCTTGCGACCAATCTTCAACCAGGCCCTCAACGGCTTGTAGATCTCCGGCGATGAGCCCGACGGGGTCACTGCGATCTGGCTTGAGGCGGCTCATCATCGCCTCGGCTCCGGCTAAAAAGGGATCGAGCGCGTAACCGTAACCGCAGACCGTGGGAAAAGCGACGGCTTGCCCGGAGGCGATCCGCTGACAGGCTTCCTCGATAGACAGCTCAGAGACGTTCACTGGCAGTTGTTAGCGGTCCAGGCCAAAGGCGTTGGCGTCGCATTGCAAAAGACCTCAGCGTCGAGTCGCTCACGAGCCTTGGACATCCCTGTCGACGAGACCAATCGAGGCGTCGCAGAGAGCGACCGACCTTGATCATCGACCAAAGCCACCGTCAAATCCGAGTTCGATAAACCAAAGCTGAACAGCTTACTCGAGGTGGTGCGCAGCACGTTGCCTTCGGTCACCCCGCTGAAGTTTCCAACTGCAAACCCGTCACCCACCAGTAGGATAAAGCCTCCTGCGGCGATCGTCGTCTCTTCCGGGATGTCAATCCTTGAGGTGCTGCCGATACGCTGAACCTGCCAACCGCCGATCTCGATCGACTCTTGGCCAAAGTTAAATAACTCAATGTATTCACCCGAGTTGTCCGGATCTCGTCCCGAGGCAGCCAGCACTTCGGTGATCGCAACATCGGGTAAATCGATGGTGGTCACCTGAAGGTCTTCGCTCTCAAACGCATTGAGCGCCAAATCTTTCGAGCGCAGGAAAAAGGTCAACTGCTGACCAATGCTCAGGTCGGTTAAACGCACCTCGTGGTCGCAGGGGTTCCCGACGCAGGCGACGCCATAAAAGCTTTGGTCAGATTCGCCCATCACCACGACTTCGGTGCTGCTCGCCTCATCGGTTTTCCAGCGGATCAAGACGTCGGTTTCGCCCGCTACAACCTCGGGCTCTCCGATCAAGACCGGCGCTTGAGTGTCGGCAGCCGCAGCGGTGCTAAAGCTCAGCCGGTTCTGCTCCATCACGTTGCCTTCGTTGTCGCGCATATTCTCAACGATGAGCGCGTAGTCACTGGATGGGCACAAGTTGTCCGCATCGTCTCCTTCAAGGCAACGACCGCTGTGGTTTGCGTCAGCGCCCAAGGTCGGGAGCGTCACCGAGAGGATCTTTCCGTTTAAGGTCGCTGGCAAGGTCACGCTGGCGAGGTTCTCACCTAAGACCAGTTTGACATCGCCGCTCGAAACCGACGCCATCGAGCGATCAAACTCGAGCCGAGCGGTGCTGCGGTTCGTCGGCACAGGGCCGGTCGGCAACTCGGTCGTGAATCCTGGCAAATCTGCGCCGATAACCGAAGGCGGCCCAGCCGCACTTTGATAGACACGAAGGACATGCGGGAGCCCGTCACCAGCCTCTTGCTCTGGCGTGGGCGGCGAGCCGAGTCGGTTGCCTGCGGCGTCACGAATCACGCTGGAGAGCACGATCATGTATTCCGTGTTGGCCCGGAGCCGCTGCATCGGTTGGACCAAAACGGTCTGGTCATCGTCGAGTAAGGTCACCCGAGTCTGTACGCAGCGGGCAAAATAGCTCGCCGCGTCTAAGCCGTCATCACCCGCATTAAGATCGGTGATCATCGACGAGCTCAAGTTCGATTCGGGCTGTCCTGAGTCATCGAGCTCAGGGCGGCCATCGCCGTCGAGTTTGTAGCGAGTCATCAGCAGCACAGTACCCGACTGACCACCGAGAGCAGGTTCGATCGTGGGGCGCGCCAGCGGCTCCGAAAAGACCAGCCGGATCGAAGGATCAAGCGGGAGCGGCTGAGCCGTCGCCGGCTCGATCGACACCAACATCGGACCGTCTAGGTCGATGGGCGGCAAATCGGTATCAATACAGGCCGCTAAAGCGACCAAAGGGATGAGGCGCTTCACCGGCGGATCTGCTTTGAGAACCAACCCCCGGTCAAGCCGTCGAGGTAGGCCGTCAGTTCAGCGATGCGAAGCTCTTGTTTAACTCGCTCCTTGGCGCTGATGTCTTCAGCCAGCAGCAGGTCGACCTGAGCACGCCGACGAGAAAAGTAAATCTTAGTCACCTCGGACACCAGGCTGTCACGCTGACGCGATGCGTTAACGACAGAGCGGCGAATGGCTACCTCTGAGCGGTTGAACACGGCCTCGTTGAGATCCCACGTTGCGCGCAGTTCATACCCCATCCCTTCGTCAACACCCTCCACTTTTCTCGGCTCGCTCGTCGCCGAGGTGAAGGTCCGAGTGTCGTCTCTATCGGTGTCGTAATCGACCCCCATACGAACCTGCGGAAGCAAGCTCGCCAGCCGAGAACGCAAGCGCCACGAGGCGACCTCCGCAGGCTGAGCATGCGCATACACCATGGCTCGACGCTGAACCGAACGGACATCGGGCTCATGGTCAAAGCGCGCTAGGATTTGTTGTGCGGCGGCTTGTGGGTCATCGGCAAGCGCTGGGCTTGCCATCACAAAGCAGAGTATAAAGCTGATCGATCTCACGGGATCTCCTGATTCAATAAGCCCTCAACAAGGGCTCTTTTGGTCTGTACTTTTAACAACCGACGCACGGCTGACTTAACCGTCCGTGGGGGATGTACGATGAGGCGCCGCTCGGCGGCAAGATAGCCGGCGAGCATGCGCGCCGCCTTCTTGCTCACTCGACGACGCTCGCGAAAGGTTGCATTTCGGGCGGATTCTAAGCTGACTCGATAGCGAGCTACCCGCTCAGGCGCCGGACGCCAGGTCAACTTGACCATCGCTCGCCACCCCCCATCGAGCAGATCGTTACGCCACTCGCGCTCGGCTTCGACCAAGTCCGGGTCTAAATCCTCTGGCTCCACGTCGAGCGAATCCGCCAGCGCTTCTAGATCACGAATACCGACGCCACGCCGGTCATCGTTGTCAAAGGTGAAGGATAGCTGGGGAAGCCACGTGGCCCAAGCCGGGTTTTGCTTGGGCATATCCAAGCCTCGAAGGAGCATCGCCTGCTGGGTCTTTTCGGCAAACGCGACCGCGCGCTGGGGGCTCAAGACGGCGCCGAGCCGTGCCACCATCTGATCTTCGACAAGCCGCTCAGGGAGCACCACACCGCTGCTGGTGGCGAGCCAAAGCCCGCCATAGTCGAGCGCGCCGCGCAGCTCACCGTCTGTAGGTCGGATCGGCACCCAGCGCAGCGAGTCGCCAATGCTTCGCCAGATCTCTTCTGTGGTCACTAAGAAGCTGCCGTCGCCGGCGCGCATGACCGTCCCGGCAACCTGTTTACCCGTTGGACGCAGTTGACCTTGCTCGTCGACGAAAGAGACCTTGCCGGAGCGAACGACAACCAATCGATCGCCGAGCGTGCCAAAGGCATCAGCGATCACACCCGAACGACGAATCGGCCGATCACCGAGCTCAAAAATCCCCCCGCTCGTCGCAGCATAGGCGACGCCTTGGCGGGCACCTAAACCCAACAAGAGACCGGGTAAGGGGCCACTGATTCGAACCCACTCTCCCGGTCGAATCAGACGGTAGAATCCGCGCTCGGTCGCAGCGACCAGAAGGCCAGCGCCCGCCACCAGATCGTAACAAGCCGTTCCGAGATGGGCTAAACGACGGACCGTTGCGCCGACGCGCACCATCCCATCGACCGTGCACGCCCAAAACCAGCCGCGATGACTCGCCGCCGAAAGCACCGCCCGATGCAGCGGTTGTGTCCGCTCTTGAACGCCTTGAAAGCGCAGTTTGGGCTTGGGTCGATCGTACCCCAGCAGATCGGTAGCGGCGCGCAAAGCGGCTGACTCACCATAGCTCGGGACGAGCTCCTCGACGACTTCGTCGTAAGCTCGCAGCTTCTCGAGCTCCTCTTCATCTTCCTCGTCTTCAACGAGGGATCGGTTGACTCCACGCAGGCTCCAAGGGTGCCAAAGCTTCCATTCTGTGCCATCCCATCGGTAGAGTCCATCGGCGGTGGTGGCGACGATCAGCCCCTGGTGAAGGCTGATCGTATCCGTCGCCGAACTCTCTGGACCAGCAGCGGCCGCAGGTGTCCCCTGGGCGACCGTAAGGATGATCAGTGTTGAAGCGAAGACGAAGCGCATGGCGCGAGACTGCATCGATTGCCCTTAGTCGGCAAGTAAGCGGCCTATGGATTGCTGCTTTGGTGCTGGGATGTTCGCCGATTGACCTTCAACTCAGCCCTAGCACCGTGCCCAACACAGGCTCGAATCGGCTGGAGCTCATTTTCGAGGCTGGCCAAGACGGCTCGGACTGGACGACCCTAAGCGTCGCCGATCGAGAGCTCCTGATCCAGCGGCGAGGTGACAACGCCTTCGTCGACGTGCCGCCGCTTGAAGCTGGAACGCACGAGGTTCAACTCGATGGCGAGGAGTCCACGGCAACTTTGACCGTGTACGAGGCGGAACTGATCGTCGAGTTTATCGATGTCGGTCAAGGTGATGCCCAGCTGGTGATCGCTCCAGACGGCTCGGCTTATCTGATCGACTGCGGGCCGGTGGGCGCAGCTCAAGCGATTCGAAGCCGACTCGAGCATCACGACGTGGAACGTCTTGAGCGAGTCATCCTCACCCACACCGACGCCGACCACATCGGCGGCTTACCGGAATTGCTGCTCGGACCTGATGGGGTTCGAGACAGCGCCGATGATCTGATGGTAGGGGCGGTCCTTGAAGATGGGGCGTTGGCGCAGCGCAACACTCAGATCGCACGCTCGGTCAACGAGCTCATCGATGCTCGAATCCAGCGCATCATCGCTCAACCCGGCGATCGAATCGAAGGGCCAGGTGGGTTCAAGCTGGAGATCGTTTCGGCCGGTGGAGCGACGCAGACCAGCATCGCCTCTGCTGAAGCCTCAGATCATGCCAACGCACGCTCCATCACCGCCACCGTGTGTCTGGATGACTGGTGCGGTTGGTTCGGAGGCGACCTCACCGGTGGAGGATTGAGCACGCCTGACGTCGAAGCGCCATTGAGCCAAGAACTCAGACCCGTCGCCTTTGTAAAAATACCCCACCACGGCTCGCGTTCATCGTCGAGCCGCGCCTTGGTCGAAGCGCTTCGCCCACGGATCGCCGTGGTGAGCTTGGGGACCAATAATGATCACTGCCACCCGACCACCGAAGTGCTCGCTCGATGGGCCGAGTCAGGCACCGTGCTAAGCACCGGCGCGGGACAGACGCAAACAGATCGGTGCGACGCCACGGTATGGCCTGCACGAAGCCTTTCGGGATGTGGGCACATCACGATGCGCAAGGGTTCAGGCTCGTATGCCTCAATCGATTGCAACGAGCAGAGTCTGTCGTTCTAGGGCAAAATGTTGATGGTGGGTCGGCGTGTAATCCAGTTTAGTGTTACCATGTCTCAGGGGGTTGCCATGCGAAAAGGTTCGTTGATCCTATGCTTTGTGCTCGGCTGCGGAGTCGATGTGGTGGGACCGGGTATCGCTTCTGATGTTGGTTTGCCGACAACTTCCGATGCAGGGTTCCAAGCCGACTCTGGCGAAGGCACCCCCGCGCCAGGTGATGCGGGCAACGCAAACGCAGACACCGGCGCTGCCGATCCATCGGATGCCGGCACCCCGCCGACACCCCCTGATTCTGGCGTGGAGCCTGAGCGCCAAGATGACCATGGAAATTCTGTCGAGCGCGGGACGGCTGTCGAGTCCAACAGCGCAACCACCGGCGTGATCAATTACGAAGAAGATCTCGACTACTTTATCGTTCGCACCACCGGAGCGGGAACCTATCGCATCGCGACGCAAGGTAGAACCGACACCTTTTGTGTCCTCTCGCTCGCTACCCCAGAGGATGTTGCCTTGTACTCCAATGATGACAGCGGAGAGGGTGAAAATTGCCAGATCAGGGAGATGCTCTGGGCGGACACGCTCTACGCCGTTGCCGTCCGACATTTCGATCCCGAGGCGACCGATGGTGGTTACACTTTGGTCATCGAAGGACCTTCAGGAGCGCCTGAACCGATCTGCGGTAATGCGATCGTTGAAGAGGGCGAAGAATGCGATGACGGCAACCGGCGTAACGGCGATGGCTGCGACACCAACTGCCGCTGGGAAGATGAGGAGAACAGCCTCCCGCTCGGCTGCCAAGCCGTTGATCGCAGAGTGCGGCGCACCGCTTTGTGCTGGCAGCCCCGCCAGCGAGCGCAAGCCGTAGAGCATTGCGAAACGGTCGGCATGACCCTGGCGACGATCGATAATGAACGCGACAATGAGATCCTGTTTAGCGCAGCGAACAACACCAGCCCCTGGATTGGTCTAAGCGATCAACTCGAAGAGGGCGCTTGGGTTTGGGACAGCCGCACCAGCGGGTATTCAAACTGGAATCGTGGCGAACCCAACAACTGGGGCGGCAATGAAGATTGCGTTGAGTTTACCGGTGGTGGGCGCTGGAATGACGCCTCATGCGATGCTCGACGCAGCTTCTTTTGCGAGGACCCTCGCTAGTCGACTAGGCCTCGCCAAGCCGACCGAAGAATCGATCCAAAACTAGCGAGATAAAGAAACTCAGGAGCATCAAAGCGGCGATGCCGCTGAGGAAGACAACCCAAAGCATGGAGGTGCGCCGAAAGGGCACCTCAGAGGCTTCTTCGTAAGCAATAATTTGTCCGACGCTCACATCACCCCGGAAATACCGAAGATCGGTCCCTGATTCGCATTCAGCGATCATCTCTTGGCCTGCTTTAAAGTTGTGAAGCGTAATCGAGACCAGCTCGCTTTCGGCGCCGACAAAAACTCCGTCATCCGCTCCGCTTCCCACTCGACACCCACGCGCCTGCTGCGACCCAGCCCGAAAGACCAGGTCGACCCTATGAGCTGTCTTTGAGCCCTTATTACGGACACGCACAGCATCCTGACCCTGCACCTCGTAAACAATGGAAGGCGGACCGACCAGATCGCTTTTTTCACAAGCACCCAGCGCAAGCAGCGCGACCAGAACAGGACCAATGCGCATCAAGCGCTCCGTCGCCGACGACGTCTAAGAGCGATCAAGGGCGTCAGCCAAAGGGGTGAAGTCAGGCTCACGGCGTCGCAACTACAGCCTTGTGCTGACTCGACCGCATCGAGGTTCATCGGCACGCCATGTTGTCCGCTCAGGGTCTCAATACTCGCCAGCGCCAGCAGCTCAGTGGTTACCCGCTCAGAGCCGTCTTGCGCTCGCACGCTGACCACCCTCGCATCCTCGGGCCATTGGACATCCATCGAGCCTAAGCCCTCAGCGACCACTTCACCATCGGCGAGCAGCTCGACCGAGACTTGATCAGATGACCACACCCGGTCGGTGGCGACGACATGCAGCATTGAGCCGTGTCGGGTGACGCTGAGCTCTGGCCCCTCGGTGTCGATCACAATGTCGAGAACCGCAGGCGACTTATCGGTGGTTGCCGGGTTGCCTGCGACGCGTCCGCGCAGCTCAATCCGGTGCGGACCTTGCAAACTAAACAGATGACTTCGAAGCGTAATGACCTGTCCGTCTTGAGCAGGTTGAGCGATGCGCCAAAGCCCATCATCCACGCGCCAGCTGTATTCGTAACCCGTTCGACCGGCGCCGGTCAGACCGAGCTCAATGTCTACGCTAGGCACGAACAGAGCGCCCGGATGCGTCACCCGGTACCCATCCGTCTGACCTTGATCCACCGCAACGAGCTCGGCGACCGTACCCACTTCAAGGGTATTGGGCTGACCTTCGCTGATCCCGAGCGAGGCGAACAAGCCGAGGTAATCATAACGATCCAGGCCATCCTCGCCAGGCTCAGGGCGCAAGCGTGCGCCGCCCATCGAGTCGATGCTCAGGCTAAAGATACCAAGCTCTGGAAGGGCAAACCCGCTGTCGAGATTGCCGAGCAACAGGGGCAGCGCCAACTCAAGAAGCGCAGGGATCGCCTCGGCGATCTCTTCTTCACTCTCGAGCAGAATCTTCGCGTCTTGGACCTCAACACCGCTGATCCACTGTCCGGGGTCACTCATCGCGAGCACTAAGTTGTTGTCGCCATCAAGGGTTAGTCCCATGCCGATCCGCAGGTCTGCAAGCACCGTCGCCACTTGGATAAAGCGGTCTTGAACCATCAACTCAAAGTTGATGGCGAGATCATCGACGTTAATATGCATCAAGGGTTCGACCATGACGCGCTCCCCGTCTTGCATCTCATAACGCCCAGCCCCGATCTCAAGCGTCGGTACGGCTCTCGGGACGATGCTCAACCGCATCGGCGCGGGAGACGGCTGGTGACCTGAAATCAACTGCGTGATCGAGGGCATCAGCAAACTCATCGTACCGGACGAGATCAACTCGGAGAGCTCGCTGCCGACTTTGATGCACAAGGCGCCACCTTGATGAAAGCCAAGTAAGGCGTGCTCCATGTACTGCTGGGCTAAACCGAAACCCAAATGGAACGGAGCCTGGATGCGGTTGCCGCCCCCATCAACGCAGAATCCTTGGTCGCAACTGTTGCCGTCACCGCATTCATTCTCACGCCCCTCGCATCGACGGTCTGCGCTGTCCGTAAACTGCACCGGACTGATCTCGGGAAGCTCTTGGTCAATCGTTGGAACGCAGGCAGAGGCTTGCTCGACCTGGGCGCCGCCCATCAAGCCCACCTCAACGCCGCCACCGCGTGTCCCTGCCGTGCCGCCGGCGACTAAGCCAATATCAACTTGTCCTCCAAGCAGCCCTTCAGGTCCTGCTCCCGCCAACATCTCAGCGAGGTCCAATCGGCCCTCAACGCCCAAGGCGATCGGAACCTTACCGCCCCCAGGGAAGCGGCAGTAATCCTCTGAGCACTCCGTGTTTTCAGGGCAACCGTTGGCGCACGTTTGGAACAGATTTTCGTCCACTGCGCCGCGCACGGCGTCACGCAGCTGATCGTTGATGGTCCCGCGCAACAAACCGATGATCAGACCGCGCAGCCAGTTCAAGCCGCTGCACAAGCGCACGTCATTGCTCTCGATCGAGAAGTCAGGATCTCCGACGTCGATCGCCATCCGACGGAGAGGGTTGTCCGCTCGAAGCGTCAGAGGAATTCCGACCCGCTTGTTGTTCGCTCGAACGGTAATGTCACAGCGAATAAAGGACCAACGGACCTTGATCGCATCGGAGCTAATGTCCATCCGCGCATTCACGTTAATCTGATTCGGATCGACCGGATTCATCTCCACACTGCGCATATCGATAAAGACGTTGCAGTCACGCCGCCCCGCACCTTCGCAAATGCGAGCACCGTTGCTGTTCGTCGGTGGCACTCTAAAACCGATCGTCGAGATCGGCTCGCCGTTGCGAACACAGCGGCCACCCACGCACTGAGCGTTGCTCGGGCATGGGGTCTCCCCATCGGGGCACGTCATCCCCACGAAGCTACCCAGGATCGGGTTGATGTTGGATTCAATAAAATCCAGCCCCGAGGCTGTCACGCGAACCTGACCTGCGCTGTTCGCCAGCTGGTCTACCGGGAAACCACCCTCAAGTGGCTCCAAGCAAGCGCAGCCCGCACAACCGCCCTCGCCACCGCCACAAGCCATGACGACGAAGATCAACGCTGAATAAAGCAGGTGTCTTAGTTGCACGATCAACTCTCCAAGGATGGCACGGTAGCTCGCGCTCACGCGAGCGGTCAATGGAGGGAGCTTGCCAGATGCGACCAAAAAAGCACGACGAGAGGCTCAAAGCCCCTCGCCGATTCACTTGGTTTGCGATGAATCGCTCAGCCTTTTCCAGCCGCCTTATCAGCCCAAACCTTCGCTTTTCGCTTGTCACCTTTGGCGCTCCAGAAACGAGCATAGAGGCGATAGACACGACGCGTGGTGTGCACATCATAACCTTTACCGCCGTAGAGGTTACCAGCCTTTTGAATGGCAGCCTCAGCCTCTGTCCAGCTCTTGTGCGCTATGTACAGGTTCGCCAGCGCTTCTTGGGTTTCGGGCCGGGCCATCTGCTTGGGCTCGTTACCCAACCAGTTCTCGTACACCTTCTGCGCAGCGTCTTTATCACCCTTGAGGATCATGGCGTTTGCCTTCATCAAGTTGAGCGTGCGCCGGGCGCTTCCCGGGGTGTTCGAAGATAAGGCCTTCTCTACCAACCCGGTCTTCTTGTTGAGGATCGAATCCGCAAGACGTGCCTTGGTTTTCTTATCTTTACTCGCCGCTCCACGACCCAAGGCGATCCGCATCTTCCAGATGAAGCGATCGTAATCGTCAGCCACCATTTGGTTGCGGTTCTTACCAGTGACCTTTTTACCGTCACGGCGGTATTTAGCGTCTTCGTACACTTTGACCAGCTTGTCCGCGAGGTCAAAAGCGCCTGCGTTGATGGTCGTATCGATCGCACCTGCAGTGCGAGGAGCGTGCATTGGGTCAAGCTTGGACAAGGCTTTCATCATCTGCTTTTCAGCAGTCGCTAAATCACCTTCAACCAGAGCGATGCGACCACGCAAATACGCAGCTTTCGCGTTCTCGGACGCTACGACCAGAGGGGTCTTCGCTTTGCCAATCGCCTTGTCGACGTTTTTGAGCGCCTTGCGAGCGTCGTCCATCTTACCGTTGCGGTAAGCAGCCTCTGCGTAGGTATTTGCAACCACCGCATTACCGACAGGGCTCAGCTCGCCGCCCACTTTCTTAAAGTCTTTCTCAGCCTTTTTGAGTCGACCTTCGACACCGTTAAACTTCGGCAGGGTACCCTTGGGATCTTTACCGTACTGAAGTCCGTAATACATCTGCAGGGCGAGGTAACGTAGACGCTTCTTCTTTGCCGCGCCGCTGTTCAGCGGACCTAAAGCCTTCATCGCGCCCGTCAGGTTGTCGGCGCGGTAGTTCGCCTCCGCAGAGGCGGTCGCAAACCACACATTGTTTTGCGCAGCTTCAGCGGCTTTGCGAATCTGTTCAGCGCCTGCGCCGGCTTCACCGAGCATGGTTTGAGCCAGACCAAAGACGAAGAAAAGATCGCCTGAGTTTCCACCGCGATCAAAGATCACCTTGAGATCCTTGACCACTTTGTCGGGTTTGTTGTCAGCGAGGTCCAAAAGAGCCTGAGCGGCGAAGCGCTCACCCTTTTCGAATCCGTTCGCCTCTGCGACCGCCAGCGCCGCTTGAGCGCGTGCTCGCGCTTCACCATCGCCATCATGCAGCAAGCTCTGAGCCTCGAGCAGCGCCAGTTTCGAGGTTGCGATCGCATCCTCGTCGACCTCAGAGAGCGCCGAGTTGAGCGCTTTCCTTGCTCGCTTGACGGCGCCAAAACTGCCGTCATTTTCTAAGACCTCAATGGCCTCTTTGATCTGAACTTGGGCAGCCTCGAAACGCTGCAGCTTGTTCCACTGCATAAAGACTAAACCGCCACCGAGGCCTCCGATGAGGATCACCGAGCCAAGGAAGGTCCCGGCGCCAACGCCAGACTCCTTGCGGCTACCCCATGCTTCCGTCTCTTCGGAAAGGGTTTGTTCTTGATCGAGGATCGGGTCTTCGTTGCTCATACAAGATCCTTAGTATTTGGGGGCCAACGGCGGCCCTAAGGCCGTCGGTCCTTAGCGAGCCGGAAGGTCAAGGTCAACGTTCCCAAGACGGTCAAATGCCTTAGCCATTGCAGCGATCAAGATCATGGCTATTGTGTCGATGTAGGGAACAGCGCAAACAAACCCGAAAAACCTTGGAACCAAAACGGTTTGAACTTATGGCTTCCAAGGTTGCGTAAAGATTGAGGAGACGGTCGACTTGAGTGCAAAGACACAGAGCAAAGAACTCACGTGTAGTTTCTGTGAAGCGCCTCAAAGCGAGGTCAAGCGGTTGATCGCTGGCCCGGGCGTCTACATCTGCGACCGTTGCATCCACGATTGCCTTGGCATCATCGAAGACAGCGCTCGCGTCGAGCTGGTGCCCCCCTCACCTCGTGCGATCAAGGCCCACCTAGACAACTACGTGATTGGCCAAGATAGGGCCAAAGTGGCGTTATCTGTTGGTGTCTACAATCACTACAAACGCATCACCCAAGACCGCAACGCCGAAACCGAGATCGAGAAATCGAACATCATGATGGTGGGGCCAACCGGCACCGGCAAAACTCTACTCGTTCGATCGCTCGCTCGGTTCTTAGATGTCCCCTACACCATCGCCGACGCCACGACCCTGACGGAAGCCGGTTATGTAGGCGAAGACGTTGAGTCGATCATATCGAACTTACTCAACGCCGCCGAAGGTGACGCCAGCATGGCCGAGCGCGGCATCGTCTACATCGATGAGATCGACAAGGTCGCTCGACGCGGCGGGAGCCACGGCGAGTCCCGTGACGTGTCGGGTGAAGGCGTCCAACAAGGACTGCTGAAGCTTGTCGAGGGGACGCGTGTTCAAGTGACGAACCGTGGACGCAGCGGCGCTCCGAGCGAGAGCACAGCGGTGGACACGACCAACATCTTGTTTATTGTCGGTGGCTCATTCACCGGACTCGAGCAGATTATTGGTGGTCGCTTAGGCAAGCGCATCATCGGGTTTCGAGCAGACACCGATGAGGAGCTATCGGACCGAGATTCACTCACGGCGATGCTTCGACAGACCCAAGTGAGCGACATCATCAAGTTCGGGCTGATCCCAGAGTTTGCGGGTCGAATCCCGATCCTTTGCACCCTCGATGAGCTGACCGAAGACGATCTGGTCCATATCCTGACGGAGCCGAAGAATGCGCTGGTTCGCCAGTACAAAAAGCTCTTCAGGGCTAAAGGGGTTGAGCTCGACTTTGAAGAGGCAGCGCTCAAGCGGATCGCCGCCATCGCAGTCGAGCGCAAAGGTGGTGCACGAAGCCTACGCAGCATCGTCGAGTCCGCTCTACTCGATATCGAATACGAGGTGCCGTACAAAGCGGGCATTCGTCAGTGCTTGATCACCGATCAAGTCATCGATGGCGAAGGCGAGCCCAAGCTTGAGTTTGAGAAGCGCAAGACGGCTTAGCGACGCCAAGCCATCGAGGCACTCCTACATGTGCAACCCGCCATTGACGCCGAGCACCTGCCCGGTGATGTAGCCCCCGCCTGCGCTCGCGAGAAAGACTACGGTCGCTGCGATCTCGCTCGCCGACGCCATGCGGCCCATGGGCACTTCAGCTAAAATCGCCTCTTTGCGTGCCTCGGGCAACGCTTGGGTCATGTCCGTATCGACAAAGCCCGGAGCGACACAGTTGACGGTGATCCCTCGGCTCGCCAGTTCTTTTGCGCTGCTGCGGGTCAGACCCTCGAGCCCCGCTTTCGCAGCGCAATAAGCGGGCTGACCAGCGCTCCCCGCTGCTGCCACCACAGAACCGATATTGATGATCCGGCCGCTTCGAGCTTTGAGCATCGGTCGCGCCACCGCTTTGGTGGTCAAGAACGCGCCCCGGAGATTGGTCGCTAAAACCTTGTCCCAGTCGTCCGCCTTGAAGCGCATCAGCAAGCCATCGATTGAGATCCCAGCGTTGTTCACCAACACATCGATCTGTCCATGCTCGCTAAGAATGCTCTTCATCGCCTGCGAAACAGCGGCGTCATCACCGACGTCAAAGCGCAACGTTTGACCTGAACCACCGGCGGCTTGAACGGCCGCTAAGGTCTCGTTCGCAGCCGCTTCATTGCCGGCATAGTTAACGATCACATGATGACCGGCTTGAGCCATCGCAAGGGCGATCGCTCGGCCGATCCCGCGGCTTGCGCCGGTGACTAAAGCAACACTCATGATTGAGCCTCC
>Ga0315320_10002310_pt1 | contig 15678 bp, 10 predicted proteins | sample M140m21515metaG_FD_203458 | JGI IMG/M metagenome (GOLD analysis project Ga0315320, IMG submission 203458) | Ammonia-oxidizing marine archaeal communities from Monterey Bay, California, United States - M1 40m 21515 | ecosystem: Environmental > Aquatic > Marine > Coastal | place: USA: California... | reverse complement strand
CAGTAAAAGCATTGTGCTCACCATTGTGGAAAACCCGACGCATATTGGTCACCCGAACCTCAGGAAAAGTTGAATCCGCTTGCTCAACAGTTTGAGCCAGACCTGTCGATCCGCAGAAAATCGACAACCAGCAGAAGCCTGACAGATAAACGAAGATCAACAACTTTGGCAGACCATTTCTGACCAGATGTTTGCGCTGAACATGAGCCATCGATTCGATTCCTGCGGATGGTGAGAAGTAGGGACTGAGAGTGGGCATTGCTGACGAACAATAAAGGCTGGGAACCAGAATAACGGATCCCCGCGGAAAGGTGGGGCTAAAGAACTGCACACTCGACTTGTGCGCACAAGTCGAGCACGTATTTGCTCACCTGCAATTAAATCTGGCTGCGGTTACAATCTGTCTGTGGTTCGAATGCCACCGCGTTCCTGTGATTTCAATCGCTGTTCGTGAAGTACTACGTCCATTTCGTGGCCTGCCAGCTCAATATCGTCAGTGAAGAACCAGAGCATGATGACAAAGATTCAATTTTCAGCGACGGTGTGCATCGGGCTCATGTCGCTTTCAGCATGCACCAACATCACGTTGGCGCAACAGGCAACTCCGAAAGCACAGCGTTACGAAATCAATGCGAGGGCAAGTGAAATTGACCCGCGAGTGAAGTCACATCCCGAAATCAACTTTTTGCTCGAAACACCGAGCGGCAAACCTGCTGACATTCAAAACGCGATCGTCGACACGTCGGTACCTCAGCGAGGCAAGCTTGTGATTTGGCTGATGAGCCACAATCGCACTCTTTTTGATCGTCTGGCTGACTATGGCTTGCACGCGATCCAAGTGCAGTATGCAAGATCATGGTTCTCTATTTGTTGTCAGGAAAAACCAGTTGGCCCACACTGTCGCGGCAACATTCGGCTGGAAGCTGCTACCGGACAAGACTTCAGCGACGAGGTCAGTATCCCCAAGCCCGATGGCATGATGGAACGTGCCTACCAATTTGTGAAGTGGCTCGAACGCACAAACCCAGAGGGTAACTGGGGGCAATTTTTGAACGCAGACCGAAGTGGCCTTAACTGGGACAAAGTCATCGTGTCTGGCAGTTCACATGGCTCAACCACCGCTGCCCGGTTTGCAAAATATGTCAAAGTCAGTCGCGTCGTGGCATTGTGTGGTCCCCGTGATCAGTATCAGGCGTGGCAGGCTCTGCCGTCGGCAACTCCCGCGAATCGCTATTTCGGATTTTCGCACGTTCTGGATGGTGGCTGGAAAGCCGATCACTATTGCCGCAGCTGGGAACTGTTGGGGATGAATCAATTTGGTCCGATCGTCAATGTTGACAAGTCCAAACCTCCTTACCAAAACACCCGTCGCTTGATCACTGACTTTGATGTTGGCGGGAACGAAAAGATCGCCCACAGCAGTGTGCAACCCGGCAGTCGTGCCTTCAAAGGCAAAGATGGCCGATACATGCACGAAGCAGTCTGGCGTTACCTTTACACGCATCCCGTTGACGTGGTGGGAACCCCGGTCCCGGCCGACGATGACTGTAAAAAAAATCAACAACAATAGGTTTCGAGATGGTGATCTACGGAACCGCACTTCTGGCATTTTGCATGCTGGTCGGTTTGGTCGCTGGGCAGCTACTCGGCATGTTGCTTGGAGTTGGCAAGAACGTGGGTGGTGTTGGAATTGCCATGCTGCTGTTGATTGTGCTGTCCGACTGGCTGCGACGTCGTGATCGCCTGCCAACCCCCACTCAACAGGGTGTTCTGTTTTGGAGTTCCATTTACATTCCAATCGTGGTTGCCATGGCCGCCAGCCAAAACGTGGTCAAAGCTGCGAGCGGTGGTTGGCTGGCCTTGGTCGCAGGCGTGACAACCGTGTTAGCCTGCCTGGCGTTGGTCCCGGTACTCAGCCGCTTGGGTACAGGCGGCAAGGACAATTCTGAGTCCCAATCGGGAGCCAAAGAATGATAGTTCTATCAAATTGGTTGCCCACACTTCTCGGTAAGCACTCGCTAGTCGTGCTACTGGAAAAGAATTCGCTGATCACTGCCTTGTTTTTGGTAGGCGCTATCCTATTGGTTTCCAGCTTGATGTCCCGCAAGCTCACCGGAGGAAGAATCCATCCTTCAGCCATTGCAATTTTCATTGGTCTGGCACTCGCTTACGTCGGTGGAATCACTACAGGTGGAGCGCACGGACTTGCCGATGTCTCGTTACTGGCCGGCATTGGGGTCTTGGGCGGCAGCATGTTCCGGGACTTGGCGATTGTGGCCACGGCGTTTGGTGTCCGCCTGCAGGAATTCACAGCCACCGGATTTAGCGGAATCATTTCATTGGTGCTCGGAATCTTCGTCTCGTTTCTAATTGGCGGCTTGGTGGCGTACGGTTTTGGTTATCGCGATGCAGAAAGCATCACCACCATCGGTGCGGGTGCTGCTACCTACATCGTGGGCCCGGTGACGGGCAGTGCTCTGGATGTCAGCAGTGAGGTGATCGCGTTAAGTGTCGCTGCTGGATTGGTAAAATCGATTCTCGTGATGACATTGACCCCGTTTGTCGCCAAGTGGATCGGCTTGGACAACCCGCGATCGGCACTGATATTTGGCGGATTGATGGGCACCACCAGTGGAGTCGCCGCAGGCTTGGCAGCAACAGACGCAAAACTCGTTCCCTACGGTGCCATGACAGCAACGTTCTACACAGGACTAGGATGTCTGCTTGGCCCTTCCTTGATCTATATGATCGTTCAGTCGATCGTCTGACCACGATTCATGATGCGATTCTCTTGACGCCTTGACCACCGAGACCCAAGACACCACCCAAGAACCACTCAAGACGCAACAACACATGGAAATGATTTCACTGATTGCCAAAGCAGGGTCTCATGGTGAGGAGATTGCCATTCGGCAAGGGGCAACAGAATATACGTATCATCAACTGTTGCGTCGTTCGGCAGAGGTCGCAGTCAACCTACTCGGCAGCAAAACAGATTTACATGAATCACATGTTGCCTATCTGATCCCGGGTGGATTCGATTACGTGACGGTCCAGTGGGGAATTTGGCGGGCCGGTGGAGTCACCGTGCCGCTCAGTCTTTCTGCAACGGAACCCGAGCTTGAATACGCGATCACTGATTCCGACGCACAGAGAGTGATTACCAACGCTGAGTTCAGTGCGAAACTGGCACCTCTGTGTCAGCGACTGGGATTGCCACTGACCGTGGTCGATGAAATACCGGAATGTGAGTCCAGCACATTGCCGACGATCGCCCCCAATCGTCGGGCGATGATTCTGTACACAAGCGGGACCACCAACAAGCCCAAAGGTGTGGTCACAACACACGCCAATGTTCAAGCACAAATAGAAGCCCTTGTAACCGCCTGGCAGTGGCAAGACAGCGACGTGATTCCGCTTTTCCTGCCGCTTCATCACATCCACGGCATCATCAATGTGCTTTCATGCGCTCTGTGGTCAGGTGCCACGGTTGACACATTCCGCCACTTCGATGCTGACATAATTCTTGAGCAAGTGGCAAAAAAACGATATTCCGTTTTCATGGCAGTGCCAACGATTTACGTCAAATTGATCCAACTGCTGCGTTGCATGCCGCAGGAACAACGCAATGGCATCGTGCAGGGTTTTGCAGGAATGCGTCTGATGGTATCCGGTTCCGCTGCCCTTCCGGCAAGCGTGCACGAAGAGTGGACCAGCCTGACTGGGCAAGCCCTGCTTGAACGTTACGGCATGACGGAAATTGGGATGGCCTTATCGAATCCGTACACGGGCGAACGCAGACCGGGTGCTGTTGGCCAACCGCTTCCCAATGTAGACGTTCAACTGAAGAGTGAAACCGGAGAACTCATACAGACAGAGGGCACTGCAGGTGAGATTCAAGTTCAGGGCCCCTGTGTATTTCTTGAATACTGGAATAAGCCAGAAGCAACGGCTGAATCCTTTGACGAGGGCTGGTTTCGCACAGGTGACATCGCCGTAATCGAATCAGGTTATTTCCGCATCATGGGTCGTCAATCAGTCGACATTATCAAAAGCGGCGGCTACAAACTCTCAGCCTTGGAGATCGAATCTGTCTTGTTGGACCATAAGGTCATCGAGCAGTGTGCCGTTGTCGGGGTTGCGGACGACACCTGGGGTGAATCAGTAGCGGTTGCTTGTGTTCTGCAACCAGACGGCGAACTGGATCTGGACCAACTCAAAATCTGGTGCCGGGACTGCATGGCTCCGTATAAAATTCCCAAGCAACTGAAAATCGTGGACCAACTGCCACGCAATGCCATGGGAAAGATTCAGAAACCGGCAGTCACCCGAATGTTTACAAATGATGAAGTTTGAGCCATGCCTGTCGTCAGGCGGGCAGAATCAGGCAATCTTGATCACATACTTACCGAACTGCGGCGAAGAACGCATTTTATCAATCGCCTGATTGGTATCTTCAAGCGAATGGACTGCATCGATCACTGGCTTGATCTGATACTTCTCAACCAAGTCCACCATGCCGCTAAAGTCGTCAGGCGACCCCATGGTTGATCCTTGCAGACGCAACTGCTTCCAAAACAGCTTGAACATGTCAATCGATTCCGGAGCACCTGCGGTAGCCCCGTAGTTGATGATACGTCCACCGGGTGCGGCGAGCCCCATCAGCGCCCCGTAGCCAGGCCCACCAGCACTATCAATGATTAAATCCGGCGTTCCAACCATTGCGGCGAAGCTCTTTTCCCAACCCTCCTCGCGATAATCAAAGCCGCCCTTGGCTCCCATGCTGACTGCCCGATCAATTTTTGCTGGCGAGGACGAAGTCACCCAGACTTCCGCGCCAATCGCAGTTGCAAACTGGAGTGCAAACGTAGCCACTCCGCCCCCAATGCCAGTGATCAGAATCCTGTCATCAGGCTTTGCGTTGCCTTGTGCGAACAACGCTCGATAGGCCGTTGTGCCGGCCAAGGGAATGGCGGCTGATTCTTCCCACGTCAAACACTCCGGCTTGCGATGCAACTGTTCAACAGGGACAGCGACCTCCGAGGCAAAGGTACCATCCTCAGGCAAGCCAAGAATATGAAACTGTTCACTCTGCACTGCCGGATCATCGCCCCAACCAATCCCCGGATTCAAAATCACGTCCTGCCCTTGCCAACCGTCATCCACACCATCCCCGCAAGCGGAAACAACACCGGCACCGTCAGAGCCCAACACAACGGGAGGCTTGATCCCAGGGTACAACCCCACCGTTATCCAATAATCGCGACGGTTCAGTGCTGCTGTGTTGAGCCTCACGATGACCTGCCCCGCCCCCGGAGTCAGCTCTTCGCGTTGCTGCAGTTCAAGAGGAACCTTTTTACCGACAAGTGTCATCGCTTCCATCTGTATCTCTATCTTTCAATTTGGTTCTCTGACTTCCAGCAGTCAGTGTGCATTCACAGCAGAGGACGGCAGGGCATGACGCAAAAGGCAATTCACTTCAGCCAGCATGATTAGGACATTCTTACGGGGACGCACTCACTAACGAGCAGGAAAAGCTGGCGGCAACGGACTGTCACCTGGAATCTGACCTCTCAGTATCCTGCCGCCTTGTCCAGTCACTCTCAGGTAGTAATCGGTGGGCAACCCATCGTAGGTCAGAAAGGAAACATCCTCACCGACCGGCGGATCATTGCTACATTTAAATATTGCCGTTCCTTCATCAACTTCATCAAACATGGCAACATAAATCATCTTTGCGCCGACTTGCTTTGCCGCAGTTATCTGCGTCCACAGGAACTCACCTTTCAGCCTTGGAATGTCATCAAGTTTTCCACCATGCAGATTCTTCCAACTGAAACCTGGAAACACAACGGGCAAAAACTCGAGTTTCTGCTTTGCACACCAATCTAAATCAGGCTTCCACACGCGACGCGCGTGCAACGACGCTTCACTTGGCGACCGATAGCGACCGATGGTCCAAGGACTCAACACATCTGCTTTCTTCAGAATATCATGCAGCTTCTTATCAGAAACCGCGTCACGTTTCTGTTCTCTCCACCACGAGGGAACTCCCAGCATCACGGCACACCCTTCTGACTTCAAAACGTCAATCAATTCGCCGCATTCGGCCAACGTGTACTCACGATTGTCACGGAAACCGACACCCCAGACTGCCACCAGTGGCTTTCCATTGTGATGCAGGTACCTGCCACCTTGGGTAATGCCATCATGCCTCAACTGTTTCCAGTCATTGCCAACCCGTGCGACCTGCCCTTTCCGCAATCCGGACAAATCGTACATCACGGCCAACACACGCCCGGTATCCGATGCCGCGTCACGAGCATGGAAAAGTACGGTGTCTTTCTGCGTTTTAAGGCTTGGTGAATTCAGTCCATTGGCAAACCGCTGAACAAAAACTCCGTCGATGCCAAACTCACGCATCCAACCAAAATGTCGACGGATCGTTTTTTTGTTGGCACTACTATAAACCTCGGCGGGACGACCATCTGCGTGCTTGAACGCGGTTGAAAATCGTTCGTCCTGACTGAATTCTCGCATATCAGGCCATAAATCAACGGTGGCATTCCCCGGCCCAAATGGCCGGCGGGTCGCACGAGCCCAGTGGGCCCACCCCAACTCGCTACCGTCTTCGGGGCAACTGAACCATCCTTGGTAACCACACATGACCTTGCCCGTCAAAGTACGAGAGTCCACCACCGCATTACCCACAAGCGGCCCAGCGTCCGCATCAACCTGCTGACAGACACCTACCTGCCTTGAATTCAACACGAAACAGGTAATCAAGACAAACCATTTCAGCTTTTGACATCTTCGCTGGCACACCATTCATTTCTCCTTTGTCACAAACCAACGTTCAAAACCGAAAACAGCACTACGATGATTGGGCGACAAACGTTGCTGGGCAACGTGACTTGGAAATTTCGATTAAATTGTTGGACCGATCCATGATACAGGCAACCCGCCCTAAACCGAGAAGATAAACGCTGTGATTGCTCACAACCACCACTACCCGAATCGATCGCGGACACATCATTGCTTGAGCATGCTGCTCGGATTCTGGTTAGTGTCCACCGTTGCCTCACTGAGCAGCTTTGCAGACACGGCGTCGAAGCATCCCAACGTTGTGATCTTATTCACTGATGATCAGGGAACACTGGATGCCAATTGCTTTGGATCATCGGATCTTCATACTCCCAACATTGATGCATTGGCAGCCCGGGGAATTCGTTTCACGCAGGCTTACGCGCATACGGTTTGCTGCCCATCGCGTGCTGCGTTGCTAACAGGTCGCCACCCACAACGGGGAGGTGTGCGCCACTGGACGCAGGGAAACATGAACGGCCCCAAGGGAATCAACATGTTTTTAGAGGAGGTGACGCTCGCCGAAGCATTAAAAAACGCTGGATACCGAACGGCACTTTTTGGAAAATGGCATTTGGGTGCCCACGCGGACTACGGCCCGAGGAAACAGGGTTTTGATGAGTTCTTTGGAATCCGCGATGGCTTCATCGACAATTACAACCATTTCTTTCTGCATCGAAATGGCTTTCATGATCTCTATGAAGGCACGGAACGAGTTGAGGCTGACGGCGAGTATTTTCCTGCACTGATGACTGACCGTGCAGTTGAGTTTATCGATCGCAATCAGCATCACCCATTCTTCCTGTATGTGCCCTTCAATATCCCACACTACCCAGAACAGTCTCTGGCCGTTCACCAAGAGAGATACAAAGGGATCAAAGACGCTGCTCGACGAAGCTACGCCGCAATGATCACAACAACGGACGACTACATTGGTCGCGTTCTGAAGGCTCTCGAAGCAGCAAAGATCATGGACAACACCATCATCGTTTACATGAGTGACAATGGCCACTCCAACGAGACGACCTATCGCATTCGAGGCAAAGAACACCCCTCTGGTTTCCCGGAGGGCCATTTCTACGGTGCCAGTGGCGGCGGCAACACCGGACGCTGGATTGGCCACAAGAGTAAATTTCTTGAAGGCGGAATTCGCGTTCCAGCGATTTTAAGCTACCCATCGAAAATACCCGTGAACGAATCCCGTGAACAAATCATTACAGCGATGGATTGGTACCCGACGATACTGGAACTTTGCAACGTCAAACCAGACCCACAGTCACCTGCAATCGATGGATTCAGCGTGCTGCCAATCTGTAATTCTGCAGACGCCCCCTCACCCTACGGAGGCATTCTCCATTTCCACTGGGGTTCGACCTGGGCTGTACGAGATGGCAACTGGAAGCTGATTGGTGCCGATGGCAAGCAAAACTACCAACTTGTCAATCTGGCCGACGAGAGACCAGAAACGATCAATCATGCCAAAGACAAGCCTGAATTGGTTAAGCGTCTGCTAAAATCACATCTAGACTGGTATACCAGTGTGAAACCTGCGAATCCAACCAACCCAAACTAGATCAGCATGTGCGGGGCACACCACCAACGCCCTGTTTCTCGTTCTGACGAATCCACCAATCCTTGCAACCTCAGCAAACCCAAACATGTTGAAATACATCACCTTGCCGGTCATCGCATTGCTTCTGTGCTGCAACACAGCGTTCGCACAATTAGAAGTACCAAGCATCTTCAGTGATCACATGGTGCTGCAGCGCAACCAGCAGATCAAGGTCTGGGGGTGGTCCAAGGCTGGGGATGAGATCACTTGTTCTCTGGCCGGTCAAAATGCAAAAGCAAAAACAGCTTCTGACGGAACGTGGTCCGTCAACTTCGAAGAGTTCACTGCCGGTGGACCTTATGAATTGAAGATCCAAGGGCAAGGGAAATCCATCGCCATCAATGACATCTACGTAGGCGAAGTCTGGCTATGTTCCGGACAGTCAAACATGGCAATGAAAGTAGGTGGTGTGCTGGATGCGGAAACAGAGATATCAGCCGCCAAACACCCGGCGATCCGGATGTTTACCGAGTCATCATCCCATGCCACTGAGCCACAAGATCGCTGCAAGGGTGCGTGGCAAGTGTGCAGCCCTGAAACGGTCAATAGTTTTTCTGCCACTGCATACTTCTTTGGACGCAAACTGCAACAGGAACTCAATGTCCCCGTGGGACTCATCAATTCTTCTGTGGGTGGAACTGCGATCGAAGCATGGACGAGCATGCCAGCTCAGACGTCGAACAATATTCTCAAGCCGATGATGCTCGAGTTCACTGGTCAGGACAAAGGATTCGATGCAGAAGCAGCCAAGGAACGTTATCAGAAATCGCTGGCTCGATGGGAAAAAGCAAAAGCGGACAATGCAAACACCAAAGACAAAGATCAGAAGAAACGTTTACCACGCCGACCATCGTTGCCAAACAAACCATCAGCAGGCAAAAACTATCCGAGCAATCTGTTCAATGGAAAAATCAATCCCCTGATCGGCTACGGGATTCGCGGCGCGATCTGGTATCAGGGCGAACGCAACTCCAACGGAAAGTTCTCTGACCTGTACGACAAACAACTCGAAACCCTGATCACCGATTGGCGACAACGATGGGGTACGCCGGAACTTCCGTTTGCATGGGTACAACTCCCCAATTTCCGCGCAATGCAAACCGATCCTTCTGAACCCAGCGGATGGGTCAACGTCCGTGAAGGCATGCGTCGCGCATTGAGCATCCCGCACACTGGCATGGCAATCACTGTTGATGTCGGTGATGCAAAGAACATCCACCCTAAGAACAAGCAGGCCGTTGGAGCCCGATTGGCCAGGTGGGCACTGGTCGATGTCTACCAACGGGGCAACAAACTACCAGACGGCAACGTGGCCATGGGGCCATTACTCAAGTCATCACAAACAGCAGGTGACCGAATCAACCTGACCTTCGAGCAAGTTGGCAAAGGCCTGAGATCATCCAAAAGTCCACTGCAGGGTTTCGCAATAGCCGGCAAGGACCAAGTTTTTCACTGGGCGGAAGCTGAAGCGAACGGAGACAAAGTATCTGTATGGTCAAAACAGGTGCCAAATCCAGTCGCTGTTCGCTACTCCTGGGCCGCCAACCCAGCGGGCAATCTTACCAACAGCATTGACCTTCCGGCCTCGCCATTTCGGACAGATGCATGGACAGAGGTTGAATAGACGACAATCTATTACCGACCCCGGCATTTTGATTAGAATGAGGGCGGGGCAAATTGCCTTCCCACCTGACCATCCTTCCTGAACGTCATTGATGCAAGCCAGCCCGTTGTCGCACCGCCTGTCACTGCTATTGATTGTCTTTGTCTGGGGCACCCTGTGCACGTCTGAGAGTGCTATTGGCAGCGAGCAGGACAAAGCGAACTCGGGCAAGACCACTCAGGCCGAAAGCGACCTACAGCAGGTTTACCAGACGACGATTCAACCCTTGCTCAGGAAACACTGTTTTCAATGTCACGGGGATGGCGACGAAGTCCATGGCGAAGTCAACTTCCGCAAGCTCAAAGCCGAGCAGCAAATCAAAGCAGCCTTTGAGCTTTGGTCCAACGTCCTTGAGGTGATAGATTCAGGTGTCATGCCACCCGAAAGCCAACCTCGCTTGACCTCCGCTGAAATTGAACAATTCAAATCGTGGTACCAGAAGAATTTGGTAGACACGATCCAGCCCCTGCCAGGTATCCTTCGCCCTAGACGGCTGTCAGCATATGAATATCGGCAAACGCTGCGATCACTATTTGGGTTTGAACTGGAAGTTGCCATTGCTGAAGCCGAGCAGACGGTTGTCGAAAAATCGCTTGTGATGAAACTGCTACCTGTCGATCCACCGGGTCCGAGCGGCTTTAAAAATGACACCTCAGCAAATCCATTGACCACCAATGTCTGGGATCAGTATTCATTCCTGATTGATGACGCCTTGGAGCAGTGGTTTGACCCTAGAGACCGAGAACACATTGAGGTGGTCGCGGGCCCCATCACCGCTGAACACATGACACCAAAGCAGGCAGAAAAAGTATTGCGTTGGATGCTGCGACACGCCTACCGACGTTCTCCGAAGGCGGAAACAGTTGCGACCTCTCTAGCAGCAATCGCCGGAAAGCGGTCAGCGGAATTGGAATCGGCTCTTCGTATCGAACTCAAATCCGTGCTCATGTCACCTCCTTTCATTTACCGGGGTCTGCTTGCAACGATTGATGCACCCAACGCCATAAACGAAACGGAGTCCCCGGCGTCCTACGGCCGTGTCGACGACCACGAACTGGCAGAACGCCTCAGTTACTTTCTCTGGGGTGACATGCCTGATGACCGATTGCTGCAGTTGGCAGATCGAGGTGCCCTGCGTGATCCTGATGTCTATGCAAGTGAAGTAGCCCGCATGCTGGATGACGCAAAATCACGAAATCTGGCGAACAACTTTGGCGTGGAATGGTTCTCGCTGAATGAGATATCAAAAGTCTCAAACAACCCGCCTGTGTCACATGCTCTACGCCAGCAACCAATTGACTTCCTGCATCACCTATTTACCGAGGGTCAACCGCTACTGGAACTGATCGATTCCAACGTCACCTTTGTGAATCCCCATACAGCAAAATACTACCCGGGTGACCGAAAACGCATGACTGCGTACAGGAAACAACGGGGAATCGAAGTCGAGGCAGTTTCGAATCAGCGACTTGAATTGACGAACACTCCTGAGCGTGGAGGTCTGCTGACGATGCCCGGCGTTCTGGCCATGAACAAAGGCCCTGTCATTCGTGGCACTTGGATGCTGGAACGAATCATGGGTGAGCACCTGCCCGACCCACCGGCGAATGTCGGACAAGTCAAGCCGAATAAGGGAGGTGAAAACCTCAGTTTTCGAGAACGTTTTGAGTTGCATCGCAGCAATGCAACATGTGCGATCTGTCACAACAAGATCGACCCCCTTGGTTTTGCGATGCAGGCATACGATGCCAGTGGAAACTACAATCCAGCAGGTTCATCAAACGCAAACGCAAACAAAAAACGAAACAAGAAAAACTCGGAGAATCCGACGAATAACCAAATCGCGTCTTCCCCTGCAAAACGCATGGACACGAGCGGTCGCCTTCCAAGCGGAGAAGCATTTGACGACTACAACGGATTACAGCAAATCCTCGTCACATCTCGACGTCGCACAGTGATAGAGAACATAGTCAAACGCACTCTGTCGTATGCACTGGCACGCGGACTCAACATCCACGACATGCCAACTGTCGACACCATCACCAGCGAACTTGATCAGCATGGAAATCTGGAACGACAAGAAGGTTCATACCACGACTTGATCAACTTGGTGGTCAACAGTTTGCCGTTCACGCACGCGGAACCACAACACACAAAAAACGACTGAAGAGAGACACAAACATGTCATGGCAATTAGATCGACGTCGATTTCTGCGTGGTGCTGCAGGCCCACTTTTGCCTTTGCCTTTTCTGAATCTGATGGAACGCAAAGCGTCAGGCGCTGCAGCGGATGCTCCGCCGATCCGATTCATGACACTCTTCAAGCCCAACGGAGTCCACCCTCCCAGTTGGAGCATCAACGGTGGCACAGAATTCGACTTCCGCATGTCGCCTCTCATGCAACCGTTCGCGAAACACAAACAGGATTTATTGATTCTGGACAACATGGGTGATTTTGGTTTTTCATCCCACGCTAATTCAACACGTCGATTCCTGAGTGGTCACCACAGGAACACCAAATCAGCCTCCGTTGATCAGTTGATTGCGGACAGAATTGGAAACGGAACGTCGCACCGTTCTCTTGAACTGACCACAGAGGGTCTGTTTCCCAATCAGATTGGCTGCAGTTACATCTCATACGATTCCAACGGTGACCCGATCCCGCGAGAAAGCGATCCGCAACTGATCTTTGATCGACTCTTTCGAAGTCCGATGCGGAACCAGGACAAACGTCGCGAAATGCGTAGCGTGCTTGACCGTGTCTCCGAAGATGCAAAATCACTGTCACGAACTGCAGGCGCAGAAGACAAGCAGACACTGGATCAATATTTATCAGTGGTTCGCTCAACCGAGAAACGGATCGAGAACATCGCTGCTTCTTCTAACGACATACCCAAGGCAACGATGGAACGTCCGTTGGCTCCCGCCAACATGAATGAGCAGGTGGAATCGATGCTCGACCTGATCGCCCTTGCACTTTGGACAGATTCGACACGGTGCGTGACTTACATGCTTGGCAACAGCAACAGTCGAATGATCTTTGACTTCCTGGGCATCAAGGAACAGCACCATTACCTCTCCCATTTCTTCCGCAATTTCTCGCGTCAGAATCTTGATGCACTTTTAAAAATCAGCCTTTGGCACATGGAGAAGTTTGACTACCTGCTGACCCGCATGAAATCCTACAAAGATCACGAAGGCAGCCTTCTTGATCACAGCGTTGTGCTTTACGGCTCAGGCATGGGACACAGTGACAATCATACGGCAACACGAATCCCGATCATTTTGGCGGGGCAGGGCGGAGGACTCTTGAAGACAGGGCGTTATGTCCGTTACGCCGAAAATCAACAACTCGGTCGCTTGCACCTATCGCTGCTGAAGATGTTTGATGCGAACCGTGATTCCTTTGCCTACTCAACGAACCCACTGCCAGGACTGAACGGCTCCGACTTCACTCCCTACAGTGAAAAGCCATTCGATAGCTGGGTAAAAAAAGGAGATGGAACGATCACAGTGCAAGGACGCCTGCGGCTGTCTGACAACCTGGACGAAGCCCGCATTTTCCTAATTGATGTTGAGGGTCAACCATCTGTTCGAATCGATGTCGCTTTCCGAGATTTCCATGATTTCAACCTCGCCTACCATTGCGGGTCCGCAGTCAAAATCACTGGTACCGTAACCGAAAAGAATGGGCAACCAGTGATCACCAAAGTGAAGGAATTGAATTCTCTTTTCGGTAAAAAGCCGGGATCGGCCAACGGCTAAACCGCGTTCAATATGGACCACCCAGCCTGCCCGCGAAAGACATGAAAAATCATACCCGCACATTTGCATTGACTGCGGCCGAGGGTTCGTCCCCCACTGGCTCAGAACGGGTGTGAACGCAGGCCAATCACTGCGGCATTTACAGAGAGTCCATTCGACGCCGCCCCCCCCAAACCGCGGGTTTAACTTGACCTTTTCACTCCTTGTGCGTAGGCTCGAGCGAAGCCCCACTTGATCGTGATATCCGCAGGCAACGCATGCTCAAACCAGTCAATCTGCTTTTAATTTTCCTGCTGCCCCATTTGCTGCCACCAACGCTCTCGAATAATGCGTCCGGTCAGGAGTCTCTGGCAGTGCAAGAAGATACAGGCAACGTCACGAAAGATGGCAGCAGCACTGAGGACACAGAGGAAACGGATGAATTAGCGATCGAGATCGGTGAAACAGAGAAGGAACGCGAACGGGTTCGAGAGCGACTTGGGTTTCTGGACAAACGTCTCCGTCTGCTGAGAAAGCGGCAGCAACTTGAAAAGAAACGCCTCAACATGGAACAACAGATCGAGGCAGCCGAAGAACGTGACACTGAGCCCGATGCTGAAATTGAACAGCAATGGCAACTCCTTGAACTTGAGTCGGAAGAAATATCGATCAATCTTGAGCTACTTCACAAACGCTCGGAATTGTCAGCACTCCGGCAAAGGTATGCAGAACAGGAGCTTGACTCAGATGATCTCGATTTCCAGAAAATGGATCGTGCAATTTCTGTAGCCGACAAACTCACAAAACTGTTTCTTGAGTCGATTCGAAAAGGCGACGACGAGCAGGCTGAGCAAACTGAAGTACGCATGGAGGAACTTGAACACGAATACGAGATGCGACAGGAACTTCTGCACCTGAAACTTGAATTGCGCAGTGCCGAAAAAGAAGGAGACGAGGAGTGGATGCAGGAACTGAAGCTCGAACTCAGAAATCTTGAACAAGAAATCAATCCTGAATCCGGACCGAATGGCACAACGAAAGATAGCGACAATCTCAGCAACAACATGCCGAAACCTGTCTTGATTGATGCAGCCATCGTTGCCGAAGCAAAAAGCTGGACCTACCGTCAACACATTCAACCGATTCTGAAACGTCATTGCCATGAGTGCCATTCAGATGAATCAGCCTCAGGCGACCTGAATCTACTGTCACTGGCTGAACAGAAACCGTGGGTCGTCAACCGAAGCCACTGGAAGAACATCAGCCAGCAGATCCGGATGCGCACCATGCCTCCAACTGATTCTGAACCCATGTCAGATGCTGATCGCTCGGCAATCGCAGGTTTCCTTCAGCACAAGATTGACAACTTCGATTACGAAACAGTTCGGCAACCGGGCTACGAGCCCGCCCGTCGCCTGACGCATGAAGAATACAATCACACGATCCGTGACTTGTTTGGTATCGACTTGCGTCCAGCCGACAGATTCCCACGCGAATTAACCGCTTCAAGTGGGTTTGCCAACAGCGCGAACAGCCTATTCATGCAACCCATCATTCTGGAACGTTATCTGGGTGCAGCCGAACAGGTCATCGAGTCTGCGATGCCTGATCAAGCTGACACGGCCGAATTGCAGAAAACACGAAACCTGTTGCTGGGATCAAAATCAGCTGCGGAGGCGATCACCCATTTCGGGCGACGTGCCTTTCGACGCCCCATGCGTGACGGAGAATTAAAGCCTTTGCTGAATTATTACAGCGAGCTGACAGGCCAAAACCCGGCGTCCGTCACCGATAA
>Ga0315320_10002309_pt1 | contig 15680 bp, 18 predicted proteins | sample M140m21515metaG_FD_203458 | JGI IMG/M metagenome (GOLD analysis project Ga0315320, IMG submission 203458) | Ammonia-oxidizing marine archaeal communities from Monterey Bay, California, United States - M1 40m 21515 | ecosystem: Environmental > Aquatic > Marine > Coastal | place: USA: California... | reverse complement strand
CTTTTGCACTAAGTTTGTCCAGACGACTGAAATCGGCAGGATTCACGATCATGGCGGTTTTGAGTTTTCTTTCCTGAATACTCAGCCTACTGAATGCGGGTACTTCATTGAAAGTCGTTGGATTGGTGGCAACAGTAACATCACCGTATTCGAGCAATTCTGGAACAATCACCTGAGGAACATGCATTCCAGCAACATGACACCAGACAAGCATACGGGATGGAACAAAATCCATTTGCATGAATTCCAGTATGGCTGGTGAATTGCGCCAGTGCAGATGAACGATATCGGATTGAGCAATCTGGTAGTCAAGAAACGGTTTACCGCGGCCATGATCTACTTCATAACCTTCAAGCTCAGCGAGTTTGAGACCTTCCGGAGTGGGGCGCTGCAGGGAAATGACCCTGTGAGTGAGTTGTTGATCATGATTCGTCGAGTGCTTCGACAATCTGAGAGCAACTTTGGAAGCGCTGTCGTTTGTCAGCCGTTCAATGACATGAAGGATGATGCAAGTTCCATCCATGGAAATTGTCGGATCAGTGTTCGTGACGTTCATGTCGATCAACGTTGACCAGAGCCGATCCCCTTTTCATCGAACGTAAGTATGTGATTCAAAAAAGCAAAAGGATCCACTCAAATAAGGTAGTGACTAAAATTATTAATTGTATGAGTCTTCTATCAGGAATTTATACTTTTTATGGATGAAGCATGCAATCCCGTTCCATAGATTATGTGGATGATGTTTTTGATTTTTGACTCATCTGATTAGAACTCTTGTATTGGAAGCACTAACCATGATTTCGTTGGAGTTCTAAAATATTTATTGAAATTCCCTCATGGTCTTTGAGTCAACTACGGTATCATGGAGTCCAGGCCGAGAACATCCCCTTTTTTCGGGGCTAGGAGCTGCAGTGTTCGCAGTTGATTGACTTGATTAAATGTTTCGTAACAGCTGTTGTGATCTGCAATGTACGCATTAGTAATTCATATTTTACTGCAATAGACCGAAGGTGTTCCGGAGCGCACTAAGAGTTGAATCTAACAATTTATACCGCTTCATCTGCGACATCTACATCTTGGATGCGCGAACTTGTAGCAACAAGGTTTTCAGTCGTCACTGAGATTTGCTTCGAGACAGAATAAAAGTGCGCTAATGGTTTATCCAAGTTTGCCTGGCGCTCCTGGAGATGCTTCGTAGATGATATAGCTGAAATATTTGTATTGTTGGTTTAATGATTGTATTAAAAAAAGGGATCAAAACCAGCAAGATGCTGGATGGTACTATGGTATCTGCAATTCTTGTTTTTAATCGTTGGCTACATGCCTCTAGTTAGGCGGTATAAGTTTAAGTTTACTGCAGCAATCGAAGCACGTTCTGAGGGATTTGATTGGCTTGCGCCAACATCGCTGTTCCCGATTGAACAAGAATGTTAAACCTCGCAAATTCCGAGGCCTCCTCCGCTACATCAACGTCCTGTATGCGTGAACTGGCAGCGGCAGTATTTTCAGAAGCCACGGCAATTTGTTCCGAGACAGAGTGCAGACGTGTCTGGTAGGATCCAATGGTTGCGCGACTGGATGCAATAATGCCTATGGCTTCTTTCATATTAGTAAGGGCTGTATCAGCATTCGCGGCGGTTGTGATGTCTCCACCTACATCAGCAACAACCTCAGCCAAACTGATGCCGGCCATATTGAAAGTACCTCCTTCTGAATCAGTAGTAATCGCTAGGACTGCTGCGGCAAAAAGAGGTCTACCATTCCATGTTTTGGCAGCACTATCGGTAACGGTCTCGGCTAACTGCTGATATTCTAAATCATAGAGCACTCTATCGGCGTCCGCTTTGGTGCCATCTTTTGCAAGAATTGAGAGTTCACCCATTCGATCCAATGAAGATCCAATGTTCTTGAGGTAACCGTCTTGAGCCTGCGTAAAAGAAATAGCATTGCCTATATTTGCCTTGGCTGCCTTGAACCGTTCGATCTGAGCATCCATTTTCATGGATACAGCCAAACCACCCGCATCATCGGATGCACTGGTTATTTTTGAACCAGAGCTTAGCCGGGCCAGTGATTTGTCCAAACTAGCTTGACTGGCTTGGAGACTTTTTGCTGCGGATGCAGCCGACATGTTTGTGTTAATTACCATTGACATAATATTATATCCTTATTTTTTATATTTAGTAATTTTATATACTACTATATTTTTTAAACCTCTTAGATGAAACTTAGTGTGCCATAACCTTTTTTTTGAGATCCGGCATATCCTTTTTATTTATTTTAGCCGCTGCCTGGTTATTGGATCTTATTTCGTCATGTATTTCTTTGCGAAAAATGGGTACGTCTCTGGGGGCATCAATCCCAATTTTGACCGTATCCTTTTCCGTTTTTACGACATGTATGATGATACGACCGTCAATGACAATGCTGTCCCCTGTCTTGCGTGATAAAACTAACATGATTTCTTTCTTGTTATGATTGAGCTTGCTCAGAGAGGCAGTATTTGATCGACGGCAAATTCAAGAGCATTTTTGGCAATGAACTGACCGCCGATACCGTTGTCCATATTAAAAAAAACGGGACCTTTGAGATTCGCTGTTGCTTTACCTCCGTCGCGCATGGTCACGATGTTATACATGACCAAGCTTTCCGGGCTTTGGAATTTCAACAATTCGAGATCATCTTTGGACACATCCGGTTCATAATCCGGAAAAAATGAAATGGACGGAACTAACAAAAAAGAAAGCTCAGGTCCCTCCATCATCTGGAGCCAGGCATGAGACGAATCATTACCTTTCTGTAAAAGAGAAAATTGTTTCACACTCTCGAACCCAACTAATCCATGGGGAAATCTAAAATCTAATTTAGAGCTACCTTTGGCTTCGGTCTCAGTTTCTGTTTGGACAGCGTTCATGATTTTTTCCAGACAGCATCTCGTGTGCCAAAACGTTTAAACCACGCATGCCAAGACCTTTAAACCAGTGATCTTATAACTCTCAAAAAGCTCTGCATTTTCGCCTTTATTTGTTAGTAGTCTTTGTTCCCCAATGCTTTGCCCGTTTTTTTTTGCAAATCTTGCAATGAATACAGAAAATATTTACTGCCCTTGTTTGCAACAAAAGATATTTACCCTATCAAGGCAATTTACGCAAAACACGGAAGTTTTTGCCCGAACAACCTGGGTCAGTAATGCCATCCTGTTTTGCTAAGTGATCAATTTTGCCTCCTATTCAGTTTTTGTCGGAAAGTAGGTAACATTTTCCGACACCTGACATCTTTGCCCTCTCATTGCATGTTCATATAGGGTGATAAATGCCTACCTGATTTGAGCCTTCCAAAAATAATCCACATAAAAATTTTCCCTTCCAAACGTTGTAAAATCAGCATCAAACAAAGCAATAGAATCAATCCACGGAGTTAAATGTCATGCATGTTCCAAGAAACAAATAGTCGATGGCATGCCTTTTGCTTGGCCGGTTCCAAGTAAGAAATTCGTTATGATTGAAGGCTTGTTTAACCAAACTAATTATGTCGCGACCAAAAAAATGATGGATGCGACGACTCTTCGGCAGGAAGCCCTGGCCAGTAACATTGCCAATGTCGAGACCCCCGGTTATCAAAGGATGGATGTTGCCGACAGCTTTAAGAACCAGTTTTCAAAAGCTATCTCTAAGGGTGGCAAAGAAGCGTTTAATAATTTGAACGCAAGCCTCGAAGTGGACTCAACTGCCATCGCTCGGGATGAAACCGGAAACACAGTCGACCTGGAATCAGAAGTTTTACAATTGGGAGAAAACCAAATCGCACACCAATTGGAGTCCAAGATTATCACAGGCTCGCTTGCCAAACTGAGACTGGCCATCACAGGACGACCTTAAGCAACCTGAACACTTTTAAATATTATGATACGTATCATGTCAGGAGCCGATGCCACCGTTGCCGCACTTAATGCGGAACGCATGAGGCTCGAAGTCATCTCCCAGAATATTGCCAATGCCAATGTGACCAATACGCCAGAAGGTGGACCATACAAACGCAAGGAAGTCGTTTTTGAATCTGTCATGAACGAGGCGTTCAAAACTCAAGATGGTAATAACGAAACACCAATGATGGTGAAGGTAGGAAAAGTTGAAACTGACGAAACACCAGGAATCACCATCCATGATCCAAATCACCCGGATGCAGACGCGGAGGGAAATGTCACTCTGTCGAATGTCAACATACATGAGGAAATGGTGGATATGATCATGGCCTCGCGTGCATACGAAGCCAATCTATCAGCCATGAAATATGCAAGGAGCATGGCGGTTCAGACTTTGAGAATAGGTCGTTCCTGATTTTTCACATTATTAAAAAGGACTCCTCATGGAAGGTATCTCCCAAGCCACCAATATCATGAATTCAGCGATGCAAGTCGCTAATCAGTCTGCCCAGCAACCGGATAGCTTTTTGCCCGCATCCATGCTTGAACAAGCGGATCAGATCAAACAAGCCATTTCGGCAAACGATAGTCTGCAAACAAGCCAGGCAACCGCAACAGGCGAGGCAGGCACCAGCTTCGCCAACATGCTTAAAAGTCTGGCGCAAGATGTTTCGGTCAAAAGCGCACAGGCAGGGGAAGCAGTTCAGGGAGTGCTTGCAGGAGAAGGTGTTCCCTTGCACCAGGCAGTCATTGCAGCAGAAGAAGCAAGTGTTTCTTTTCAACTGATGGTCGAGGTACGAAACAAACTTTTAGAGTCCTACCAGGAATTAATGAGAATGCAGGTTTAAGGGGAGTGAATAAGCGGCTATGATGCAGCAAATCAAACAATTGGGAGAACAACTACTCGGCATTTGGAAACAGCTTGGGCTGAACCAGCGCGTTATCGTTGCCGCAGCAGGTGTAGGTGTTTTTGGAGCATTGATGGGCATTGCCTATTGGTCTGGTCAGTCAGAGTATTCTTTATTGTACGGGAATTTATCACTCAAGGAAGCAGACAAGATTCAGAGCCAACTGGAGTCAAGATCCATTCCCTACAAGATTGGCAACAGGGGTAATTCCATTCTTGTTCCCTCTGGTCAGGTTCATAGCGCCCGGATTTATCTGGCAGGGAAAGGCCTTCCAAGCAACAGCGACAAAGTAGGTCTCGAAATCTTTGACCGGCCTTCTTTCGGATTGAGCAACAAGCAGCAGGAAGTCAACCATACCCGTGCTATTCAAGGAGAGCTGGCGAAAACCATCGCACGCATGGATGGTGTAGAGGCAGCAGATGTCATGGTCGTCAGGCCTGAGAATGCATTGTTTGTAGACGAGCAATCTCAGGCTTCAGCATCCGTTTTCCTGAAAACTTCAGGACCTGCAAAATTGGGAGAAGAACAGGTAAGGGCGATTCAACATTTTGTCGCCAATGCCGTTGAAGGACTTGGCACAGAAGACGTGACAGTCACTAATTCGAGAGGTGAATTATTGAGTCAAGAACAAGCCCAAGACGCTGATGCCTTCCTGTCGGATCAACAACTGGAATCACTAAGAAACTTGGAAGCCTACCTTTCGCGCAAAGCAGAAGAAATGCTTACCATTGTACTGGGACCGGGAAATGCTATCGTAAGGGTCTCAGCAGAGATCAATCGAGACACCATCACAACCTCCGATATTACATATGATGAAGATCCAGTGGCAAGAAGTTCGACTGAAACGATCGAAACAACTTCAACACAGCCACCGAGTCCTTTACCAGCCAATCCAGCCAATCCAGCCAATCCACCCAATCAAGCCAACACACCCAATGCCACTGCAATAACAACTGTAGATAGCACCACAAAGGATAGTGAGTTTGCAGTGGGCTCTCGAACCAATGACACCATTCAAGTCGCTGGAGGCATCAAAAAAGTCACCGCAGCTGTTTTTGTCGCCAAGAAGGAGGAAAAAGACAGTGATGGCAAGGTAACTTACCTCACCAGGGACACAGCTGAGATGGAAAGCATTAAGCAAGCTGTAAGTCTTGCTCTTGGCATTACGAACACGGTTGACCACCTGACCGTCGAACAATTTGCATTTCACAAGCAAGAAAAAGTCGATCTTCTGGAGGAATTTAACAAGAGTATTCAATACAATGAATGGATTAGTATCGGGAAACAAGTGGGCTATCTGTGCCTAACTTTGGCTGTACTCTATGGGTTTGTGAGAACTTTCAAAAAGACTCCCATAGAAACCATTCCATTGGGAGTCCCTCTGGATGAGTTAGGCGACTTCGCTGAGGCTGGAAATGGAAACCGGTCGAGCGGGGCACACAAGCGTTCAAACTTTTCTATTTTTGAACCCGGTCCTCCAGATGAGCGGATCGAGTTGATGAACCAACTCATCAGAGATAACCCTCAAAATATGACGCACGCCATCGAGTCATGGTTGCAAGAAGATAATGGTAAGAGCAATTAATTCAAGAGTATCAAGCATGAACAAGTATCAAAAACTTGCCGCACTACTCGTCATTCTGGGACCTGAAAACGCAGCAGGTATTCTGAAAAGTCTTGATGATTCAACCGTGGAATCAGTGGTTTCGGAGATTTCGAACCTGCGTTTATTGAGCCCCAAGGAACAGGAAGCTATCTTGCGGGAATTTTCGGGACTCATCAATCAGGCAAGTTCCTCGCTTTCCGGAGGAATGAATATTGCCAAGGAAACCCTGGAGAGATCTGTCGGACATTTCAAGGCAGCTAACGTCCTTGGAAGGATAGCACCGAGCCCCTCTACCTCAGACTCGTTGAGCCACCTATTGGACATGGAATCCAGACAATTATTCAACCTGCTTAAAAACGAACAGGATCAAACCATTGCTTTGATTCTGAGTTATTTTCCTGCTGATAGAGCTGCAGAAATTTCTTCTAAACTCAGTGAGGAACAACGGGTTCGAGTCCTCGAGCGATTGGCAACACTGGCACCAACACCTGCTGACATAGTTGAAAAGGTCGCCAATGTTGTCCTTTCCAAAGCGAAGCGAATCGTTCCTCAGACGATCAGTCATTCCGGTGGTTTGAGAGCTGCAGCTGCCATGCTCAACGCCATGGACAGGGCGGACAGTAAGGGCATTTTATCAATTCTTGACCAGAAAAATGCGGAGCTTGGCGCTGAGATAAAACAAAAAATGTTTACGTTCGAGGATTTTATTCACTTAAATCCAAAAGACGTCCAGAAGATTTTGAGGGATGTCGACATGGCCGATTTGGCATTGGCTCTGAAGGGCGCTTCTGAACCACTCAACGCTTTCGTTTTATCGTGTATGTCCAAGCGCGCTGCTGAATCCATTTCCGAGGAAATTGAGTTTCTGGACACAGCCAAACAAAAAGACATAGAGGCAGCTCAATTAAAAATTTCCGCCACAGCTCGCCGCCTTGAAAGCGAAGAAGAGATCGACTTGTCAGATGCTCGAGGGGGAGGTTCATGAAAATTTTCACCGAAACGCTCGATTGGACCGGTTCACATGTTCCCGAAGACGTGGTCATTGAAAAAACTGAAGACCACTGGGAATCGATTGAGAAACACTTTGCCAACGAGCGAATGCAAGATTCTTTGCGTGTTCGAAAAGAAGCTGAAAATAATATTCGGAAATTACTGGAAGAAGAGCATCACGAAAGGGCACGGAAAGTCCATGCGCTGATCAAATCATTTGAGGAAGCCATACCCAAGGCTTTTCAGCAGATGGAACAGGCCCTGCCACATATGGCATGCACGCTGACAAGAAAACTGATTGCAGAAATCCCAATCGACACCAATAGAATGCACGCGGTCATTTCGCAGGCCATGAAGGAATTGGATACTGATTCGGAAATTTTCATCTCCATTCACCCGGCTGACCTGGATTTATTGAAGGATGAATCAGGAGAGGATCCATCACGACGATTTACCAACTCAGGTAAACTGAAATTCGAAATGGACACCAATCTCACACGTGGCGGATGCTACATCCGAACTCCATTTGGCGATTTTGATGCCACTATGGAAACGAAGTGGAAAAGGATCGAATCACTCTTCCAGAAACAGGCTGAGGATGCTGGACTACTAAACAAAGACTCACAAGATACCAACACACCATGAGCACTGCACTTCCCATTCCTAAATTAAATCTGGCTCGCTTTCTTTACTCGATGAGTGAGGTCGAGTCACTTAATCCTGTTGCCCGTACGGGGAAGGTGATTCGCGTCACTGGATCGGTCGTTCAATCTTCCGGCCCACTGGCTTCCATTGGAGATCTTTGCCGTATCAAAGCAAGAGACAATCATACTGAAATTCTGGCTGAGGTGGTGGGCTTTCAGGATCGACATGTGTTACTGATGCCTTTTTCAGATATGGAAGGTGTTCAACCTGGAAGTGCCGTTGTGAGTGAGGGGAAGCCACTTCAAGTACGCACGGGTTTTGATTTGATGGGGCGTATTCTCAATAGCCTTGGGGAACCAATCGACGATCTTGGGCCCATTTGGGGTGATGGATTCACGACATTGAAATCATCTCCACCCCACCCCATGAAGCGGCATCGCATCACGGAAAGATTCCGAACGGGCATCAAGGTATTGGATACATTCGTCCCGTGTGGCGTCGGCCAGAGATTGGGTATCTTTGCTGGTAGTGGTGTCGGTAAGTCCACGCTTTTGGGAATGATTGCAGGTCATGCCGAAGCTGACGTCAATGTCATTGCGTTGATAGGTGAGCGAGGCCGAGAGTTGAGGGAGTTTGTCGAACGCGACCTGTCTCCTGAAGCAAGAAAGAAATCAGTCGTCATTGTGGCAACATCCGATGAAACACCCATCATGCGACTTAAGGGAGCCTACACAGCAATGGCAATATCGGAGTATTTCCGTGACCAAGGCTCGAAGGTACTTTTGATGATGGACTCGGTCACACGCTTTGCCATGGCTCAGCGGGAAGTGGGACTTGCTGCGGGTGAATTGCCGGCAACCAAAGGTTACCCACCTTCCGTTTTTGCCACATTACCCCAGCTTCTTGAGCGAGCAGGTGCAGGCGAGAATGGATCCATCACCGGTTTGTTCACTGTGTTGGTGGAAGGAGATGACATGAACGATCCTGTCGCTGATCATGTCAGGTCCATTTTGGATGGCCATGTTGTTTTGAACAGAGACCTGGCCTTCAGAAACCACTACCCGGCAATCGATGTGTTACAAAGTGTCAGTCGATTGTTTGGTGATTTGAGTCAAGGAAAATCCCAGGAATGGATTCATCGTGCCCGGGAGGCAATGGCTGAATACCATGAGCATCGCGATATCCTTTCATTGGGTGCTTACAAAAAAGGCTCCAATGAAGAATTGGATCGAGCCATAAGGCTAAGACCAAGCCTCAATACATTCCTCAAGCAAACTGTTAAAGAAGGTTATTCCGTTGAAGAAAGTCATGCAATGCTTGAGCAGGTATTTACCGGGGAAAAGTATACTGTGAACAATTAATACTGACTACTGAGAACGATTATGAAACGATTTGAATTCAAACTTGATGGCGTTTTGCAGTTAAGAAACCAACACGAACGGACAGTGATTGACACGCACGCCGTTGCCTTGAATAGATTCAATCTATTGGCTGAAAAGATGAAAACGCTTCGTGAAGGACTCACGATGCAACATCAACGATATCAACAATCGCTGTCACAACCTCAATCAGTTTCAATGTTGCAAAACCTCAGAAAAGGCTGTGAGTATTACGAACAGCAAATCGACGAGACCCTTCATGCTCTGAACAATGCAGAGGAAGATCTCGAGCAATGCAAGAACGCACTGACCGCTGCTCGCCAGGAATGCGAAGTGATGGAAAAATATCGTGACAGGCTTGCTGGCGCACATGCAAAAATTATTGATAAAGCGGATCAAACTTTTCTGGATGAATTATCCCTGCGCGGGGCTCATCAGTTTTCTTGAGGCGCATCATGAAGCATTTACTGAGTTCTAAAGTAATTTTTGTGATTCTTGGAGGCTTGATTTACATCGGCGTCACAATGTGGACTCTTTTTATCTCAATAGGAGAATTCGAATTTAAACCTAACCAAAAAGCCGATGGTACCCAGATAGGAATGACTCCCAACCTGGACGGACCATCATGGAATTTTAGAAACCCTGAAATGGATCTTTTGGTTCAGGATCTTTATAAGCGTGCAAAAGCTATCGAAAAAAAAGAGAAGGAACTCAGGTTATTGGATGCACGAGTTCAAAAAGATATTGATCAATTGAGTAGCATCACAAACAGAATGAGAAACCTTCAAGATGAATTTGAACGTTCTGCGACTGCTTTAACCAAAAACGAGGAACAAAACATAAAGAGCCTTCTCGGCTTATTTAAAACTCTTGAGCCTGAGCAAATTGGAACGATACTTGAAGAAATGTCTAACCAGAAAATAGCAAAGATTTTCAGGCTGCTCAAACCGGCGGAATTTGGCCCGGTGGTTGAACTTTGGCTTTCAAAAGATGAAGATACTGAAACACGCATTCACGCTATTCTCAAAATTTACGAAGGTGTTATTCCTGAAGAAAATCTGCCTGAATAGAAGTTGCCTCCACTCTGAAAAAATATCAGGACTTTCAACCATTGTGTTCGGAAGTTAAAAATCAACGCACAAATCCATTCACCTACCTCGATTGTACCTGCAACAATCGTTGCTCAACATTTCCAGCAACATGCAAACATCTTTGATACAGGAGCCCTCAGGAACAGCCCATTCAAAAACAACTCGCTCGTCAGAGCATAAAAAGGAAGACAGAACCGAGGATTCTTTTCGAGACAGGTTCAATGCTGAACTTTATAACAAGGATGGGGTGGTCAACAAATCACCAGATAAAATATCCAAAGAACTAGAGGAGGCTGCATGGTTGAGTGGAGCTTCTTCCGGATCTGCCCCTCCTTCTCCTGAGAACAACTTCAAATCTGTGAAGCCCTCTGGTGCTGAGATTCTAAATCGTGAAGGTCAGGAATCGTATTCCTCAAGGTCAGCATCCAAAGTTTCAACGGAAGATTCAGATTCCCAGAACTCAGGTGCAAAAGAAAAAGCAAAGGGCAAAGATTCAAAAAATGCCCCTGAATCCAAAGAAAAAACACAAAGCGGCAAGAATATCTCGAATGACGAAAAACCCGCTCAGAGGGGGGCAAATATTACCCCCCGACCTGTTTTGGATGGTAAAAACGCACTGGCCCATGGATCAGTAAAAGTATCTAAAAACATGCTGATGACCGCCAACAGCGCGGCTTCCAGCACTTCGCAGGCCATACCAATGCATCATGGCACGACGCATGCTTCTTCAAATTCAAGATCGAAGGAAACGCTCAATACACAAAAGTTGAGTCAACAAAGAAACATGTCTATCAATAACACAAAGCAGCCTGTGAACGCCAAGGGAGAGGCGAACCTCAATGGGCCAGATAAATTGATTCGTCCGGTCATGGCAGGTAATGGCTCAGAAGAATCCATGTCCTTTGGTAGTTCCTTTTCCGAGGGTAAACAGGAAGAAAATAGCGTTTTTCTCGATAAAGATTCTGGAAATAACACTCAGATACAGTTTTTTACGAAAACATCAATCGCAGGCCCTTCGAAGTCATCTACCATGGTGGATTCCATTCAAAGGATCCAATCCATGATTGAGGAACAAGTCGTGGTCATGAAGAGTGCACCCGATTCATCCATGCAAGTCATGATACGACCTGATGCCAATATGGCGCTGACGCTGACTTTGCAACAGGGCGAATCCAACATTCTGGTTGCTGCCAAAATGGATCAGTCAACGGCAAACTTACTTAGACCACACTGGGAGGAAATCCAACGAGAATTGTCACAACAAGGCATTCAACTTGGGGACCCTGAAATGGACTCGCATCAGGAATCGCCCGCCAATCATGGCGGCAAACGTGGTCAAACGGATGATAGCAATCAAGACATCTTTCCGAGACAAAGCCAGAAATCATCTCTCGATGACAAAACACAGAAAGAGTCATTGCACAAGCAAGAGTCCAACATTGATCTCATGGAGGGCACCCTTGTTTCATGGGCGTAGAAGCTATCAATTTTTTTCACTTGAATCATAACTAATGAACACCATCACATCAAACACAACGGCAGCGGCCAACGGACAGTTTGGGGACCTTTCGGAGGTTACCAACGGGCTGCATGATGTAAATCAGGAAGATTTCTTTAAACTATTAACGGTCGAACTTTCTTCTCAAGACCCTCTCGAGCCAAAAAAGGATTCTGAGTTTCTTTCGCAGGTCATGCAAATCTCAAGCCTGGAGCAGGCCAGAGCCATGCAATCGGATCTTGCAGCCATGAGACACGAGCAACAAGTCATCCAGGCGAACAGCATGCTGGGCCGTGAGGTCAACTTCGGAGAAACGATTGATGGAAAAGTCTCAGCAGTAAAATTTCAAGATGGGCGCCCCATGATTGAGGTCGACGGGCAGCTCTATGATTTGGAACAACTCCTGTCTATTAATTTGCCAGCGGAAAATGTCATGCCCACGGAAGGGTATCGTAATATCATCAACCCAATGATCAAACAGGTTCAACACGATGCTTAACTCACTCAATGCCGGGGTCAGTGGACTTCAACAGTTCCAGGGCCAAATCGATCTTATCGGTAACAATATCGCAAACGTCAATACCAGCGGCTACAAAAGTGCGCGTCTCAATTTCGAGGATACATTTGGGCAGGCGATGGTGAATGGAGGCAACAATGTGGTTGCTTCAAATTTTGGAAGCGGTGTGGCCAGCGGAGGCATCTCGACCTCTTTTTCAGCAGGTGGATTGACGACAACATCGAGCGCCAGTGATGTGGCTGTGAGAGATGGAGATGGCTTTTTTATGGTCAAGGATCCGACCAATGATAAAGAATTTGCAACCCGTGTCGGAAATTTCAAAGTAGACAACGAAGGATTCCTGACGACAAACCAGGGCCTGCGCGTACAGGGCTTATTGGGCGATGGCAATCAGGGTGCAGGTGATTTGAAATTCAGAGATGATCTGGCCATACGTGGCGCATTCGAGCCGGGTAATGCATCTTTTGTGGGTGCTGAAATCGAGAGAGACGGAACGATCAGGATACATTTTGATGACCAGAGAAGCTACAAGGGAGGACAAATCCTTTTGCAACAATTCGGGGCACCTCAGGAACTGACCAAACAGGGTGGCAACCTTTATGGAAACCTGCAGGCAGCGGCTCCGGTGGATGGTGCAGGGCAGCCTTTTGGTTGGCAACCAGGAACCGGGAGCGTAGGCATGCTTCAATCAAGGGCAATCGAGTCATCTAATGTGGATCTGACTGGTGAATTTTCTTCACTGATCATGGCCCAGCGCGCTTTTCAAGCCAATGCCCGAATGATCTCAACCAGTGATGAGCTGCTTCAGGAACTCGTTAATCTGACACGTTAATTTTATAGAAAAAACTACTGTTATGGCAGACAAGACACCTGAGAAAGAAACGGAGGAAACGGAGGAAACCAAAAAACCAGCGGGATTAGTGGTTCCCCTCATCATAGTCATGGTTCTCATGCCGATTGTAGCTTACCTGACGACCAATATATTCCTGGCTAAAAAACTCGCAGAATCAATCGCTGAAAATCTCGATGGTGTGGAGTACATAGAAAGCAATGAAAAAGAGGAAGATAAGAATAAACAAGAGGAAAAGATAACAGACGATGATGGAAAGGAAATCACACCAGAAGATGATTTCCTAATGGAAAGACAGCAGGTAAATGTCAAAAACACGAATGGTAGCAGGAGCCTTTGGGTCTCTCTCCTCATCGAAGGCAAAGAAAAAGGGGGGTTGGGCTATAAAATTGAAAAAAGCAGAAAGATCCAGGCATATTTCCGCGAGGAAACAGGCGATATTATAGGTCAATTCGAACTTACCGAAATGGACTCAAGCGCTACGAAAGCCAAAGCCAAGGCTCAGATGATCACCGCTTTTAATGACATACTTAATAACATACTTAATGATGACGATGCCGTGAAAGACGTCATTATAGAGTCTTGGAGTATTCAATAGTAGGATCTGATTCTTTAAAATTTTGCCAGCAGCCTGATACCATGGACGAAACATCAGACAATCCCGGGACGGAAAACCTCAATCCAGAACCCAAATCAACCTCCCACGATCAGGGAGCCTCCCAGCAGGACGTGACTGTCATCCGTCAGGGAGGTGCAAGGCATACAAGAAATTCCAATAGTATCAGTGCATTTGATTTCGATGGAACATCTGCTCTCACACCTCTTGAGATGCGAAAGTTAAATCAAATTCATGAAGATTTCGTCAACAGTTTGATCGCAAGATTGAGTCTGTTTTTGCGGATTGAGATTGACATGCAAATGGAACCTCTCGAATCAACCAAGATGCGCAATGGACTCAATAAAATGGATGAAACCACTCATTTGTCGCTGGTTCGAATGGCACCTCTGCGTGGTCACTCAATCGTTGAATTACCCCTTCCTCTGTCTTTATCGATCGTGGACCGATTGATGGGAGGCCCAGCAGAACTGCAGAGCAGCAAAGAAAAATTGAATGATGTCGAGATTACTCTACTTGATGATGTAGTCAATATCATCATCTTAGAATGGGCAAATATTTGGGCTCATCTAACACCTATCCAACCATCTATTGTCAGTCACGAGTCCAACCCAAAATACCTTTCATCATCTTCATTGAATTCGGCAGCACTGCAACTCACCATCCAAACAACGATGGGGGATTGCAAAGAGCCGATTCGGATCATTATTCCTCACCTAACACTCGAACCGTTGGTGGGAGCCTTGAGCAAGATGGACTTTGGCGACGATGATGGAAAGTCAAACAGCCAGATCCAGGCTCCAGACTGGTGTGATCGTTTTGACTCTGTGCAAGTGGACTTATCCACATCTTGTCGCGGACCGAAGATTAGCCTCAAAGAGATGTCAAACCTTAGACCTGGGCAGTTCCTGCCCATCAATTCATCTTTCTTTGAAACAGCTGTTTTGAAGGTAGCAGGCAAACAAGCTTTCAAAGGCAGTATAGGCAAAATAAACAAAAAATGGGCCTTTAAAATTACACAGAACTTAGAAAAATAAACAAGGATTGTTATGGCTGAAGCAGACGAACAAAAGGAATCACCACAAAATCTGGAAATGCTATATAACGTTCCGGTTGAATTATCTGTTGAACTTGGTTCATGCATGATGCCCATGAAAAGCGTATTGGAACTTACTCCGGGTAAAGTGGTGCAATTAGACAAAGAGGCTGACAAACCTGCCGATTTGTATGTCAACGACAAGCTTGTGGCTCAGGGAGAGGTTGTGGTCGTGGACAATTGTTTTGGCATCAAGATCACTAAGTTGTTCTGATCATGATTCGTCACACTCAACTCCTTGTATTCTGTGCATTCCTGTTCCTTTGCTGGAATGGAGCTGCACTGTTGCAGGGAGCTGATCAAGCTGTCTCCGATGCTGCAAAAATACAGGAGGGCATGGCTTTGGAATCATCAAACGATATGCTGGCAGCCTGGTTGCGCATGTTCGGGGCTTTGATCACGGTCCTGAGTATATTTTTCATGGGCGTATTTCTATTTCGCAAGTATGGGGGGGCCCTTCAGAACAAAACTTCGCAAGGACATCTGAAAGTGCTCGAGTATCGCGCGCTGAATCAGAAAAATTCTGTCTATGTCCTGGACTATCAAGGAGAAAGTTTTCTCG
>Ga0315320_10002308_pt1 | contig 15681 bp, 18 predicted proteins | sample M140m21515metaG_FD_203458 | JGI IMG/M metagenome (GOLD analysis project Ga0315320, IMG submission 203458) | Ammonia-oxidizing marine archaeal communities from Monterey Bay, California, United States - M1 40m 21515 | ecosystem: Environmental > Aquatic > Marine > Coastal | place: USA: California... | reverse complement strand
TTCAAATAAAGAGGATGCTCTACAAGTCTTAATGGAAACTTGGGGAAGGTGTCATGGTGTTTTAAGACCTGACAACTATTCAATGATGACGTTAAATCAAAAGCAACAAAAAGAAGCTCTAGATAGATCTACAATCAAACCTGCTATTACCCTAGTTGGTATGAGTGTTCCTAAAAACTTTTATGGGGCCTTATCAACTGGTCGTATTGTTGACGGTTTTTTGAACAGGTTTATTGTTGTTGAATCTCATGTTCCAAGAAGCGTTGGTAAAATGATTCCCTATATTGAACCACCTAAATATATATCTGATTGGGTTACTGATGTTAGGCAAACCAATAATGAGATGGAGCAGATAGCTAGAGATAACGCGGAACTAGATTTTAAACAACGCGTTCTTACATTTGATGATGACAGCAGAAACCTATTAGAAAGGTTGGCTTACGATTTAGTTGATCAGCAAAATGGTTTAGAGAAAGAAGGTCTTGAGGTTTTATTATCTAGAACAAGGGAAAAAGCAATGCGCCTAGCTTTGATAGGGGCTCTCGCTGACAACAAAAGAACCAAAACTATTACCGGAGATATAACTAAGTGGGCTATTGATTATGTCTATTATTACGATCAGCTTTTAATAGATTCTTGTAAAGATAAGGTCGCAGGATCTGAGACCGAAGGACGTATAAAACAGGTTCTTAGCTTTATTAGGTCTCAAGGAGAATGGGGTATTAGTAAGCGTGAGGTTGACAGAAATGAGTTGTTTAGGAGTATGAAGTCATATGAGGTAAAAGAAATTATAGAAAGACTTAAAAACTCTGGTGAGATTCAAGAGAAAGATGTTAAAAAGTCAAATACAGGAAGACCAACTAAACGTATTGTTGCTATAGATCCGGAATTTTTTAACGAGGATTGATGAAAAGGTTTATAAGCAATTTAATTAGCAAAATTTTAGAAAAGTCTTGGCAAAAAAAAGCAGACAGATTAATGAGGAAAGCGTATGAAAATAGACAGAAGAGCCTTAAAAGAAAGCCTAAGTGATGTGGGGGTCGGGATTATTATATCTCTACCTTTAAGCTTTGGAATTTTAAATGTATGTACTTATTTTGAGCTACCAAATATAGCTATATCAAGCATACAAGTAGCAGTATTTACTGTTGTTGCAATAATAAGAAAATATTGCGTAAGAGTTATTTTTAAAAAAGGAGATATGAATGGAGCAACCTAAACCAAAGATGGAAAATATAAATGATCAGAAGCGCGAAGAACGCGTTGCTGGTTTTATCGAGGGACTCTGGAATGTTAGATGTAACAAGCTTCCAGTATCATACGGATTAGATTACTGGTGCGAAAGTAAGGACACATCTTTCTGGCTAGAAGTTAAATGCAGAAGCTTTGGAATTGATAAGTATGACACTTTATTACTATCTTCTAGCAAGCTTAGAATGGGAGCGGCCTTATCAATTGCAACCAACGCTCCCTTTGTTATTGTATATGCTATGACTGATAGCGTTTACAGTCATACTTGGAAAAAAGATAAAGTGTATGACGTTAGGTTTGGGACAATAGCAGAGCCTATATATGAAGAAGATTCAGAACCATACATACATTTTAGTAGGGATGAGCTTGAGTGCTTGTCGCCGCATCCTCTGGGCTTTGACAGAGAAGAAATGGGGTTGGTTAAAAATTATAAAAAGGGGTAGATATGAATTGTTGGAGTTGTAAAGAAGAATTAATATGGGGAGGAGATCATACTCTTCTATCACGTGCCGGTTCAAAAAGATGACGATTAACAGTAGAAACAAAGGTGCTCAGTTTGAAAGGGATGTAGCCAAAATTTTAAACGAGTTTTTTATAGCAGAGGGTATTGATTACCAAACTAAAAGAAATCTTGATCAGTATCAAGGTGCCGGACAATGTGATTTGAACATGCCCTACCATGCCGTCGAATGTAAGTTTTATAAGGAAGGAAATGGTTTAAGAAATGCCTGGTGGAATCAAGTGTGTGAATCTGCGCAGGGAAGAATACCGGTATTAATATTTAAGTTTAATAGGAAACCCATACAAGTTTGCATTCCCTTACACGCTATTAATACAGAGTGGGAAGAAGATAACAATAAAATAGCTTTTATGCCTATGGATGAATGGCTAGAAATCTTGAGAAGAAACTGGAAAGTTTACAGTAAAATTTATTGAATAATTAAGCTATGTTAGAAAGTCTTTTTGCTATATCAAGGTTTGCGTCTGAGTCACCTAAAAGACTAGGGCTCATTATTTCAGATGATTGTGCTGGTATAGGAGATATTTCTGGTAAATCTAATTGTGTTGTTAATTTTGGAGGTTGTTGTGTTTGAATTTGTGTGCTTATTTCTTCTGTTATATCTCCTAGATTAGCTTCATCTATAGCTTCTTGAGCAATAGATCCTAATGCTTCGGATCCCTCTACAACAGACTGACCTATAGATATGGCTGGGAATAATCTTAGGGCATCCCTAAATGCTTGCATTACAATACTTACGCTTTCTTTATCTGCTTTGGCTAGCCTTCTTACAACTGCTGGACTTCTCATTACAGAACCCATAACTCCCAGTTGAACTAATGTAGGTAACATCGCCACGTTAAATGCGTTTACCGCAACAGCTCCAGCTATCAAAGTACCAGCTCCTCCACCTTCAGAAGAAGTCATTACTCTTAAATCTCTAACCAAATTACGCAAACCTTTAATAGACTCTTTACCAAACATTTCATCCAGTACAGCATCTCCTTTTGCGTTTAAAGCTCTTTCTAATGCTTCTGGGTTAAACACTTCATCTACTCTTTTACCAGGACCAACAGCAAGATTTAGTAAGTCTCTCATACTGTCTTGTTGTATTTTTTGAAATGTATCTGCATCTACTATTTCTTTTATTCTCGCAATGTTACTTGCTTGGCCATTTCTAAATAACGTACTTACAATTTCTTCTGGATCTGCTGATTGTATTCTTGATAATAGCCTATCTGTTTCTGCTAGGTGTTTTGCGTTTTCAGCATCTACCAGCTTAGTAACAACATTTCTAAACTCTGGCATTTCTAATCTTTCAACAATTTCAGAAAATCTTTTAGCATCTAATTTGGTATTAATCTTGCCAAAGTCTGAGAGAATAATTTTTAAATCTGGAATGTTGTCAAACAAAACATCTTTGGTTGAACCAAGTTTATCATTTATGAATTTAGCAAAAGATACTGGATTAACATTTCCAAGATCATCTACAGAGTTGGCTAGTGCTTCTCTTAATACATTTTTTTGTAATTCAGATTTTACCTCCACCCTGGTTGGATTATCTAAAGCATTTAAAACTTTGTTCAAGGCTGTAGGATAATCTTTTCTGATGACTTGAGTATATATCTGATCTACGTCAAAAGCGTTTGAGGCTGCCTCTTTTCTTATCTTACTTACTACAACATCGTTAAAAGGTTTAATAGCTTTTTGATAATCTGAGTTGTATTCTCTAATCTGTTTTGCCGCATTTGATATATCTGTGGCAGCATCTTCTTTATTAATTGGACCTCTAATTTTTAAAAAAGAATTTCCGTTTTCCATTTTTTTAAATATATCGGCTATCTCTCTTTCAACTTTATTTAAAGCAACTCCTATATCCTTAACTCCAGCGCCAGATGCTCTTTTTACAGCAAGTATAGAGCTTCTTAAATTGTTTAAAGCTTCAATAGACATTTTTCCTTCCGAATCTTTTAATATCTTTTGCAGAGCTACTATTGGATTAGATGGTACTTGTTCAACCGCAGACTGTAATCCAAGACCAGGTTGTTTTTTTACTAGATTATCTAGCTCTTTTGCTAAGGCTGATAGATCAATATCTACTCCTCCATATACAGCATCTAAATCTTTAGCTACTAAAAAGCTATCTATATTTCTTGATCTTTGAACAAAAGTTCCAGCAGCAATCTCGTTCCCTGCATCATCTAAAACAATACCAAACTGGTCGTCGTAAATATTTTTTAAATCATCTCTTATTTTTTGGCCAATACCAATTCTATCTGGTCTTAGTGTAAATGCTCCATCATCTATTTGCTGTATAGCATTTTTTACATACTCTTGAACATCTTTGTTTGTTTTTGCAGCGCCGTCTGACATTTCCTTAATAAGATCGTCTACTTGTCCTTTGGTTAGCTGACCAGTTTTAAAGGCGTTGCCAACAGCTTGAAGATCTAAAGTCTCGTCGTTTAAATTTTCTAAAAACTTTTTAAGTCTTTCGTTACCATATTGTATTAATTTTTTATCTCTTTCAGTTCTACCAAATACAGTTTCAGATGCTGCTTGAATACGTCCAGGTATGGATCTACCTAAAGCTCTTTGCGATACAGCTGCTTCAGTAAATGAGCTAATGGTTCCATCATCTTGCGCTTTTAGAATATCGTCAAAAGTTGGCATTCTACCTAATCTATTTCTAAGTAGCTCTACTTCTGCAGGATCTGCTCCTTGAGCTATGGCTCTTGATATATCTATATCTGCTATGGCACCTTTTCTTCCAAGCAAAGCGTGTAAGGCTGCGCCTCCGCCCTCAAACAAACCTTGACCCATTCCTCCAATTCCAGCTTCAATTAATGCTTCTCCACTAACCTCGCCAATTGTTTGTTTTTGTAACCCTCTTACAGTCTCTATAGCTTCTTCACCTAATTGACCTCCTCCAGAACCTATAGCTGCAGCAGCACTTCTTGTAAGTCTGTCGCTTTTTAAAAATGGTTGTAGAGCTTTTAATAATTTACCATGTGGAGATAAGGCTGCGATTGCTCCTGCCAATGGTCCAAGAGTTCCGCCAAAGTCTGCAAAGTCTGCAAAAGAAAAACCTTCTTCATCTATAACAATATTTTTATTAGATATTTTTTCTTTATCTAGCATACCCTTTGAGGATAGTCTTCTTTGTCCTAAAGGAGTGATTGCTAGATTGCCTCTAGTATCTCTGATAAAACCATCTGATCCAGCATATCTTTGCAATACGCCTTCTTTTTCTTCTATATTATCAGCCATATCTAGCTGACCTCTTAAGAATGAACTTTGTATACCAGTCTTATAATCAAAGTCTTCTTCTTCAATTATTTGAGCAGTTCCCTCTTTAGCTATATACTCTCTGACCGTTTGAATAGCTTTCTCTTCTTGTCCAGGCTCACCCTCAACTTCGATAATTCTGCCATCTGGTAATTCAATTTCATATATCATATTTTATCTCATCTGCAAACGAACTCTTTGTCCGTCTGGCTGAGTTTGTTGCGCTAAAATATCAAACCTGCTTGGTACTTTATAACCAGCATTTTCAAATGGTTTTCTTGCGGCTAAATAATTTTTGTATGAATTGTCCTTTCTTTGGCTAGCTCTTTTTAAAGCTAAGTCTAGTTTTTGCAATACAGTAGATTGATCTGCACTCCAGTTAATAGCTCCTATTAAATTAGCAGCAACTTGCCTATCTAAGTTAGATATGGTTCTTCCAGACTCACCTGTAAGTTCTTTAATGTTACCGTTAATAATATCGTTAATAAGATTTTTTGCTACCTCTCTTGTTGTTAGCTTAGGATCTTGTCCTGGTAAGAAAGCTTTAGCTTTTCTAAAGTATTCTCCAATTAGAGGACTTAAACCAGTTACATCACCTGTTCTAACTAAGGTAGCAGCTTCATTTATAGCTGCAATAACTGCATCTGAAGTGTCATACTCAAAGGCAGCGTTTGATAAATCGGTTTCATATTCAGCTTGCTTTGTTCTGAAATTTTTACCCATATCTAATTGCTTTTTTATGTATTCTTTTTCTAAATCAGCTGTAGCTTGTGCGTTAAGTTTTTCCATTTGAAATTCTCTTTCTGCAAAAGCTTGCTCTTCCGCAGCTCTTTCAGTTGCTGCCGCAGCTGCGCCTTTTGCCAAACCCTCGGCCATACTATCAGAAGTAGCCAATCCAGCTGATATGTTTCTTATTAACCTTATAAAGTTAGGATTTTGAAATATAGTAGTTTGAAATGTTTTTTGTTCTTCTGGTTCTGATTCTATTAATTTATCTATTTCATCTTTTTGCTCTGTTTTATTTTCAGAAGTAACTTCGCTGTTTTTAATTTGAACAGTTTTCTCATCAGTAACTTTTTCGTTATCTCCAACAGAAGAATTTTTTGGTTTTAAAGCTTCTACCTCTTCTAATGCAGTTGCTATTTCACCAGGAGTTGTTATGGCTGCATCTTTCAGTCCTTCTGCAGCAGCTAAGGTTACTCCTAAAGTTCCTGCTCCAAGAGTTGCTTTTCCTAATCCAGTAATTTTATCTGCAGCTGTTACTGCAGATGCTACACCACCTGGAGTTACAGCAAAGTCTGTCGCAGATGGTTTATAGAACATTTTACCAACTCCAGATGCTCCAGCTCCTATGGGTCTTCTTAACAAAGCAAGAGATCCAGCTGTTAAAGCTGTGTTAATTAGTCTGTCAAAACCAGAAGCTTTTTCCATATTTAAAAGAGCTTCTCTAGGGCTTCTTCCCATAGTCATATCTATAGGTATGAGCTTATCTCCTTCTTTACCATAAAGTTGGCCAGTATCATCAGATACTATATCCATTAATTCTGTTTTTGTAGCACTCATTAAGGTAGAAGCTAAGGGATCTCTGCCTCCACCAATACCTGCGCCAAAGCCTGTCATTTCTGATCTAGTTATACTTCTACCTGGATCAACAATAGTGAAACTAGGGGTGGCTTCACCACCTTCTTGGAACATTTTTCTTTGTAGTATGTTCATTATTAAGTTCCTGTACCTGTACCAGTTCCTGTTCCAGTATTTTGTCCATAGTTACCGTACTGGTTACCGTATAAGCTAGCGTAACCTCCCAAACCTGCGGCTATACCTTGCTGTAAAGGATCTATAGGCATGCCATATGTTTTATTTATTTGAGTCTGGCTTGACTGATAACCAGGAGCAAAGCTTTGCATAAACTGCATCGCTTTCATCGGATCTTGTCTCTGTGCTTCTCCATAATCATACTCTCTACCGTATTGAGTATCCATAAGACTTCTAGCCTGCCCACCATAGTTCATTAACTCGCCTCTTTCTCTTTGGCCAAGCTGCTGATAAGTTTGTCCTAAACCGCCTAACTGACTACCAAATCCTGCTAGTCTTCCGCCTATACCGCCTAATTGTTGGCCATATCCTGCTATATCAGAGCCTATACCTCTAGCTAAACTTCCTCTTTGCTGTCCTATTCCTAACAAGTCTCCACCATACCCACGCCTTCCTTCTGAGAGCATTCTTCCATAACCTGCTTCGGCTTGACCTGCTCTTTCAAGAGCTTGTCTACCAAACTGAGACTCTTGTATAGCTCTATCCATAGCTCTATCAGAGTATCCAGCCATTTGTCCGCCAAGACTTAATTCAGATCCAGCGGCTCCAAATCTTGCTTGTTGTTCCTGAGCCCCTCTGTCTGCAGCCATACTACCCAGTCTTCCTATTTGACCAGAAAGCAATTGACTTGATCCGAGTTCTCCTTGTCCGTATCTTTCTAAATTTGATCCTGCCTGCTGACCTAAACCGGCGAGAGCGCTTCCTGACCTTTCTAGAGCTTGTTGACCTCTTCCAAATTCTCCCAAAGCTGCTTGCTGAGCCTGTCCAAATCCTTTAGATCTAATACCTGCCAAAGCCTCTCCAAGACCTCTACCTAAAGCAGATTGCCTTTCTCCTGCGCTTAACCTTGCTCTAGAGCCAAAAGCTGACTGGCCTCCTGTTTGTATATCTCTTGCTCTTGCCGCTATATCTTCTTGGGCACCACCTTTCATAACATCATCAATTGTTTGCTGAACAACTTTATCCTCAAAAGGATCGTAAAATCTTGAAGTGTCTCTCGGGTCAAAAGTAGCTCTTCCTGCTTCTCTAGCTATCAGCTTAGCTTCTTCTATTCCGCCGCTTGACTGGCTCAGAGCAGCGTCTCTCGCCGCCTGATCCCTGCCAACACCTCTTTGTAGCTCCCCTAAAGATTGCGCTCCTAGTTGCTGTTCTCTAGCAGCTCCTCCTATCAAAGCTTCTAAACCTTTACCAGTTTGTTCTCTTGAAGATTGAGCATATGGTTGGAAAACTTGAGACGATAATCCATAAGCTTCCGCTGATCTTGGGTCAAAACCCACCAGAGAAGCTCTTTGAAAATCTCTAGCTGAAGGCCCTCTTTGACCTAAACTGCCTTGTAATTCATCAAAACCTGCTCCGTACTGTTGTTCTGCTTGAGAAAAGTAAGGTTGTTGGATTTCTCCGGCCCTTCTACTTGCCTCCATAGCCTCGTTTAGATAGCCTCGCTCGTCTCCGATTAGCCCCATACCACCAAGTAAAGCCTCTTCTTGAGCTTGTAAATATGGTTTATATCCACCTATACCACCGTAAGCGTCTTGCATTGCTTTGAGCTCTAAAGGAGACAATCCAGCTGTCTGCCTCATTGTTGGCCCTTGATCTAGATAGCTTTGAGCGGCTCTTCTTGATCCTGCTAGTAAGCCTTCGTAGTCTGGAGAACCAAAATAAAGTTCTCTGACAAGAGGATCATTTAAACCTTCTTGTCTTGTTATTCCTTGTAAAACCGGATTGATAGGATCTGCCATTATATTGCCTCAAAAATGTCCATTATTTCACGCATATTTTGTACGCCTTTTTTTCTGGATGCTTTTCCACCCTGTACAAGCTCAATACCTGATTTTTTCTTATTTAATTTGAACGCTCCAGCGCCTCTAGTAGCCTTGGCAGTCATTACAAACTCGCCATCACTTAACATCGCCGGTATATCGTCTGAAGTACCTGTTCCAGGTCCTGCTGATTCGCCGCCATTTCTCATATCTAATTCTTTAACCGCTGCTCCGCCTTGATTAAAGTATTGTCGATTTACTGGGCCACCATACTGATATCCATATACCGGTCCACCCATATTAAACTCTAAAGCTTTTTGAGCAGCCGGAAGGCCAAACTCTCCTCTAGTTCCACCTGTTCCTAACTCTTTTGATAATTGATATCTTCCAAGAGAATCCATTGTTACAGCTGGAGTTTCAGCTAGTCCACCCATTCTTTCTTTAGCTGAGTCGTAAGTTATTTTACCAAGCAATCCTGCAAGTGCAGCTGCACCCATATTTCCGCCCATTCCGCCCATTCCGCCTTGACCGCCTCCGAATAGTCCTCCAAGACCGCCGTCTCTTACTTGGTCGGATGATTTTCCTTTTAAAAAATCTTCAATAAGTCCAATTTGGCTTTGTCCAGGAGTTCCTCCGAATAAACCCCCTAAAAATCCTCCACTAGATTGAACTTCATTTAAAACATCAGGTTGAGTTCCAGCGGCTAACATTTCTTCTACTTGAGATGCTGTATAAGTATTGCCTTGATCGTCTTCGTACATTACCTCTTCCTGACCACCGCCTGTTAAGTTACCAAATAACCCTACGCCATCATTACCAGGCATAACATACTCGTAACCTTTTCCTATTGTATTTCCAAAAAGACCTGTATTATCATTTCCTTTAAATATGAATTCTCCAGCTTTATCCTTTAAACCGGTTATACCTTTTCCTAAATTCCCAAAAAACCCAACCCCGTCTGAACCCTTGGTAAAAAATTCTTTTGCATTTCCAAAAATATTTCCTGTTTTCCCACCTGTATATGCTTTACCGGGTGTAAATGCTGTTACTAGGTCGCCTAAGCTACCCTCACCCTTGGCTATATTAATAGCAGCTCTTCCTCTGTTATACATAATTGCAGGTCCCTGCCAAGGCCCAGGTATTACCGCTGCTATTGGGGCTAGTTTTTTGACTACTTTTTTAACTTGTTTGAATTTTTTCTTTAGCCATCCAAATTCTGGAAGACCTGTAATTGGATTGATGGACATGCCTCCGCCAACAGTATACTCGTCTGGGGACAGGCCTGCTGCCTTCATCTCAGCCTCTATACGATCTCTTGTCTCTGCAGAAATAATAGGTGGTACGACCATTTCGCCTTGAGCGACGTGAGCCATATAATTATCTTCATTTCTTCCTAGCTTTGCTAGTCCTTGTCCGCTATTGTCTATTTTATTCATCATACTATTGTAACCTTAATTTTCTTTACTGTTAATTGATTCTTCTTCTGAATTAAGCCAAAAAACCAATAAATATCTATCGCCTTCTTCAACTGCTAATCCTCGATGCAGATGAGTGTAGCTAGGAAATATTAGACCGCTACCTGTTGGTAAAGGTTCTACTACCCCTCTGTTTAAAAATTCTGTTCCGCCACCTTTGTAATCGCCTGTATTTAAAGGTACTACAATACTAACATCTGAACTGGCGTCGTGGTGCCAAGCCCCTTGTTTTTTGTTTTTTAGATTGTAGTTTGCTATTTGTATATTGCCGCCTGTAGCGTGCCGATTCCATATTGTTAATAATATTGGGTTAATAAGAGATTGAATTACTTGGGCTAAAGAGTCGTATAGCTCTGGACACTTTTCGTTTAAAACTATTTCTGGTATTTGTCTTAGCTCATCCTCGTCTGGATTTGTAGTAAATGCAAAATGTTTTTGCATGTTATCAATTTCATCTAGTAGTATTTTGCAAAATTTTTCTGAAAATAAAGGAACGGTATAAACTTCTTTCAAAGGCTCTGATATTACGCTTGATAAAGGGCTTTCTTTGGGATCTTCCAGACCTCCGCTTTTATAAAAATCTACAATACTAGGAATGGCTTTTTTGGCTTTTTCTAAGGTTTCTTTGTGTAGAAACCAGTCAGAAGGGTATGCAAGCAATAAATTCTTAAGCTCGTACTTTTGTTCTTCTAAATATATTTTTTCTGCTAGCATTTTTTTCCATATGTTAAGGCGTTGAAACTGTCACATTTCCTAACGCTGATGTAGCAGAAACTCCTGTTAAATAAGTACGGTGGCTAGTCAAGTCAATAAACTCAGTCCCGTCAAATACTTGTAGCGTTTCTGTTGTTGTATTAAATATTAGCGTGCCTATATTAAAATTTAAAGAGTCACGTTCAGTAGTTGATAATTGTATCGTATTATCTGGGTCTACTGAACCTAAGTTTATCTCTAAAATTCTTATAAGTCTATTAAAAACAGAGGCTGATACATATTCTCCTGAGGCTATAGGTAGTTGAGTTTGTAATAATTTGCTCATCTTCTACCGTCAGTTTTTATATCTATCCTGGTAGCCCCCAATCTCCAACCAATACCTAAATTACCATCATTTTCAGCATCGTCATTTGATTCAAATCTTAATACCAATTGTCTTGCCCTGCCTCTAACATATGCTTGTTGAGTTGTTGAACTAATAGCATTTGTAGAATTGGTCGTTAAAGAGTCTCCGGGAAAGTTTCTGGTTTTAACAACAATATTTACCGAACAATTATTTTCATTTTCTATAAATTTAAAGTCAGGAATAATTCTTCTTATAAACGAAAACTGTTCTCCCTCGCCTATATCAAAGTCAGAGCTTTCTATAAAAACATTAGTCATCGGAGATCCGTCTGCATCAAATCCTGTCTCCTGCTCGTATAAGTATCCATCACTTACAGCTCTTGGAAAGTTCTCAATACCAGCATCTAGCCAGGCTGTTCTAGTAAGTTGGCCATACGTCCAAAGGCTTTCCATATAATTGTAAATAACATATCTATCTATTTCATTGCTCCCAGAAGAGCAATAGAACCAACCTACCTCGTTTTTATCAGCAATAGTAAATGCATTTACTTTAAAAGATTGAGTTAGATTAATATCTCCAAATACATAATTATGGACGCTGCAAGGTAATGTTTGAACGCTACCGTTGTAGCTATAAAAATTATTGTAACCCATCCAGAATATAGATGATGGTGCTGTTATTGCCGCCTTAGGTCCAACCAGGCCAGTTCCTTCATTAACTAAATTAACTGCAAATGTAAAAGGAGGGCCAACAAACTGCATGCTATATACAGCAGTATCTGTCCATATAATAGTTTCTTGCCTTGATTTTACCGCTCCAATTATTGATGATCCGGAAGATAGTCGCAAAGAACCAGCTGTATTCGTAATTAAAGGCTCAAACTGCAGATTATCTTCTTGGTCTGAAAAAGCAATAAGCATTGGATCTATTGTACCTGTTCTTGCGGTGCCTGCATTATTTAGGGGGTCGGCTCCTAATACAATTAAGTGCCTATCTTTTTCAGAGGTAATAACTTGTAATCCAACTGTTGGGACTAAGTTAGCACCTGAGATTTGAGACATATCTACAGCTCTTACGTCTGTACCATTATTTTCTGTCCATTGATAAATACCGCCGCCTCTAACATTTATTATTAGATTTTCGCCAAAATGATCGTGCGTCCAAAGTCTTAACTGGTTTGTTACAGACAGGGCTGATGCAGATCCAAAAGTGCCTTCCCCCCATCCATTTAAACCCCAACCTGTTCCAGGAACATACACGTCTAAACCAACGTTTATTTGATAAGTTCCTACTGTGCTTGATCCTCCATTTCCAGAATCACTTGCGCTTGCTGTTACGGTATTTCCGCTAGTATCTTTAGCTATTATAGTATATGAGTTACTGTTAACTATGTTTGCTATTTGATATTCTTGATTCAAAACTTCAGCAGTAATATTGCCGCCTAAACTTGCAGCATTTGTAAATGTAACAAAATCATTTTTAACGGATCCGTTTGCAGTATCAGTTATTGTAATTGTTGATGATCCGTTTGTTGCAGAAAAAGTCACATCTCCTGCTGATGTAGTAGATCTAATAGGGGTGATATCGTTAAAGTTTGACCCTTCTTCTATATAATATTTCCAAGTAGTACCAAGACCTAAATATTTAGTACCTTCTAAGGCAACCCAAGGATGTAAGGCTCTACAGGTTCCTAAGAAACTATTTGGAGTGTTTTTAGTCCATCCCCCAAACTTTTCAGGAAGTCCTTTTCTAAAACGAACGAGATTGACGTCGAACCAACCGCCTTCGTTACTATAATCGGTACCCTCTCTGTTGATACCTGGGTTAAATACTGCTTTCTGTAAGGTCATTTAAAGGCTCTAATTCTGGTATTTTGTTTATTGTTAATAAAGTTTTAATCAAAGACTCCTTTGAGTCAATACTTTCTAAATTTTCAGCTGTCTTTGCATATTCTGTTTGAGCTCCATCCTCTGTAAAAGGAATAAAAAAAACTTTATTTATAGGCAAAGCAACCAGGCAAAACATATCTATTTGCCCGTTTCCATATCTTACCATTTTATTTTGCCGAATGTTATCTTGAGTTCGCTTACCGGTTCTTATCTCCCAACGGTAATAATTGTTTTTTTTTCGTTTGTAAAGGCTGTTTGTTGTCTTAACTTGTACTTTATAAAGCTTTCCCTGATGATCTAGAATTAAATCAGATCGATGGCCTCCTGGAGATAATATAACAGAGTCGCAATATCTCATCAGGTATGATGCTGCTAAGTACTCACCCGCTAACGCAATACGCATATTAGGATGTGTCATTTTAACTCCTTATATTTTTCCCCATTTTTTTCCTTCGAATAATAGGGATTCTGCATTTCTTCTTCTTATTAATCCTTCTGATATTTCTCCATTCACTTTATTCCATTTTCTTATTTCATATGGAACATCTTTATATTCTTTATTGTTTAAAATTTTTAAAAGCGTAGATTTTTCTAAATTGTTTGGCCCAAGGTTGTAGACCCAGGAAACTAAAGCGTCAAATTGATTTTGATTTATTTTAACTTTTATTAATTTTTTTAAATAATTTTCATATTCTTTTATTTCTTTCAATAAAAGTTTTTCAGCGTCTTTTTTGGAAATAGTATCTCCCTCTTTAACATTCTTTGTTGAACCATATCCATACGTCCATACTGAAGCTGAGCACTTATAAGATTCTAATTTTAAGCCTTCAAACTTTTTGATAAGACATATACCTTCTTTAGATATATGCATATCACTTTTATTTATTGCTTGTATTAGAAGCCCCAAAATAAAACGAAATAATTGCACTTGTCAATCCTCCTAAGTATCCTAGAACTAAATTTATTAAAGCTTCTGAGCTTTCTTCTGGAGGTCTTAACGTTACTAAAAATATATAAGCCAAAAACCCTCCTATAGTTGCTATTCCAATAATTTTAGCAGTCCAGTCTTTTGAAAAATATTTCCTAGCGCTTTCTTTTTCCTGAGCTTCTAAAGCAAAGATGTCAACCTCGAGCTCTTTCATTTTTAATTCAAAATCTTTTTCTAAATTTTTAAGCTCTAACATTTGGGATGGGCTAGCATTACGTATGGCGGCCTCAATAGATTTAGCAGTATTAGGCACCCCAAGAGTTTCTGATATCATACTTGCGGCTATTCCGCCCATAGGTCCGCCCAAAGCAGTCCCTAAAGTTGGAGCTACTGCTCCCACCAGGTCTTTTAATATTTTTTTAAATTTCACAATAGAACGGATATTAAGGCTATAGCTAAAGCTCCTATAAAACCAAATATCCCAAACGTTGTCATTTTAATTGTATTATTGATTGAAGAGATTTCTTCTTTTATATCTGAAAATTCATTAAATGCTGTACGCCAACGCTCGCTGCATTGAATTTCATGTTGGCGAAGATCTGCGGCTACGGTTACTGCTGTTGCTTTTTTTTCTGGCATTTTTTACTTTCAAATATTAAATTTGTTAATTTACACTCTAATTGTATATTCACTAAGATTTATGTCAATATATTGAAAATATGATACAAAAAATTTGTAAAACCTCTTCAGAGAGCTTCAGTAATGATTAAAATAAAAAGATAGCCTAGGGTATTAACCTAGGCTAGATATGCGATTCTGAGGGATCTCAGAGAGTCAAATTTTAAGTTTTTCAATAAAAAATTGAAATTTATCTTATAATTTTGCTTTACCAATATTAATTGCTAATAAATCTACGAATTTGTAAAATTTAGCTAGCCATTCATTATCTTTTGGTGTAGATGTTGTTGCTGCTACTATTGAGGCAACAGTTACAATCGTTGTTATCCAGTTTACTATTTCTACTATACTATCCATTATCAATTTCCTCCTCGGTATTTTCTACGGATTCTTGTAATTCAGCAAACTCTTTAAGTTGCTCAACTACCTCTTTTCTCAAAAGTGCAACAGATTCTAATTCATTGCCTTCCCAAGATCCTCTTTTGGCTGCTACATCAATAAGTTGCAACATTCCTAATAAAAATTGTTTTTTTTCCATTATCTTCTCCTTTTAAAAAATATTAAGTTATTGTTTTTGTTTCCGTTGTAGGATTTATTTGTTCTTCTATATTAACATTTATTCCATCTTTAATGTTATTAACACCCTCTTCACCTATAGCTGTTTCAACCCAGCCTGTAGTAATTGCATTTGTTAAATCTGCAAAAGGAATAAAGTTCGATCCTATATCAGATAGCGAAAGGCTTTCAGTACTATAAGAGGATGCAGTATAATTATTTCCCTCTGCGTCTTGTTGATCACTGGTTCCTGTAATTCTCCAATGCACATTGTAGACTACATCAGATTCTAATTCGTATGTGGGATAAACGTCTACTGTTTTGCAATCCCAAGTGTATGTATTACTCATATTATTTTCCTTTTATTGTTAGCCTTCCAGGGCCTCTATTCTAGTTTTTAAATCGTCTATTATTGTTTGCTGTTCTTGTATAGCTTTAGTTAAAAGAGGTACAAGTTTGCTTTGGTCAATACCTTGCATTTCTTCT
>Ga0315320_10002307_pt1 | contig 15690 bp, 13 predicted proteins | sample M140m21515metaG_FD_203458 | JGI IMG/M metagenome (GOLD analysis project Ga0315320, IMG submission 203458) | Ammonia-oxidizing marine archaeal communities from Monterey Bay, California, United States - M1 40m 21515 | ecosystem: Environmental > Aquatic > Marine > Coastal | place: USA: California... | reverse complement strand
TAATGACAATAATAATAAACCATCAGCAATAACAGAATTCGTGTCAAATCATTAAGTTTGTTTGTGAAGATTAATAGAGCCTATTTTTATTGTGGCCAGAGGCAGAATCGAACTGCCGACCCCTTGTTTTTCAGACAAGTGCTCTACCGACTGAGCTATCTGGCCGTATGGCGGGGACGACGGGATTCGAACCCGCGACCTCCTGCGTGACAGGCAGGCGTGAACTCCAGACTTCACCACGCCCCCGAAATTAGTTAATAAAATTTCTTATGTAAGAAAAATAGTATTGCAATCGTTTTAAGAGATAAAAAATTCTAACTAAATATAATTTTTCTAGATTAATGATTCTTTTTGGTGTATTTGTATGAATTGAATAAGTAATGATATTATTTATTTTTTTATCAGTTTGAACTATATCATTGTGTTTTATTGTTTTAAAATTGTTGGTCTTCACCTTAGTTCTAAAACTCTCTTTGACAGTATGGGTTGCAATATCTCCCCATCCAATATTAGAAATTAGATTTATTCTTGGAATAATTGCGAATCCTTTATTTTTTAACATAGATGAGTAAAGTTGAAAGTCCCAGAAATTTTTAATTTCTGTTTTACTTGAATTTTTACAAATTCGACCAACTATAAATTTTTCAAACAAAGACACATGCCTTAAATATTTCAGATTTTGTAGAGTACCATAATTCCAGTTACTTAAGTTTTCATCATATTTTTCCCACCTATCTTTCCAACTAGCCCAACCCCAAATAAGAGGTATATTGCTAAATATATAATCTGTATTGTAAAAATATTTTTCATTTAGTATTGGACCTCCATTGTCTCCTGAAATAATCCATATATTTTTATTATTTTTATATTTTTTCAGAAGAGTATCACAGAACTCAAAAAAAGACTCTGATGGAATGCAATCATCTTCTAGAATAATTCCTTCCTCAACATTTTCAAAGAACCAGCTGATCCCAGCACGTGGACCCAGTCCACAACCAAGATTCTTTTCTTGTTTTTGAATCCTCAGATCACAATCAAAATTTATTTTTTCAGAAATATTATCTAATATTTTGTTGATTTGGTCTTTATCGTTATCATTTCGAGGACCATCTATGCTAATAAATAATTGCTTTGGTTGAACCTTTGAAATAACTTCTAGCAATTGCCGAGTTTCATTAGGTCTATTGAATAATAAGAGTAATACCGGTGAATTGGATTGGTAATTATTCATTACTAATTTATTTCTTTTCTGAAAGGAAGATTTATTTTTTTTAATTTAAATTCGTTATAGAAATCAATTGTTGAAATTATACCATTTGTATGCATCTTTTCATGTTGACCAACCCATCCGTAAACCTTAAAAGTTGTAAAATAAACTTTTTCTTGAGAAACTATTAAATCATCATATATGTCTTTTGCTGTACTAAGCAGCCCGGGAAAGTCTAAATCATCAAAATAAAGAATAAAATTTTCATCCAGTCTTTCTGATATTATGTTATCGTATTCGCTTTTGACCCCTTCTGGGGTATGTAAAGCATCAGAAAATACTAAATTAAATTTGTTATCAAAATAACTATTGAAATTGTCTATGTGTTCCTTATTTAATACACTGCCCTTAAAGTAATAACAAGAATTTGAACCTTCTTTAAGAAAAATTCCAGTCTCACTATTGGCACTTCCTTCTATAGGGGAAAAATTTTCTTTATACTTTGGAACAATTGAATTAATGTCATATGCAACTAAATTACTGTTCTTGAAGTAGTGATCTAATTGCATAAAATTTTTTAATACAGATGCTCCAATCTCTAAATAATTTATTTTTGCTGGTGCTAAATATCCTGAAATAAAAGCAATGATATCAGTATATGTTGGATAATTTTTGATCTCAGAATCTAAACTTGAATATATTTTTCTATCCATCCCATAGTCGTTTATTTGGAATTGTTCCTTTTCTAGAAAACTAGCCGTAGTTTTTAAATAGTCTCTATTAATTAAGATTATTTCTTCCAGAATCTCATTTGACATCTTGTAAATATAATTAGTAATGAAATTTTCAAAAATGATTAATAATCTAATTTTTAATTTATTAGTGTGATATTTTATTTTTTCCAAAATAGCTATTACCTGTTTAATGTTTTAGAGAAGGATTTAATTAGTTTAAAATAATTTGTGTTCCTAATCAGTTTAAAGTTTAACGTATTTTTGAGAAATAGATATATGCTATAAAGTCTCCAATTATTTACAATGTGATATCTATCTAAAAATATTTTCATAAAATTGTCTTGATAATATTTAGAATTTACATGGGCTATACCTTCTAACGTCCACGGTTTCTTGCTTCCCATGTAGTGAAGAAAGATTTCATCACCATTAATTACTAATATTGATTTATTATCACTACTACTAATGACTTTTTGATTTAAGATTTCATCTATCTCAAGATAATTATTTTGAAATATTATATTTAATACATCTTGATCCCAATAAAGTAATTCGTTGCTTGTATCAGAAATTATAGCTTTAGATTTAGAGATAATATTACACTCTCGCCATTTCTCTAAGTTAATAAACATAACTCCTGCATTAAAATATTTGTATAAATTATTCCCTATTTGATCAAAAAATACTTCATGCTTTTCATTTTTAATAAATTCAGTTTTTACTGCAATAGTTGATGAACTTACTTCCATTTTTTTTATAGTTTTTTTAATATGATTTATAGGATTGTTAACACATACGACATCACAATCTAGATATAGTACGTTTTTTATATCTTTAGGAAGCAATGCTTCAATATATAATCGATAATATGTAGCCTCTGAGACATGAGCATCTTCAATATTTGGAAAATATTTATTTTCAGAATCAAATTTAATTGTTTTAAGTGAATACAAATTTTTATGTTTGCTTATTTGTTCGGGTAAATTTACAAATGTTTGAGGATCTTTATGAATCACAAATATAATTATCTTCTCTGATATATTGTCTAATAAAGAGATAATTGATGTATATGCTTGATAATTATAATTTTCATCGAGACAATATAAGATATTTAACATTTACTTGAATCAATCATAATCTAGATAAGTATTTTTCGAGTATAAAGATCTTCCAAATTCTTTGTGCATTAATTCTTGATTTATTTATAAGTAGCCTGTCAATAATATTGGGATTCAGATTCCTTATAATGTCACCTTCATGGACTGTATCTTTTATAGTATTTATATTGTTAAAAACCCATTTTTCAAGATTAAATACAAACCCCATTTTCTTTCTGTTTAAAAATTCATTGTTGAAATCTTCGGACAGAAATTCCTTTAAGATTTTTTTTGGATTATTTATATCAAAATACTCATGACTAGTTCCAAGTGTGTACTCAACTAAGTCATGGTCAACAAATGGTGATCTAACTTCTAAAGAATTTGCCATTGAGGTTCTATCAACCTTTAGCATCATCATCTCAGTTAAATAAAGGTTGTAGTCTGCAATTAATGTTTTCTTATAGGTATTTTCAGTATTTGGAATTAATTCTTCAAAAATCCTGTTGCTAGCATTTATGCCCAGAAGTTTAGTAAAGTTTATATCTTCAAAGTAAGAACTGTAAGCTTCTGAAAAATTTGAAGAATTTTTGAGAAATCTATTTCCAGTTCCCAGAAAATTTGGGTAGATATTATTTAAATATTTAGCTGGATGTAAATATTTTTTTCTCCCGAGTAATTGTTGCAATCTAAGATACCCTCCTAATAACTCGTCACCACCATCTCCTGATATTGCTACTTTATAATTTTCGGAAATTAATCTGCTAAGAGTGAAAGATGGAACAATCGAGGGATCTGCATAGGGCTCATCAAAAGCGTTTATTGCTGATTCAATATCTCCATTCAAATCATCTTTTGTTAACTTTTGTGTTTGATGATTTAAATTGTACTTATCAACTACTTGATTAAACCAATATGACTCATCATATCTATCATCTTCATAACTTACTGAGAATGAATTTACTGGATGATCTTTTTCGCTGAGCATCTTTATAATTGAAGTGGAGTCTATACCCCCAGAAAGAAAGTTAGCCACATCAACGTCAGATTCCATTCTTTTGGTTACTGAATCTGAAAAAAGATTCATGAATTCTTCAACATCAAATTTTTTACTAGAATGTTTTTCTTCAATATCCCAGTATTTTGTTTCTTTACTCTTATATATATTTACATTTAAATCTATCTCTAAAAAAGTACCAGGTTTAACTTTAAAATAGTTTTTAAATAAAGTTGATGGTGAGGGGACAACACCAAGATTTAAATAATTATAAATTTGCTTTTCATCTAATGTTTGATGCTGGTTGATTTTTAATAAAGAGAGTAAGTTTGAACTAAACTGAAGCTTGTCTCCTAAGAGATGATAAAATATTGGCTTTTGCCCTAGCCTATCTCGAATTAGAAATGCTTTACTTTTTTTTGTATCGATAAAAAATATTGCAAATTGACCATTTAATTTGTTTATATAACTCATTCCATACCTAGAAAGTCCTAAAAGAACAACTTCTGAGTCAGAATGATTGGACTCAAATGTTTCACCATCTTTGATTAGCTCTTTCCTTAATTCTCTGTGATTATAAATTTCACCATTAAACATTGAAATTGTTTTATGTTCTTTAGAAACCATAGGTTGGGAAGCTTTTGGTGATAAATCAATAATTGAAAGTCTGTTGAAAATAAGTTGTAAATTTATATCTTGGATACCAAAAAATTCTTTAGTATTGATATCTAAATTTTTAGTCTCGTCAGGGCCTCTGCAGGTAATTAAATGATTTGTCTCAACTAGAGCATTAATGTCTACTCTTGAATTTGAAACATTACCTATAAATCCACACATTATTTAATTATAATTTTTTTATTATTAATAACAGTAGATTAAACCTTTACTAAAATTATTTCCAGTGAGTAGAAAATTGATTGTATACATTTTTGGAAACGGTAGAAGATTACGAATTCAAAGTAAAAATTTAGACTCTCATGAGTTTTTTTATGGATATTTTTATTTTTTACAAAAATATAAAAATGTTGATATAGTTGAAATGAATAAAGAAGAAAAACTTTCATCAATAGGTTTAAATTTATTACTTTTTATAGACAAAGTTTTAAGAAAGCTAAGTAATTTACCATTTTACCTAAGTCTAATAACATCATTAGAGAACTATAGGATAATAAAAAGATCATCAACAATAATTTCTACAAACGATAGGCTGGCCATTTCAGTGTTGCCAATGGTTTTAATTACTAAAATTTTTAAAAAAACAAATTTAAATATTATTGTCATGGGTCTTTTTAATAAGAATAAAAAAAATAACTTAATTCGAAAATTTTTAATGTATACCTTATTTAAAAGTACAGAAAATTTTATATTTCTTGGAAAAGGTGAATACGATAATGCTATTCAAAATTATCCAAATTATGATGAAAAATTTCACTTTCTTCCATTTTGTATTGACTCTAAATTTTGGAAAAGTAAATCATTTAATGAGAAAGCGAAGGGAACAATTCTTTTTCTAGGGAATGATGGAAATAGAGATTTCGATTTTGCAAAAGATTTGGCTGAAAGGTTAGAAAATCTTAATTTCAAATTTGTAACTTCACACAAATATGAGATAAAGAATTTGCCTAAAAATGTAGAATATGTACAAGCAAATTGGAATGAAAATATTCTATCTGATAAAGATATTCGTAACCATTATGAAAATGCATTATTAACCATAGTACCTTTAAAAGAGTCTCTACAACCTTCCGGACAAAGTGTAGCACTACAATCAATGGCTATGCGTACACCAGTCCTTATAACAAATACAACTGGATTCTGGGACAAAGATAGATTTATAAATAATGAGAATATTATATTTTTAGAATCAAATAATCTAGATGAATGGATTCTAAAAATTCAAAATTTGTTACTAGATACCGAGTTAACTAACAAGATTGGAACAAACTCAAGAAAAATAATTGAAGATCATTATGATATTGATATATTTAATAAAAACCTAGAAAAGATAGTATTGGGTTGATGTTTAGATTAAAAAATGATTCATGTTGTGAGGAAAAATGTCAGGTAAATTAGACGTTCTTGTAGTTGGATCAAAAGGAATGGTTGGATCATCTATTGTCAGAAAACTGGCTGATTCACAAAAGGTAGGTAATTTATTCAACTCTTCAAGAAAAGATACAAATCTTTTCTTACTAGACGAAACTCGCCACTTAATTGAAAGTAAAAAGCCTGATGTTCTAATAATTGCAGCTGCAAAAGTAGGTGGAATCTTAGCCAATAATACAAATAGAACAGAATTTATATTAGAAAATCTTAAAATTAATATGAATCTACTCGAATCGTGTATTGAATATCCAAATATAAAGATAATTAATTTAGGTAGCAGTTGTATTTATCCACTTGAAGCAGACAATCCTATAAAAGAAATAGAATTCATGAATGGAAAACTTGAACCTACTAATTCACCCTATGCTATGGCTAAATTAACATCAATTGAAATTGGACGCGCGCTATCTTCACAATTCGGACATAAGGTAATTAATCTAATGCCTACAAATTTATATGGTCCAAATGACTTTTATCATGAAACAGAAGGCCATGTTATCCCATCGCTAATTTACAAGATGCATAAAGCTAAAGAAAATAATGAACCAACATTCTCAATTTGGGGAAGTGGAAATCCAAAACGAGAATTTCTGTATGTAGATGAACTATCAGACTCTATTGAGTTTCTACTTGATCAAAATACAGATCAAGATTTATTCAACATAGGTAGTGGTCAAGAAATTTCTATAAAAACACTCGCAGGAAAAATTAAAGAAGTAATTGGATACCGTGGAGAGCTACTTTTTGATATAAGTATGCCAGATGGCAATCCAAGAAAGCTACTTGATAGCTCTCTAATAAATAATTTGGGTTGGAAAAGTAAAGTTGATTTAGACGACGGTCTTTACAAAACTTATCAGTGGTTTATCAATAATATAGATGAAATTAGGTTTTAGGAAATTCCCACGTCGGTGAAATAAGATTATTTGAAAATAGAACTTTTTCTTGTTTTGCTAATTCTATATCAGATTCAACCATCATTATCACTAAATCATCAAAAGAAGTTTTATTATCCCAATTAAGTTCATTTTTTGCTTTAGTTGGATCACCTAATAAAAAATCAACTTCATTTGGTCTTAAATATTTTTCGGAGGTTACTACATAATCTTCCCAAGATAAATTAACTGTATCAAAAGCTTTTTTAAGAAATTCCTTAACAGTATATGTTTCTCCAGTTGCCAAAACCCAGTCATCAGGTTTATCATGTTGCATCATCATCCACATTCCTTCAACATAATCACCTGCAAAACCCCAGTCTCTGGAAGCATCCAAATTTCCTAATGTTATTTTTTCTTGTAAGCCTAATGAAATTCTACCTACGGCTCGAGAAATCTTTCTTGTAACAAATGTCTCTCCACGTTTTGGTGACTCGTGATTAAAAAGTATTCCATTTACACAAAATAAATCGTATGAGTCTCTATAGATTTGGTTTAAATTATGGGCAAATAATTTTGATGCTGCATAGGGGCTTTTAGGGTCAAATTTTGAATTTTCATTCAATTGTTCTTGTATACCTCCCCCGTACATTTCTGAAGATGATGCTTGATAAAATTTTATGCTTTTTGAAGAGTGTCTAATTGCTTCTAGCAAAGACACAGATCCCAATGTTCCAGTCTGAGTAGTGTATACGGGGTTCTTAAATGAAACTGAGACATGTGACTGAGCAGCTAAATTATATACCTCATCTGGTTCTATTGAATTTATTAATGATGCCAAAGATGCTGAATCTAATAAATCTGAATAATGTAAAACAAGCCTTTTAGAGGAACTGTGGTCGGCAATTAAAGGGTCTATTCTTTCTGTATTAATTGAAGAAGATCTTCGAATCGTGCCATGAACTTCATAATTTTTATCAAGAAGAAGCTTGGTTAAATAATAACCGTCTTGACCAGTGATTCCAGTTATAAGTGCTTTTTTCAATTTAAAACTCCTTTTATATTACTTTCGGATTCTATACCAGTCTTTAAAAAATATCCAAGAAAAGTATAGTACATAAAAGGATAACGAACGGTCTCTAGTGCAGGATCGAAAGAAGCAACTAATAGTAAAGGAAACATAAATTGTATAATTTTATAATTTTTATATTTCTTTTTCCAATAAATTAGAATTGATAAATTTAACCCAACAATAACAACTAAATGGGAAAGGCCTCCCCTAGCAAAGGTTTGTACAAAAAAATTATGAACATTTTCATTAGTACTATCGTTTCCATTATTATCTTCAAGCTCCATCGCAGGAATTTTTTCCTTATATCCATATCCTGTCAGAAGAATATCTTTTTGATCCATGTCAAAAATAATATCCTGCCAAAGTTGTAGTCTCCAGTTAGCAAGTGGTTCATCAGTGTAAAACCTAAACCCATCAGCCCCACCCTGTAATGAAAAAGATCGTAGTGAAAATAGCTCAAATATATTTTGATTTCTTCTGTTGATCCCTTTATCAATATTTTCAACTATTTCTTCATAAGTCACTTCCTGCGGAGCAAAAGGATCAATTTCTTTTGCTCCAAAATTAAGCCAATTAAAGTTAATATTTATATCAATATCAAAACCGTAATTTTCAGTGATATCATCAATAAAGTTATCAAGAATGTGGAGCATGTCTGAAGTTACGTTTACAGATGAAAAGGTAAATGCAGAAAAGCCAAGTAAACACCCAAGTATAAAATTCTTAAAATTTGACCTAATAAATTTTGACTGCTGAAATAATTCAATTAGAGCATAAATTAGAATCGCTAAAAAGCTTCCTCTACTCATATATGACATCAAAGGTGCAAAAAATCCAAGTGTGATAATAAAAGAATAAAATCTTTTTGTATCATTGATAATCAATTTTTTGTTTAAGAAATTGATTATGACAAAAACAAGTATGATATCTGATGCTTTTATATAGTCAAATTTATCCCCATATGTTTTAAAGAAATTAAATATAAAATTAGGAAATATAAATGTATTAAAGAAATAGATTATAGGTAAGACAAATCTAATCAGCTTAAATAAAATATGATTTGTATCTTTTCCAAAAATGTATCCACCAAGGTAAATAAAGCAAAAGGTCCAAATATAAGTGCTACTTTTATAGGTATATGAGTTTAATAATTCAGAACTAGATATTAAAGCTATTGGAAAAAATAATAAGATTAGTGTTTTGTGAAGAAGTGTTATTTTTCTGTCAATAAAAAATTCGCTTTGATTGGGAGAAAATAATATAAAAAATGATAGAAATAATCCTAAACCTATAATTAACTCACCCAATCTGAAACCAAAAAAATATAATCCCGAGAAAGCCCTTCCAAATAACATCCAAGAAATAAATGTGGTTGTTATGAGAAACTTTAATAAAATATCTACAAATTTATATTTTTTTAAATCAATTAAATAAATTTTCGTATTTTTTAACATATGTTTAATAATAAGGTTAACAAAATTTGACTTTATTAATTCATGAGTTTAATAAAAACATTTAGATACTCTTTACACATTTTATCTGAACTCTGTGGATAATTTAAAACTTCTTTTTTATGTAGGTCATATTCGTTAAGAAATTTTCCAACTTTTTCTTCAAAGTTGCCAATCTTATAACCTAGGCCATAACCTTCACAGTATTCTGGAAGTGCTCCACTTTCAATATAAAGCAAAGGAAGTCCGCATTGGGCTGCCTCAATATGGTGATTACCCGATGGTTCATTCATTGACCCTGTGATGTAGGCGTCATGGTTTCTTAACTCAGTAGCTAACTCAACACCACTCATAGGACTCATGTAATTTGTATTTCTGAAATGGAATTTTTTGGGTAAATTACCAATGTAGGTAAAAGATATTCTGCTTTTCCAATTTTCAGTTGAAAGCATTGAATCCAGTTTTTCATATGTATCAAATCCTTTATTCCAATTAGCACCCCAGTGATGTGTTACAAATTTAATTTTATCAGAAGGTTCATTTTTATTTTGAGGATAAAATATATCTGGATCTGACCCAGACATTATTATGCTGCTGTTGGCTGACTGATGTCCGGCTTCTTTATATAGCGTACTTAACCATGTACTAACAAATACTGTGTGATCTGCTATCTTATTAGCGTTGATATAAAACTTGTTAAGACCTTTTGTATTTTTTCTTTCATCACATTCATTGATACGATGAACAACTTTTGCTTTAGGATTAACTTTTTTTAGATATTTTTTAATTTCTTTATGAGTATACGTTGATGATTCTGATTTTTTTCTTGGATCTGTAAGTAGTACTATGTCAATATCATCATCTTTTAAATCATAAATTACTCTGTGTCCTTTTTTTTCGAGATATTTTGACAGATTTATTACAAATAAATTTCCACCGCCCCAAGGGCCATCTTTTATTTTTGCTCCTATACTAACTTTCAACTATTTCCCTCAATTTTTCTATAAAAGGATTGAAGCCAATTGGAATCTTTTGAGACTGGATTTTGTTATAGGCAATTTTAACATTTGGTTGTGCTTTTTGAAAGTTTTCCATTTCATAAATTGAACTTTTATCTAAAAATTTATTTGCTACACCAACATCTGTAGAAATAATTGGCACTTGAGCCATAGCGCACTCATATATTGCCTGTGGTCCGCCTTCTACTCTTGATGATACGATATATAAGTCAAGAGAATTATATAACTTATTTAAAGATTCTACATCTGCCATCTCAAAATAAAGATAATTAATATTATTCTCTTTAAGCTTATTAATAACGTACTGTCTTCTTTTACCAGAAAGTATGACTTGTAAGTTTTTATATTTTTTTTTATATTCAAGAATTATCTCAATTAGTCTATCTGGTCCCTTTGATAGCTTCGGAGACTTTAAATCACTTCCTTCAGTATCTCTTTGAAAAGATCCTATTAAAAAATTATCTTTTGAAACTCTTAATTCTTGACGTAACAATGTTTTGTTTTCAATTTTAAACCATTTATTTTGATCTATCCACCAAGGATTATTCCAGATTGGTTTTTTCGTAAGCTTCTTTAAACTGTTTTCTGTTTGATCTGAAATAACATGATAATGATCGACAAGACGGTCCAAGTTCTTAAATTTTCTTTTTTCTAAAAAGTTAAATTTTTCTTCATCAAGGTGATGGATGGTGCAAAAAACTTTTCTCTTTTTTAATTCTTTTTTTGATAAAGATTTAATAGCCCACGGGGATATTATCCAAACTAAATTTGAAGAAATAATATCGTGTGTTGAAATTTGTGAATTGCCATCTCTCCACTCATCAATAAGTCTGTCTACAATCCAGTCTTCATGTGGACTATTTAAAAATACTTTGACTTCAGACATTTTTATTCAAATATTGAAGTCTGGCTTTTCTTGCAAATTCTTCTTGAGATACTTTATGTTTTGATGATATGTTATCCTCCATATTAAGAATGTATAACTTCTCTTTATAAATCTTCATATTTAAATTTTTCTTTTGCAGTCTAATCATCAGCTCGTAATCCTGTGAAAAAACATACTCTTCATCATATTTTCCAATTTTTTCAAATACATTACTCTTGAGAATTAGTGTACCGTGAATAACTGGATTTTTATATCTTAATACAAATGAAATAGGAAAGTAGTAAGAATATCGTGGTATTACTTTGTTACTACCTTTTATTAAAGCCTTAGATGAACAAGCATCAAGATCATGGCTTTTCATGAATGTAATTTGTTTTTCAATCCTATTAGTTTTACTAATATCGTCAGAATCTTGTCGTGCTATGTAAGTTCCATTAGCTTTTTCAATTAAAATATTCAGAGACTTTGTTAGCCCTAAGTTGATATCATTTTTTAACAGTATTATTCTTTTATCTTTTTTTTCATAAAATTTTAAAACATTCTTTGAATTATCGGTTGAACCATCATCAATTATTAATATTTCTAAATTTTTGTAAGTTTGATTTAAAATACTCTTAATAGCATTTCCAATATTTTCTTCGTCATTGTAAACACTCATTATTACTGAAACTAAGTCTTGATTACTATGCATTTATTATTTTCTCGAATGTATCCAAGTATTTATCTTTATTAAGCAAGTTTTTAATAAATTGTTCATTTCTAATGCTGGTACTTTCTAAAAGTTTTTTGGAGTTAAGCATCTCCAATTTTTTCCCCAAATCTTTAGTGTTATTATTTTTAAAAATTAATTCATAATCGTTTGGAAAAAATTCTTTTATTCCTCCATTATTAGGAAATATTGATGGAACTCCTAATAATGAGGCTTCACATAGTAGGGTAGGTTGTCCTTCATGTAAAGTGGTAGCCGTAACAACTGCTCTGGAATTTTTAATTATTTCTTTTGTTTCCCTATTAGAAACTTGTCCTAGAAATAAAATTTTTTCATTTGACGAATACTTATTCACTAATTCTTTATACATAGGTCCGTTTCCTAATATTTTAAGTTTGAATGGTAAACTTTGGCTAGACAAAAATGCATCAATTAGAATCTGTAGCCCTTTTTCTTTAGAAACTCTACCCGCATAGACAATATAATCACTTTCGGGGTTATAACCTTCAGACGTATGTGTATCTCCCTTGAGATAATTTCTATGAATAGTTATTTTATTTGAATTAAAACCCATGTTCTCAAGATATTTTTTTTGAAATTTTGTAAGGGTTAATATATTGATATTGCCATTTTTTAATATTTTAAAATATTTTTTTCCAAACCTACTAATAATTAATGATTTTAAAATTGAATCTTTGTAATACTTATTTAATAAACTAAATGTATCTCTCTCCATCCCACATGCTTTACAAATTACTTGACCCTTTAAGTGAAGCCGTGATAAATAAGACCTGGTACAATCAAATCTAAAATTATGAAGTTTAACAAATGTTTTAATATTATTTTTTTGCAGTATTTGAAATATTACAGGAGATGCCTTGAACCACGTGTTGTGAACATAAACAATATCTGGATTAAATGAAATTAATTTATTTTCAACTACTTTAGAACTTTCCATATTTTTATTTCTCATAAATGACATAAACTGAGAAAAATATTTTTCTATCTCAATATTATTTGTAAAATAAAGCTTTTCAACATTAAAGTGTTCTTTTAATATCTCTACTTCATTATTGACGGCTATATCTTCACCGCCGAGTTCCCTATATTGGTTATGAATTATTAGTATTTTTTTCACTAAATCTATATTAGTGGGTTGTTGGCATGAGTTAATTCCTAAATTTTTTAAGCGTATTAGACTTAAATAGTGCGTATTGCTCTATTTTTTACTTATGGTTATTCCCTCAAAACATGGAAAATCTCTGGCATTTTAGATAAAGAATTAGAGATTTATATAGAGTTAAACAAACAGTACGATTTGTCTTTTATTTTTATAACATATGGTGACACAGAAGATATTGATTTAGTAGCTAAATACAAATTCATAGAAGTTATCCCTCTTGGCCAATATATTAAGTTGAGTAACTCAAAAGTTATGAACTACATAAAGTCTTTTTTTATCCCGTTCAAGATTAAAAAACTAATTTATGATGTAGACCTTATAAAACAACATCAACTTTTAGGATCATGGGTATCCGTTGGGTGTAAATATCTCATAAATAAACCTCTAATTGTCAGAACTGGATATGATATGTTCCTTTTCAGTATTAAAGAAGAAAAGTCGAGCATAATCAAAATGCTATATTTTCTTTTAACATTTTTTACAATAAAAAATGCTAACTTATATACGTTATCTAGTAATTCTGACTATAAAAAACTTAAAAAATATTTTTCATTAAACAAAATATCTATTCGACAAAATTGGATTAAAGAGATTCCAGAACCTAAGCCACTTGATTTAAGACACTCAAAAAAAATATTAGCAGTTGGAAGATTGGAGGCTCAAAAAAATTATACCGCTATGATAAATGCTCTTCAGGGAGGTGATTTTACTTTGGATATAGTTGGAGAAGGATCCCTGAAAGATAGCATAAAAAATCTAGCCACTGAAAAAGGGGTATCTATTAACTTCTTAGGAAACTATGAAAATCATGAATTGCTTAAAATATATCAAGATTATAAATATTTTTTACAAACAAGTTTATATGAGGGTAATCCAAAATCTATACTCGAAGCTATGTCTTCCGGATGTATAGTTATTGCAAGCGACATCGAGAATAATCAGGAAATTATAGGAAATAATCTTAATGGGGTTTTATTTAGTGACGATGAAGATATACTTTCTTGCATACACAGACTAGAAAAAGATTTTGAGCTATCAAAAAGTATTAGTATGGAGGCTACTGGTTTTATAGAGAAAAACTATCTTATTGCTGACTTGGTTAAAAAAGAATATTCAGACTATAGAAAATTAATCAGATGAATTTACAATTGTTCTTACTCCATTTTTAATAACAATCTCAATATGTTGATCGTATGTAATGAATTCCTCAGGATTGTGAGTGGCATTTATTACAGTCAGTTCCCTTTTAGCTAATATTTCGAAGATTTGCACCTTGGTTTCAAAGTCTAAATTAGAAGTTGACTCATCTAAAAGCAAGATTTCAGATCCAGATAGTAGAGCTCTTATGAATGAAATTTTTTGCATTTGACCAGTTGAAAGCATCTTATTCGAAACTTCTTTGCTCAAGCTAACTTTTTTCTCTTCATTAAATAAATTAAATTCTTTAATCAGCTGATTGAGATTCTCATCTTGGACTTTTTCTTTTGTTCCATAAATAAGATTCTCCTTCAGCGTGGAATTTAAAATCATAGGCGTTGCACTTACATAACTGTATTTATCTGTATGTGAAACCACTTTTCCTCTTGAAGGATAAATTATTCCTGAAAAAAGTCCTAGTAGGGTACTTTTACCAGATCCATTTGGACCAGTTATAATTGTGTGCTGATTGCGATTTATAACAAAATTAAGATTACTAAATATATTTTCGTTTTCATTAAAGTACTTGAAACTCGCTCCTCTTAATTCCAGAGCTATGTTTTCATCAAGATTTTTATCCAAATGAAAATTATTTTTTTGAGAACTGACTTTATTTTTTTCTATTTGGAATAATTTTTCGGTATAAATATGATAAGCATTTAGAAGATGGAAATTACTATTTAGTATCCCTAAAGATTGAAATAATCTTAAAACTATCCCTATAAAGTCTAGGGTGAGGTTTTTTGCAAAATTAAAAAATACAAGCAATATAGATATTACAAATACTGTAACAAAGTTAGGTAATATTGCATTTAGTGTCCCAAACTTTAAATTATTAAATGAAGAATTATAAAATTGATTAAGACTTTCTTTAAAATTACCAAGTTCTATTTCTATGTATTTAATTATTTTAATTAAATACAGGTTATCGAGCACTTTTTCAATCTCCGAACTTATTTCTTGGCCAAATATATATGTCTTGTGAGAATATTTTCTTCCTAGTTTTGTAAGGTATAAAGTTGGAAAAACCAGAATAATAATACCGATAATAAAAATAAGTATTGTTTGTGCATCTGTAACAAGAAGGTAAGTTGTGTAGGCAATTATTTGTAACGCACTTCCGAGAAACGTTGCAAATGTTCCATAAAAACTTGCTA
>Ga0315320_10002306_pt1 | contig 15695 bp, 9 predicted proteins | sample M140m21515metaG_FD_203458 | JGI IMG/M metagenome (GOLD analysis project Ga0315320, IMG submission 203458) | Ammonia-oxidizing marine archaeal communities from Monterey Bay, California, United States - M1 40m 21515 | ecosystem: Environmental > Aquatic > Marine > Coastal | place: USA: California... | reverse complement strand
TACCCCTTTACCCCAGACTGATGCTCCAAGAGTTACAGGTTTTGCCGATGTACTAAGTAAGGCTACGCCTGCCGTTGTTGGAGTTTATACCGCTCAAGTAGTCCGCCGAAATTTTCCAAACTCATCCAATCCACTAGAGGATTTTCTTAGACGCTATTATGGACTTTCTGGAGGTCCCGGCCGTTCTCGAGTGGAAGAGCAAAAGGTACCTACGGGCATGGGATCAGGTGTCATAATTTCTCCCGAGGGTTATGCAATTACTAACGCTCATGTCATTACAGACCAACGTACGGGAAAACTGGTGGACGAAGTCTCTGTCAAACTCTCTGACAAGCGCGAATTCCCTGCCGAAATCGTTGGTTTTGACAAAGCCACAGACATTGCCGTTCTCAAGATTAACGCTCCTAATGCTCTCCCTGCCATCACGCTCGCAGACAGTGCGAAGTTAAGGGTCGGCAACATTGTTTTTGCGGCAGGCAACCCTCTTGGCGTCGGTCTTACCGTAACCATGGGGATTGTTTCGGCCACGGGTCGAACCGATCTCGGTATCCTCAAGGATCCAGGTGCATATGAAAATTTCATCCAGACTGATGCCGCAATCAATCAAGGTAACTCTGGTGGTGCTCTTATCGATGCCAAAGGACGCCTCGTTGGTATTAACACGGCCATTTACTCTCGTACCGGGGGAAGCATAGGAATTGGTTTTGCCATTCCTGTAAATCTTGCCCGTAGCGTCATGACGGGGCTCATTGAGAAAGGAGGAGTTCAGCGTGGTTTTCTTGGAGTCCAGCTTGAGGACTTGGCCACTGAAGATGGAGCTCGTATTATGGGGGTGGTGAAAGGATCTCCGGCAGATCGAGCAGAGATTCAGACCAATGATATTATTGTTGAGGCTAAGGGTAAGGAGATTACTTCCGTAGCTGAATTGCGCCTCGCCATTTCTCAAACACCTCCCGGGGCAAGCGTACCTTTGGTTATTATTCGAGAATCCAATCGAAAAAATATAAGAGTTACCTTAGGTAGCCTCGATGATACGATGCGCCCTATTGTAGGCGGCTTGAGCATTCCCGGGGTTACCGTTGCACAACTTGATGGTGATCTTAGGCAACGATTTGACATTCCTGATGAGGTTGAAGGTTTAGTGGTCATGGATTCTTCTGGTGAGGAGAAAACCATCCGTAAGGGTGTTGTTATTGTGGAGATCAATGGTCAATCAGCTCGTGCTGAAAAAGATGTCCGAGCTTACCTTCGAAAAGGATTAAATCGTTTCTATGTATGGTTTAAGGGAAAATATAGCTTTCTTCCCTATCGCATTCCCTAGGTTCTTCCTACTTCATATATCGCCACGCCGGCAAGTAGGTTGGGAAGAGTTTTACAATAGGTTTTCCAGTCCCCCGCAAGGCACACTCTTTTTCTAAGGATTAGGTTGCGGCTTCGGCAAAAGTTTTCGAAATCGTGGATTGCTATTGGATTTATTGGGGTACGTTCATGCCAAGCCTTATCGTACACGTCGTTGATAATCCGACTTCCCTTAAGAAAATAGTGCAGCCTATTTCTCCAATAACCGTGATTTACAAAGCTTACCACTACTCGCTTTGCGACTTGTAGTGCTTTTTCAATAACTTCACATGGGTTGTTTAATTCTTCCATCGTTCGTGAGAATACGATCCAGTCGAAAGAATTATCAGGAAATCCAGCAAGCGTTTTGCGAACATCACCTTGATAGACAGGAGCCGCTCGCGATACGCAACCAATGACTTTCTCAATATCAATGTCCACCCCTAAACCTCGAACCTTTTTGGTTTTTGCCAAGTGTTCTAGGAGAATTCCGCGGCCGCACCCTAGGTCAAGAACGCTTTCGCCTTGTTCGACCCACTTATCTATTACCCGAAAATCAGCCTCTTTTTTTGCTTCGGTGCGAGTGATCGAATCGGGTTTAGAACTTTGTCTGTCTAGTTCTTGTTGGTCGGCTCCTTCTAGAAAAACTTGTATAAGGCGATGGAATCGCTCGGATTTGAGCAGGAAGGAATCGTGACCGAAATCTTGATCGATCTCAGCATATGAAGCATCCTTGCCTAGGCATTGAAGAGTTTCCACCATTTCACGGTTTTGCTGGGGCGTGTATAACCAGTCTGACGTGAAACCTACAGCAAGTGTGCGGGAATTAACTCGACTGAGAGATTCTTTGAGCCCACCTTCCTCCGCATGCAGATCGAATCGGTCGAGAGCCTTAGTAAGGTGGAGGTAGGTATTCGCGTCAAAACGATTCACGAAAGTCTTTCCTTGATGGCGTAGGTAGCTTTCAACCTCGAATTCAACCCCAAAATGAGCTTCTATGGACTTCGAGGCATCTCCTACTTTTTCCTCACGGCGAGATCTACCAAATTTTTGCTCCATGCCTTTACCCGAAAGGTAAGTGATGTGGGCCATCATTCTGGCGATTGCGAGGCCGACTTCCGGACCGCCCCCAGATGGATAGTTTCCTCCGTTCCACTCTGGGTCGCCCTGAATAGCTGCTCTGCCGACATCGTTAAAGGCAATTGTTTGGGCGTTGTGTCGTGTGGTTGCGGCGATTACTACTGTCCTTGCGACAAACTCAGGGCAGGACACTGCCCATTGCAACGCCTGCATCCCACCCATACTGCCTCCGACTACGGCATATAGCGTTTCAATTCCTAGATGTACGACCAGACGTTTTTGTGCGATAACCATATCGCCTATCGTCAATTCTGGAAATGTGATGCCGTACGGTTTTCCAGTAGCTTCATTGATCGAGGCTGGACCAGTTGATCCTTGGCATGCACCAAGGCAATTAGAGCAAATTACAAAGAATCGTTTTGTATCGATGGGCTTACCTGGGCCTATCATTTGATTCCACCAACCTGGCTTTGTGTCCTCTGGCGAATGAACTCCAGCGCAGTGATGGTCGCCAGTCAACGCATGGCATATAAGAATTGCATTTGCTTTGTTCGCGGCAAGCTCTCCATATGTTTCATATTGTAAATTTATGGATGCGATTTCCCCTCCTCTCTCAAATTGAAAAGGTGAGGCGTCACGAAATACCTTTGGTTTTACTAGACCAACTTCTCCTATTCCGTTTAGGTAATCGGTATCTAATTTGCTTCCAATCACGTTATGGGAAACTCCATTGTTTTAGCTTGCTGTGCTTAATTATATATTAGCACAACAGAATGAGCCCTTTATCCTTGTGACTGGTAGGCTTCAAGCAAAGCTTGATCTATGTCATAATTGCTGTGAACGGCCTTTACGTCTTCTAGATCCTCGAGGTTCTCAATTAGACGCAAAACTTGGCGAGCGATGTTTTCGTCCGAAACGGCTACAAGGTTTTCCGGGAGGTAGACGAGTTCTGCAGAATCCGCTTCAATTTCCGAGGCATTCAGTGCTTGAGTCAATTTATCGAATTCACTCACCTCGGAAAGGACTTCGAAATGCTCCTCTTCAGAAACAATATCATTAGCATCGTTCTCCAGAGCCAATTCGGTGAGAGTATCTTCATCGACTTTGTCTTTAGCAATTAGGAATTGGCCCTTCCGCTTGAAGTTATACGAAAGAGCACCCGCTCCAGCGAGGTTCCCCCCTCCCTTTCCTAGGGTGCTTCTGACTTCCGACGCCGATCTGTTTTTATTGTCTGTCGTAACTTCAATTATTAATCCTACTCCACCGGGAGCGTAGCCTTCGTAAAGCAATTCTTCGATTATTGTGCCTTCTAATTCTCCCGTACCCTTCTTGATCGCTCGCTCCACATTTTCTGCCGGCATGTTGGCTTGCTTGGCCTTTAAAATTAAAGTTCTCAATCGCGGATTGAACTCAGCGTCCCCTCCGCCATCTCGTGCAGTTAACATGAGTTCCTTGCTTATAACGCTGAAAATCTTTCCGCGCTTTGCGTCTACAGCAGCCTTGTGCCTTTTGGTTGTAGCCCATTTGCTATGCCCAGACATTTTTTTCTTAGTTAACGCTATTCGCTAGTTTTACGATAAAGCAGACCTCTCACTTAAGATTTGTTGGCTAGTTTCTTCAAGAGAAATTCATAGGCAGCCTCAAGCTTTTCTTTTTTCTGCATGGCTTCGTCTTGTCGCTTTGGTCCAAGGTTTCGCAATTTGTCGGGATGGTATTTTTCCATACGCCCCCGATAAATTTCATCGATTTGTTTTTTGTTTAGCTTTCCGCGCAACTTTAGACCGAGAACTTGGCGATGTTGCCTTTCATCCTCTTCGATGAAATCGGCATCAGTTTTTTTCTGACTGATCTTAGCTTCATCTTTTGCTGAAATACTTCTTTCGGCTTCGATTTCCTTTGGGGATTTCCCTTTTTTCGTAATAAGTGTCTGGAAGATGCTCATCGTATTTTGTACTGTCCAATACAGAACCAATGCGGAAGAAAAGAAATACAAAAACACGAGGAACATGAACGGCATCATTCGCATCATCTTCGCATTGATACGCTGGGAATCACTGGCGTCAGGGCCAAGTTGCATGGGCGTAAGCTTCATCTGAAACCATTGTGTGGCCAGCATGACAAAGGGCAGAGCATTGATCGAAAACCCTGCGATGTCGGTGATATTGTCTTGTTCGGAAAGATCACTTACCCATAAAAATGGTTGTCCGTACAGTTCAGCTGCCGAACGAAGCATATAAAACATTCCCAGGAAGATAGGCATCTGAACTAGGATCGGCCAGCAACCCGCAAATGGGTTGACTCCTTGCTCCTTGTAGAACTTCATCATTTCCTGATTCATTTTCTGTGAATCACCTTTGTGTTTTTCACGGATTTTCGCCATCGGTTCCTGCAACGCTTGCATTCTTTTCTGGGAGCGTGTGGCTTTTGCGGTAAGGGGCCACAGCACCAATTTAAGAACTATTGTCAGTAGAATAATCGCTAGACCGTAGTTGCCTACAATCCCTTGCAACTTGTTTAGAAACCAATTCATCGGCTCAGAAACCCACTCAAATGGATTAAATTGCATAACCGTGTCCTGCTTCATTTCCAAACCGGAAAGTATCGTATAGTCTTTTGGCCCTGCATAGTAGAAGCACTCGACGCTTCTGGTCTCACCTGGAGGAATCTCTCCGAAAGGAATTGAGATGGACCCCGTTACTCCTTGTTCACTATTGCTGGAGTTACCGTCTGCACCACGTTCAATTGGCATTCCTCGAATAATGGCATCCTTTTCTTTCTTAGGCCGAAGAATGCTAACGAAAAACTGATTGTTAACTGAAGCCCATTTAGCTGCCGATAATTTCTCATCCTTGTGGAGCTTTTCCTCTTCGCCCATTTCATTAACCTGAAAAAACTCTTCCGTTTCCCCATCAATGCGACCACTGCATTTAGCGCATCCCCAACTAGCATCTTGAGGGTTTCCCGAATTGAAGTAGCCTACGTGCATGTAAGACGCGGCTTGGTCGATGAAATTAAACTTTCGGGGGATAGGGAATGCCGAACCTATGCCGAACCTAATCCTTTCGAGCTTTAGGCTGGAGTCTCCTCTGTTAATTATGGTTGTTTTATGCCTAATCACATAGGTTTCGTTTGCTTCCCGAAAATACTCGCGACGAACCTCAACGTTGCCCGTGCGATTTATGAATGTCACCTTGGAATTCAAATCATCACTGTCGTCGATTTCGTAAGCTGTTGGCTCGTAGCCTGGTAATGGGTTGGCCAAAGGATCGCCATCATGGTTCTCGAACGACATGCTAAACGCATTACCGTCAACACCTTTGCCATTTTTATTTGTAGGGAACGTCATATCATAGCGTTTCTTGAGGCGTTCTGCTTCTTCCAGATGTACAGCACTGATGGCTCCGCCGAGAGTAGTAAATTCAAAGGAAGAGCTATTGCTGACAAGTCCCGCGTATGTCTTAACCTCTCGAGGTGTCTTCTTGGAGGGAAGTGTTGCATTGATGTCCGATTGCATTCCGCCGCCAGCGACATCAATTATGTTGGGTACTGTATAATTACCATCGCTCTGCGCCTCGGGTGGGTTCGTGTCGCCCGTGTCGTTTTTTTCCGCGTTTTTTACCTGTTCCACATAAAGGTAAGTGGCGAAAAGCAATAGGCTAAAGCCAATGAGATAGTTTTTCATTTATCTGTTTTGAAGCGTTTGCATATACATAGAAAGTCCAATTCTAACTTTGAATAAGATTGCGAAAAAAAAGTTGAGTGCGGAATTACTACCAAATCGCATCTTTCCGGCAGAATTTCCTTATGATTCCTGAACAACTCTCTAATGATTCTCTTGGCTCGGTTGCGCTTGACGGCGTTTCCTAGTCGCCTTGTTGCAATTATCCCAATCCTTCTTTCAGTCGTTGGTCTTTCGCCGTCAATGAGTGCCTGTGACAAGAAATGATTAGTGCGTACACGCTTTCCTTTCTTTTTGACGGTTTGAAATTCCTCACGCTTGTGAATGCGGCATTTAGTCGTGAAGCCGTAACCGCAAATGCTGACTGAATTTTGCCTTGAAATAGCAATATCTAGCGGAAACGACGTGCCACGGAAGCGGTCAAGCGCTTACGTCCTTTTCGCCGACGATTCCTTAGAATGTTTCGGCCCGCGCTCGTACTGTTGCGTTTGCGAAACCCGCATTTACGGGCTCGACGCACTTTAGACGGATTATATGTCGGTTTCATGGGGTCTTAGGTTTTGTTAATTTCGCTCTATCAAAGCTTTTTTCCGTACAAAGTCAAATCTTCGCTATGCAAAAACTCGCTTGCCCCGATATGAAAAAATGCGCGAGATACTTTTACCAGCGATTTAAGCACTTAAATAATCATACAACTCCTCTCATGAAAAAAAACTCATTCTCCGACTTAGCTCACGATTGGGGACGCAGGTCTTTTCTCGCCGCGGCAGCCTCTGGCCTAGGATCTGCAGTATGCATTGCCAGAGACTGGACAGGCACTATTCCCACCCGATACCCGGACCCTGACATCATCGTACACGACGAGCGCTTCAATAAATATAAGCTGGGAAACACTCCCATACAGCGCCTCTATACCCATCCCGATATGTTGTGGGCTGAGGGTCCGGCATGGAACGCCGTTGGCAAATACCTCATCTGGAGCGACATCCCCAACGACGTCCAACTTAGATGGCTCAATGAAGATGGTCATGTCAGCACCTTTCGTCACCCAAGCGGAAACAGCAACGGAAACACATTTGATTGGCAGGGCAGGCAAATCTCTTGCGAACACGGGAATCGCCGTGTCCTCCGCTACGAGCACAATGGAAAGTCTACTGTTCTTGCCGACAAATTCGAAGGTAAGCAATTCAATGCCCCAAACGATGCTGTAGTCCACCCTAATGGGGACGTCTGGTTCACTGATCCCGGCTACGGTTCGCTAATGAACTACGAGGGCAACAAGTCTGATACGGGAAGTGTCCAACCCCACCAAAAGGAAGCGGTCTACCGTATTGATTCCAAGACAGGGAAAATAAATAAAGTCACTGACGAAATCTTCAAACCCAACGGCCTCTGCTTTTCACCCGACTACAAGAAACTCTACGTAGCCGACACCGGAGCTTCCCATTACCCCGAGGCAGACAAGCAGATCAAGGTATGGAACGTAGCGGAAGAAAAAACACTTGAGAAAGGTGGTCGCTTTGCTTCCATGGATTTGAAAATTGGCGAAAAGATCTATGCAGGCATGGCTGACGGAATCCGTTGTGACGTAGACGGCAACGTATGGTCAAGTGCAGGTTGGGTGGGTGCAGGTTATGATGGTGTTCATGTGTTCGAACCTACCGAAGGCAAGCGCATCGGCCAAATCTTGCTACCTGAAATTTGCTCCAACCTCTGCTTTGGTGGTCCTAAGCGCAATCGCCTATTCATGACCGCAAGCCAATCCATTTATGCCATGTACGTCGAAACCCGGGGTGCTCACATTACCTGAAGCTGCAGGCTTTGAAGGTTAATAAGTAACAGTCCCTTCAAGCTTTGAGTTCACAAAAGTGAAATTCTCTTTGCGAAAACGAAACAGCGTCTCGTCACTCTTACCCTTTAAAACACAGATGAGAAACCATTCTTTCGGCAAGGCCTATAGTTGCTCCACGAAATCAATTAAAAATATATGGATCAAGTCGAGACGAAATTGCCTTCCGTCACTGCTTCTGCTCTTAGTTCCCTCGATATCTTCTTCAGTTAGTGTTGCTGAAAAAAAACCAATAAACCCTTTCATTTGGTCGGAAATCAAGCTACCTGACCTTCCCCCTGCTTCAGGAGAAGTAAAACAATCGGGATTGGCTGGATCGTTCGTTGGCGTTCACGGCGACGCTTTGCTGGTGGCAGGTGGAGCAAACTTTCCCGATTTACCTCCGTGGAGAGGAGGGAAGAAGGTTTGGTGGAACGATGTGTTTGTTCTAGAAAAAGAAGCGAACGGCAAACCACAACCGAACTGGTTTACCTCGCCAAGATTAGAACTGCTCAAGCCTTCCGCTTATGGTGTGGCCATCTCGACCGAAAAGGGGCTTTTGTGCATTGGGGGTTGCGATGCAGATCGGTGCCACGACGATGTCTTTCGTCTTCAATGGTCGCCTGCTGATCGCGAACTAAAACTGCAACGTCTCCCGAACTTGCCTCGGCCATTGGCTTTTATGGCAGGAGCAATGGTTGGCGATGTTGTTTATTTGATGGGGGGACAGGAAAAGATGATGGGGGGCGCCACCAACAACTTCTGGTCGCTAGACCTTTCCAAACCGGACAAAGAGTTAGCATGGGATGAACTCACCCCTTGGTCAGGACCACCTCGAATTTTAGGCTTAGCGGCATCCCAAAGCGATGGGGAGAACAATTGCCTCTATCTCTTTAGCGGTCGCAATGCAAATTCTGAAAAAGCGACCGAGATGCTTACTGATGCTTACAAGTTCGATCCCTCTAGCAAAAGTTGGACGCAACTCGCCGACATCTCGACTGGGGATGATCAACCTCGATGTACAATGGCGGGCACTTGCGCTCCCATCGGCGTTGCCCATCTTCTTGTTTTCGGAGGTGCCGACGGCCAACGATTCCTAGAGATCGAAAAGTTGAACGGACGCATAGACGAACTGGAGCAAAAGGGAGAAGACCGCAATGAAACGGACTCTAGCAAACTTGCGGAACTGAAGATTCAGCATCTAAGTTTTCACGAAGGGCACGCCGGGTTTTCTCGGGATATTCTTGCTTACCATGTAGTAACGGACAGTTGGACCAAAGTCGGCGAAGCAGAAACCCCGTTTCCTGTAACTACGCAGGCGGTGGCTTGGAATGGTGGCATCGTCATACCCACGGGAGAAACTGCTCCCGGCGTCCGAACGGAAAAAATTCTCTTTGGAGAACCCGAAAGGAGCGAAGGGTTTGGGCCACTGGACTATGTGGCAGTGGTGGTTTATCTAGCTTTTCTTGTTATTATCGGCATACGCTTGGCGGGCAAAGAAACGACACCGGAAGACTTCTTCAAGGCAGGTGGTCGTATCCCTTGGTGGGCAGCAGGGCTCAGCATCTTTGGAACTCAATTAAGCGCCATCACTTTCATGGCGCTACCAGCCAAAGCCTATGCTACCGACTGGACCTACCTTTTCGGGAATCTCCCTATTCTTCTCGTGGCTCCACTGATCGTATTTTGCTTCCTGCCCTTCTACCGCAAGCTGAACGTCACCACTGCCTACGAATATCTCGAGCAAAGGTTCGATGTCTCGGTACGCTTAGTCGCAAGTAGTTTTTTTATTATTCTTCAATTGGCGAGAATCGGCATAGTACTACTTTTACCATCTCTCGCCTTATCGGTGGTTACAGGAGTAGACGTTACCACATGCATCCTAGTAATGGGCGTTCTCTGCATCGTCTACGTAACCCTCGGCGGCATTGAAGCCGTTATATGGACGGACGTCCTACAGGTATTCGTTCTTCTTGGAGGAGCGGTCTATGTAGTGGCCTCGATTGCTGGAGAAGTGGGCGGTTTTAGTAGCTTCATAGATCAAGCTCAAGCCGCCGAAAAACTAAACTATCTAGATCTCCGTTGGGATTTTTCAGAGCCCACTTTATGGACTCTTCTACTTGGGGGGCTCGCAGCTAGTTTAATTAGCTACGGAAGCGATCAAACCGTAGTTCAGCGCTACCTTACGACCAAGGACGAAAAGACCTCTGCTCGTAGCATCTGGACAAATGCCTTTCTAACTATCCCCGCAACCCTTCTGTTCTTTCTCGTCGGAGCCGCCCTCTTTGTCTTCTTCGCCAACCATCCGGAAGCCCTAGATCCGCACCTCTCCACATCTGATGCCATACTACCCTTTTATGTCGTCGCAGAGTTGCCCGAAGGAATTGCAGGACTCGTAATCGCGGGCGTATTCGCGGCAGCGATGTCTAGTCTCGACAGCAGTATGAACAGCGTATCCGCCGCGGTCACTACCGACTTTCATGGCCGTTTTCGGCCCAGTTCAACTTCCGCTGAAAAGCTCCGCGTCGCTCGTGTCGCAACGGTCGTGGTCGGAGTCGCGGGCACATCTCTTGCCCTGTTTTTAGCGGGAACGGAAATAAAGTCTCTTTGGGATCAGTTCGTCGACTTCCTTGGGCTCTTCGGCGGAGGTTTGGGCGGACTATTCCTGTTGGCTATCTTCGCCGATAAAGCTCATGCAAAAGGAACCCTGACCGGCCTTGCGGTTTCAGCTGTCGTCGTCTTTTCACTAAAAACTTGGCACCCCGTACATCCTTGGTTTTACGCCTTTGCAGGCGTCGCTTCTTGCTTTTTAGCAGGTATTATTTCCAGTTACTTATTGCCGGGTGATGCTCAGTCACCCAAAGGCTTGACTTGGAAGACTCGACGCGAAGATTGAAGGCGTTCTGACACATGAATGTGAGTAATCTAGAAGGGTCAGTTTTTCATGGGTCACCGAAGGGCACGGGCTGTGGAAGGCGACTACACTGTGCATCTTTACATTTCGTCTGGTCGTGTGATATTAAGGTGCATTATAGGCGGAATAATTTGCGTTCTCACGCTTAAACCTTCGCAATCAAAGTGATACGGAACGCATGATAGTCTAATCACTCCGAATTAAAGAAAAGGTGAATCAATTTTAAAAGTTTATGTAGCCCACTATATACTAGAGTCCATTAGTTTCCGGTATAATCCACTGAAATATTGCAAATAGTGACTATTTCTTTGTCTTACTTGTCCGTAAATTTAATTTATTTTAAGTATTTTTCCAATTTTAACAACACTCGTCTCACTAATTATAATGAAAAAAAAGGAGCCTTTGGAGCCCGAGCAAACACAGTATCGGTTACGCTATCTCCTCGGTGATGACATTTTACCAGTCGAGAAGTATTTTATGGCGACTTCAACTGAGCAAGCCTTGGAAATGTTTGCCTATTCGTGTCGTAATTTCCCCAACCCACCGGAATTACTTGATTTTGAGAAATGGAACCGATGGTCAAATGAATGGACTGTCGAGATCATTAAAGAATCCGCCCAAGAGAAGTTACGATCATTATTGAAAACTACTGGAGGTGAACAACCGAAGGCAGACCAACCGGAAAACCCTGCCAAAATAGAAAAGAAAAAACTTTTACTAAAAGAATTAGAAAAATACGAGGACTTGTATAACGATCCATATTTTTACAAAAGAGGGAAACCAAACCCGAAGTACGGATTAGAAATAAATAGGATAAAAAAAGCCCTCGGCCAATAAGCCAACATTGGTAATCGAGAAAAAATTGCATCCACCGATTTACTCTCGGTCTTTGAGATGAAAACGAAAATATAATCGAACTTATGCTAGGTTCCTAAAAACTTTTTCAGGACTTTTCCTTCCGAAAGAGGGAATGGCCGATCAAGGGAATCGTGGAAGTGGGAGTCCGGGTCTAGTCCGAGGAGGTGGTAGATAGTCGCAGTGACATCCGAGGGCGAGACGGCGTCCTCTACGGGTTCGGAAGCAGTTTTATCCGACTTGCCGTACATTTGACCACCGGGCACTCCTGCGCCAGCCAGCCATATGGTGTTACAGCGCCCCCAGTGATCGCGTCCCGCGTTCTTGTTTACCTTGGGCGTCCGACCGAACTCGCTGTTCCATACCACCAAGGTGTCTTCTAACATACCGCGTTCTTCGAGGTCATTGAGTAGATGGGCAATGGGTTGGTCTACTTGAGGTACGAGACGGTCCTTCAGACCCTTGAAGTTGTCCTTGTGGGTGTCCCAGGTCGTATCTACGCTGGGTTTATCCCGGTGCCAGTAGACGGTTACAAGCTTAACGCCGGACTGAAGAAGGCGCCGAGCAAGTAAAACGCTTTGTCCGAAAGTTTGCATGCCGTAGCGTTCACGCTCTGCCTCTCCCTCGTCGGCAATGTCGAAGGCATCAGAGACCTGTGGAGAGGTGAGAAGGTCGTATGCCATCTGATTCACGGCATTAAGGTCGGATACGTCCAAAGTGGAAATAAGATCTCTGCGCAAGTCGTCGAATTGCTCGGTCAGTTTTACCCGTTTACGAAGACGAGCACGGTCAAGCCCTTCGACAGGAGACATGTTGGGTACTTGAAAATCGGGTTCATCGGGATGACGATTAAGTACAAAAGGATCGTATCGGCGACCGAGAAAGCCTGCATTTTGCCCTGGTGTAACGAATCCTGCGGTGGTTCCGATTACTTCGGGAAGAGCCACGAAAGTCGGCAACCCATTGGTCGCCGGAGCAAACTTACTGAGAATGGAACCGACGTGAGGATAGTCGGATGGGCGTGCGCCGAAATTTTCGCGGGATTCGGGGTGTTTGTGCCCAGTCAACATCCAATGAGCTCCCGTGGAGTGATTGTTGTCGGTATGCGTCACTGAGCGAATAAAGCCGATCTTGTCGGTCACGCCAGCAAGCTTGGGCATGAGCTCAGAGATGCGTATACCGGGAGTCTGACTACGGACGGGGTTGAATGGACCGCGAAACTCGGAGGGAGCATCGGGCTTCATATCGAATAGATCGATATGGCTTGGACCTCCCCACATGTATAGGAGAAGGCAGCGCTTGGCCTTGCCAAAAGTTCCTGAATGTTCACCCGTATTTTTTGCCGCAAGTAGAGAGGGAAGGCTTAATCCGAAAGGGGCTAATCCACCAATACGCAGCATTGCCCGGCGAGTAAGGCCGTCACAACAAGCCTGAGCGGGATTTCCTCGGAACTCGATCATGATCGAATTAAATTCTACGACATCTAGCCGAGCAACGGTAAATAAAACTTTCAACAAGGATTATCGTCACAGGAAATTGAATAAAGAGGTTGAGATGCTTGCCCTCTCTTGCGAAAGTAAACCCATGAACGTTACTCCATTAACTATTCTCATTCTCGCCAGTATATTTTTCTTGCAAGGTTGTGGGGGTAATACCGAATCCTCCAGGACAGACTCGAGTGGAGACAATTTGACAGCGGCATCGATGACAGTACCTGCCCCCGCATCTATGGGGACGATTCTCAGCGAAGTTGAGGATAGCGGTGTGAAAGTGACCTTTTTTTTGGTAGAGGGGGGGAACGGCAAACATTGGCTTCGGGCTACCTTTTCCCCTCTGGAGCTCGGCTTTCACGTCTACTCGAAGGATTTGCCCAAGGACGGCATCGACGGCATCGGGCGACCCACCCTTCTAGAGTTAATCGAAAATCCAGCCATTGCGAACATCGGGGAACTTACTGCCGACAAGAAGATTCATAATTTAATGAGCCCGTTGAACGCGGACGGATTCCCGGTATACCCCGACGGACCAGTAACACTAAGTTTGCCTTTCACAATGAAACAGGACGCCAATGGCACGGTCGACGTCATGGCCAAGATCACCTACATGGCCTGCACTAAAACTTCTTGCAACGCCCCGGTAGAGGGCAAGGCAGTGAAGCTGACCCTCAAATAATCTTGGCGGCGCGGGATCGAGAACAACATGAGGCTGTCCCTTATTTTGTTACTGGTTGTCCCGACCCTTTTTTTAAAGGCGAATGACTGGCCGACTTGGCGTGGAGCTAACGGCAACGGCTCGGGCAATGAAAATAATCTACCAGAGAATTGGTCGGCATCTCAGAATGTCTTATGGCAAGTAAAAATGCCGGAACCGGGAAACTCTTCCCCGATAGTGTCCAAGGGGAAGGTCTTCACGACACAGGCTACCAAAGAGGGAAAGCGACGCGCCTTGCTCTGCTTCGACCGTTTCACTGGGAAAAAACTCTGGGAACGAGCAACTCCTTTCCCCGAGAAAGAACCCACCCACAAGACAAACCCTTTCTGTTCCGCCTCTCCTGCAACGAACGGCAAGGTGGTAGTAGTCACCTATGGGTCAGCAGGCATGATCGCCTATGACTTCGAGGGCAAGGAGATCTGGCGACGAAACGATCTTGGCCCACAGCGTCACCTCTGGGGAACAGCCTCCAGTCCCGTGCCCTATGGCAAGACATTTATCCAGTACCGAGGTCCGGGGCCCTTGGTATTCATACTTGCAGTCGATTCCGCCACTGGAAAAAACATCTGGAAGCATGACCTCCCCGAAGCCCAAGGAAAAGACGAGAAGCACTGGTTCGGAAGTTGGAGCACACCCGTCCTACGGAATAACCATGGTCGCGACGAATTGTTGATCGGCTTGCCAAAGAGGCTAGTCGCCTTCGACCCGAAGACGGGCAAAAAAATTTGGTGGTGCAACGGCCTCGGCGATCTCGTTTACAACAATGCAGCCAGTTCCGGTGATTACGTCCTCGCCACCTCCGGCTACGGCGGCCCTGCCCTTGGCGTAAAAGTCGGCAAGAATGCCTCCGGCGACATCACGTCCCAAAGGCTCTGGCTCGCCACGAAGCGAAATCTGCAACGAATCGGTTCGGGGGCAGTGGTTGGAAACCATTATTACATCTTGACCGAACCTGGCATCCTTCAATGCATCGAAATCGCGACAGGCAGGATCGTAAAGCAAGCCCGCGTGGGGAAAGGTGGTAACTGGGGTTCAGTTGCCCATATTGGTGGGAAACTCTACGTCGCCAACCAAGGTGGCCAGACCCTCGTCCTCTCGGCGAATCCTGACTTCGAAGTCCTGACCACAAATCCCGTTAACGAAATGACAAGAGGTTCCCCCGCCTTTTCAGACGGACAAGTATTTCTTCGGACCTACGAACACCTATGGTGCTGGGGCAAATAACTGATCATGCCTTTGCCTCAGAGCATTAAACAAACCGTTACAGAGGTATAAGTATTTACTATTGGCATTCATCCTATTGCTTCCATCTATATGCCTAGAGTCAATTGTCAGAATTAATATTGTTTCGGCGAAGAATGGATTTACAGAAAAAGGATTCCCTGCAATGCATCCTTAAGACAGAGCATATTGTTTTGGCGGAAAAATTGTTTTACGGGAATTGAGAATTCTGGATAAAGATTTTAGCGATAGGAACGTCAAGGCTATCATAAATTTGATAGAAACTTGAAAGTTCATTGAAATGCTTAAATATGAACTGGATAAAGCAAATAGCGAAGGATCAGAAGTACCACAAAGGAATCTACCTGCTAGAATTTTGAGAAGATACATATTTGGCTAAGGAATCTGTAACCGATAGCAATTAAAATGAACGCAGAATTGTCAAAATAAGACAAGATTAGGTATTAAGGTAAATGCCACAACTCTTCTCAAAAAAAGCCTTATTCATTTTTTCATGGGTGACCTGTCCATTACCAATGACTTTTTTTAGCTTTTCTTCAACATGGTAA
>Ga0315320_10002305_pt1 | contig 15695 bp, 13 predicted proteins | sample M140m21515metaG_FD_203458 | JGI IMG/M metagenome (GOLD analysis project Ga0315320, IMG submission 203458) | Ammonia-oxidizing marine archaeal communities from Monterey Bay, California, United States - M1 40m 21515 | ecosystem: Environmental > Aquatic > Marine > Coastal | place: USA: California... | reverse complement strand
TCGGCGACACCACCTGATAGGTGAACGATTGGTTGACGGACGATACGTAACCGCCCAGAACAGGATCATCAAGATTTCGCGACATTTCGATCCGGCGGAGAGTTCCATCCTTGGCTTCACAAATCACCTCTGCACGCTCTGGCACCCAATCCGGGAACCGTGCCGTGACAACGAGACTGGTACCTCGTTCGATTTGTGCATCGCCAGGCTGCACATCGATCGAATCCACATTAGCGACGGCACTTCCTGCAGCATTGACCTCGACCGCTACACGGCCGGGAAACAGCAAGCCGAGCACAAAGACAGCAAATAGCAGCGAGGCACTCAAACCGGAAAGTCGACTCCACACCACTTGCCGTGTGGGCACGGTTTCTGCCCAGCGATGTGTGCGGGAGTGTTCGCGAGCCTCGCGCACAACGCGTTGTTGTAGGTAACTGAGCTGTTCCTCTCGCTGACTCAAGGCGGTCAGCAATCGTTGATCCAGACTCGGAAAGTGTTCTTCGATTTGCCTAGCCACTGCACGAGGGTTGCGGAAACTAAACCGGCACATCACATACGCAAAGATTGAAATGGCAAGGACGGATACCACCAACAGTCGTCCCAACTGCGTGCCGCTGGCTTGGCCTGCGGCAACCTCTTGCTGTAGCAGCCAAGCGCAGCCAGCCCCAAAGAAAGTGATTACGGCCAGTAAACGCCAGAACCGCACGCTTCGCAAGCGATTCGTGACGGGCCGCATTCGATCCAACAACGTCTCGTTCATTTGTTCAATCCAATCTCTTTATCAACTCATTGCCGCCATCACAGGCCGCGTGAACAAACCGCTTCATTCATCAGGCAACTGCTAACCAGTCTCTACCGCCGGTACACCACCAGCCTGCCCTCTGCGACTCCAAAGCGTTCCCAGTAGCGTCTCCAACCCCAGCAACGCCAACGCCAGAACAAGTATCCACTGCCATAATCGTTGCTGACTTTCCAGCTCCCGATCTCGCAGTTGCCGCTGATTTTCCAGCGTTTCATCAGTGGAGGCATTGTCACCCAACAACACACCGTAACCCGCCAACGATTCGTCATCCAACGGTTCAGTCCGGCTCTCAGACTCATCCAAATTAACGGCGAACAAGCTATTTTGCCGTTCCGTCTTGAACTGATAAATCCCAGGTTCGCGGATACCTTGCTGTTCACTGCTGGGCTGATAATCAAGGGCGTCACCGGATGGGCTAACGATCTCTGCTGACTCCGACATGGGAAAGTCGACCGGCTGCCCCACAGTGTATTGTTCGGAGTTTTCTACGTTTCCGCCTGCCTCGAAAAAGCTGAACATCAGGGGCAGGAACTTGGTTGATAACGCCAACTGACTTTCGGCCGGCTGCCAACCGCTCGCCAATACGAACAACCGCCCCTCACCCAACTCTTTTTCAAGTACAGCCGGATCACCATCATCGTACTGAGCCACAATCTGCCAGTCGTCGTCTACTTCGCTGATCACACGGTGAGCCCAGAACCGTATTTTCGAGAAATCATTGAACTGTGGGTCTGACATGGTTTGAAACAGAGGATGACTGAAATCGATGCGACTCAGCATCGAATAGTCCGCAATCTTTGCCTCGCGAAAGCTAAGTGTTGAGTCTGAAATCAGATTGACGGTCGCTCCGTAGCCAAGGGACTGCTCTGAGGTTCCAAGGGACGGAGTTTCTGTAGCAGAAAGATCCTCGGGCACCGCAGTAGCCTGCTGCTGAAAACGCGGCAACACGACAAGAACTCGCCCCCCTGCCTCACAATATTTTTTGACAATGGCAGCAACCTGCGGAGCAAGTTCTTCCGTCACCACGAGGAGGGGCACCTCTGCAGGATCTGGTGGCACGGCAAGCTGTTCAGGTTCGAGCGTTTCAACAGTCACGATCCTGCGTTTGTTATCGAAGGGGATCCGCTGCAGGTAGAACAGCAGGTTATCCCGCGGTTCACCTACCACTTCGCCGAGGTGCAGCAGTTTTGCTGGCTGAGGCTCTGATGAAACAACAAAGCGTCGGTTGTCGAAATCATGATCGTCGCCGCTGAGTACAAGCGATGTCATCCCTGCCTCTGGCATTGGCATTCGCACCACCCTGGACTGACCGGGCGGTACTTGAATTGGTAATTCGACGGATTGCCCAGCATCCTTCACCAAGGTTGCGTTGGAATCCATCTGCACACCACTGGCCCACCGCAAAGTGAAGCGTGAAGAAGTTGCATCAGCTGAATTCGACACTCGAACCCGAACTCGATCCACATCCTGAGCGGACTCAACCGTCGATTCAAGTATCTGTGCTGAAGCGTTGGTTCGCTGATCGGTCACCATCCGCCGAACATCAACACGCAGCGTTTTCGGCCACGCATAGGTTTGCAAAGAATCAAGCTCACTTCCAGCTGCCATGTCACTAATCAGGATCAAGTGCGTAGTGGCACTCGCTGGGTCGGCGATACTGTTTGTTCCATCTTCATCCAAGCTGCCAACCGTGGGCGTTAGTGCCTCTGCCTCATGGCTGACAGCTAGATCGCCCGCAAATGCGAGCGCATTGCCCATCTCACTGTGCAACCAGGATGGTTTAATTGACTCAAGCAGCTCTGGGACACTCGTCTGCAACTGCTCTGGCGTCAGTTTTGCTGTTTCTTCAAACCCAAGCAGCACATGCGGTTGGTCATCAAACGCGACGATCGCCAATTCGTCAGCAGGCTGCAGATCGGAGAGCACCTGCTCTGCCTCACTGACAACTTGCTTCCAAAGCCCCTCACGTTGCATGCTGGCACTCTGATCAACAACGATCACCAATCGGCGTCCTGGAATTTCAGCCCGAGAAAGTGTGACACTGCGTAGAAACGGCCTCGCAAACGCGATTGCCAAGAGGATCAGCGCTAATGCACGGAGCAACAGCAGGAACCAGTTATCGAGCCGACTACGACGAGTCAAACGTGGCGGCGTTGGCTTGAGAAACATCAACGAACTAAACGGCACCTGACCTTTAGGTTGTCGACGAATCAAATGAAATAAAATCGGAGCACCAATTGCCAGCGCGCCGATTACATACAGAGGAGCAAGCAGACTCATCTCGTTGCACCTCCACCAGCCGACGATAACATTCCCGCACGAGCAGGTCCCCCCGAACGCCGTCGGTGCGTGCTCACGACATGGAACAGAGCATCATCCAACGACTGATCTGTCCGAGTTTCATAGATTTCGACTCCCAGTGAATCGCAAATGGCCTGCAGCTGTTCGCGATGATCGGAAAACTGTTGCGTGTACGCCTGATTTGCCGCTTCAGGGTCTAGGTAGATTTCCCGCTGTGTTTCCATATCCACCACCATGCTTGGTGCTTTCAGTTTCAACTCCAGTTCGGCGGGATCGACGACGCGGATGATCACAACCTCGTGCCCCCGAGATCGCAGGTAGGCTAGATTGGTGCGCAGCTCATCTGCCGGCGCCAACATATCGGAAACAAGAACGATTAGTCCCCTTCGTCTTACTAATGCAGCAATCTGCATCAACGGTTTGCTCAAGTCAGTCCCGGATCCTGCCACTGGTCGAGACAAGGCCACCATCATTTGCCGGAAGTGTCCTTCGCGCTGTCGGGCACTGATGAATTCGCCCACCCCTTCATCAAAAGTCATCAGACCAACACTGTCGCGTTGCAACGTCAGGTAGTAGGCAAACGTAGCGACGAGAGTTTGTGCGTAATCAATCTTGCTGTAGTCCAGCGACCCAAAGCCCATTGACCGACTTTGGTCGAGGATCAAGTAACACCGGCGATTGGTTTCGTCCTCAAACTTTTTTATGTAGTAGCGATCTGTTCTCGCAAAGAGTTTCCAATCAAGACTGCGAAGGTCATCGCCCATGCTGTAGGGTCGATACTCACTGAACTCAACGGAAAACCCGTGAAAGGGACTGCGGTGCAACCCATTGTAGAAACCTTCTACGACTGCCTTAGCGCGCAGAACAAGGTCTTTGATCCGCATCACGGCAAGCGGATCAATCGACGCAGTCGCATCTGCTTTCCTGGCAGCGGGTGACGTATCACTAACCACGGCCATCAGTTCGACGCACTCGAAACGGAGGTCAGAAGTCGATCAATCACGTCTTCGATGGAAACGCCTTCAGCTTCGGCCTTGTAGCTCAGCAAAACACGGTGCCTCAACGTCGGATGCGCCAGGGCGCGGATATCATCCATGCTGACGTGAGCGTTCCCATTGAGCAGTGCTCTCGCCTTGGCACCCAACACCAAAGTTTGGGCAGCACGGAGCCCCGCACCCCAGCTTACCCATTCGTTAACAAAATCTGGCACACCATCCCGTCCGGGACGCGTCGCCGCAGCCAGTCGTACCGCGTACGCACCGACCTCCTCAGCAATGGGTACCTTTCGCACAGCTTCATGAAAACGAACCACATCCTCACCAGTGAACAAAGGCTCGATCGCCTCGGCATTCCGGGAAGTGGTTTGCATCACAACCTTCAATTCGTCCTCAGGTGGTAGATAGTCGATCATCACATTGAACATAAAACGATCCAACTGAGCCTCTGGAAGTGGGTAGGTACCTTCCATCTCAATCGGGTTCTGCGTGGCGAGCACAAAGAATGGCTCTTCCAACTTGTACCGACGCCCAGCGGCTGTGACCTGATGCTCCTGCATGGCCTCCAGAAGCGCCGCTTGTGTCTTCGGCGGTGTCCTGTTGATCTCATCCGCAAGAATCACATTGGCAAAGATCGGGCCCTGCACGAATTGCAAATTACGACGACCGTCAGAATCCTGCTCGAGAATCTCAGTCCCCGTAATATCAGCCGGCATCAAATCGGGCGTGAATTGTATCCTCTGAAACTTCAAGTGGAAGATTTGAGACACACTTTGAACCAACAGCGTTTTAGCTAAACCCGGAGCCCCCGTGATCAGGCAATGCCCACCGGCAAACAGAGAAATCAAAAGTTGTTCAATGACATCATGCTGTCCAATAATCACCTTGGACAGCTCAGCAGTAATTTTCTCCCGCCCCTGGAGGATCTGCTCCACAACTCGGGCTTCCTCTTCGACAGACATTGTTTCGGTAGACATAAGCAATCCATAGCAACACAGAGAGATCAACGATCAACACAGAGAGATCAACACGGAGTGGTGTCGAGGCATCTTAGGGACCCGCCAATATAGCCTTTTACCGAGACCAAATCGGCCCCCGCCAACGATTCGTGACAATCGAGCCGACGGCCCCCAATCATCACCTGCCCCCACGGATCAGATTTGGACCCAAACCGACGTATTCCACGGTGTCGCAAGCATGAAAACAGGCAGTTTTTCGGGTAACGCTAGGCCATTTGCATTGCAACGCAGATGCACCCGAGAAACGCGACAGCGAACCGTGTTCTGTGTCAGTTTGTACCGAGCGACCGCAGTCACACACGCCGGAGCATCGCAACGGCGGCCGAAATGTCCATTTGAAGCCGAGGAAGCGATCCCCACAGACATCCCACTGACAACCAAGCCCTGGGACAATTTCGTCATGAGTCCGAACTGGATCGCACAATGCTCACCCAATTCGAGTCAGCCCTGCTTGCGTACACCCCCAGCCTTACCGACCCCCACAGACGCAACCCGCCTCTCCATCTCAAACAGATCAGTGCCTCATCAGGCTCCCGGACGACACGAGTAACGCATTCGATGGCTAAATCACCCAACCAGAGACCCGAGGGCTGCAGAACGCCCTATCCCCGAAAGCAAGATTGGAGCGGAAGATTGGAGGGGATACGAACACCTTGGCAGTGCGTGATTGCTCAGCCAACCAAGAGAGTTCAGGCAGACTCATTAAAAAGATTGCCACCGAGTGTTTCAGGCTTACTTGAGTTGCCATAGGTTGTCGGTTCAGGGACCCCTGCCATGAGTCGCACGACATCATCGGTCAAATTCGCAAGGTGAAACTGACAAACAAACAGAGACAGTGCGTGGTTGTTAATATCGGCCATCATCTCACTGATCAACTCACACCTCTGATGCAAGCCGCGGCCGCGTGGATCTTTCACACGTTCAAGTTTTTCGCTTAGCGTTAGCCCGGCTTGCGGCGCGTCCGTTGCTCGCAACAGTAGTTCTCTCTGGGCTACCTTGCCTTCCAGTTCAGATAAGCAGGCAGCCAACTGCTCCGTCGCAGCATTCACGCTTACAGCCAAACTGCCATCAATCCCGCTCTGCGTCTCCCCACCAGTTTTGGGCGCAGGCACTTGATCGACTTTCATCTGCTTCATCTGTCGAGCAAGTCCGTCAGCCGCCACTTCGAGGTCATCAATATAAGCCTCAACACGATTCAGCCACACCATCGCTAACTCCGTTTCTGCATCTTGAACAAGTCAAACATCGGCGAGGCGATTGAATCTGCCGAAGCCTCCGTGAGATCTTCGACGATCACCTGATCCAGCTGTTGCTGGAACACCTCCTCCGTGCGCCCACCATGCATGTAAGCAGGCTTGCTGAGCGTTTTCCTCATGGAAGCGAGCATGCTGCCAAAAAGAGTTTGCCCGACGAACTCGGTAAATTTCTCTTCCAGCTCGGAGGTCTCACCCTGCCTTAACGAACCTTTACCCTGAGAGCGCGACGCGCCATTAGAATTCAGATCCAACCTATCGCCGAAACGGGTTCCTAGATCATCAGAACGCTCCGTCAGCTCGCCAAACCGTGGCTCGGTAGCACCAGAGGCCAGGGGCGTATCGCCAAAGCGTTCCAGTAATTCGTTGAACCGCGGCTGTATTTTTGCATTGGATAAACTTGTGGTTCTCACAGATCCAGCGAATCCAGCGACATCGGGCAGATTGGGTGCTGCCTTTGAAGAATCAAGCTGGTCGATACGTGATGCTACCGTTGGATTGGATACCGATCGCAAATCCATCCCTTCGCTCCTATCAAAAACATCGCTTTAATCAAAGAACCTACAACACTCTTTCACAGCCACCCAGCGCCTTACCGAACGCGGCACCGCAGCACTCACTCAAAAACGACCTCTCCGAACAGGTCACCTTTTTTCTGCAGCGTTTTAATGATCGCAATCAAATCATCGGTTGGAACTTCCAAAGCATTCAGTGCATCGGCAAGACTTTGCAACGTCGGGTTAACCTGTGGATCAACAGCGACCAAGGTGGGGCCACCACCAGCAAGAATCCTAAGATTCCGATGTGAGATCAAACTCGGAGCGATCTCGACTCCTTCGCCGATAACCACGATTCCTTCGCGCTCATTGATCACAACACGTTGAGATTGTGATCTCACGGTAATGGGAACCTGTGATTCAAGTTGCGAGATGAATCCAACCGGATTGTTCTCGTACGTAGGTGGAATCAAGACCTCAACATGTTTTTGATCAACCGCTCGGGCGAACTTACCATTGAACGTCTTTGTCCTCGCGTAGCTTGCCTCACCCCCTGGCTGTATTTGCAATCTTTGTGCCGCAGGTGAATTGGAGACACCCGGCTGAGCCTCAAGATAGCCATTAATTTGCGATTGAATCAGTTGAGCAGTTTCGAATGAAGCCACATCGTCTTTGATCACAAACGTGATCTTCCCATTGGCCTCAAATGCAGTCTTCACTGTGGCTTCCATTTTGGCACCACTTTCAATCGTGGCTTTGGTTGCGGGTCCATCAAGGGCCAACCTAAGCTCACCCTGAGCCATCGCGTAGACGGTGGGGTTATCAGCTCGGGGTCCGAGCAAAGGCGTTAACATTAAAACGCCACCCTCTAGACTTTTTGCTGAAATCGCGGTGACAGTCACATCAACCATGTCACCTTGTTGAGCGCCAAATCGCGGCACCTGTGCGGTGACAAAGACCATCGCAACATTTTTGGTTTCGCCCAACGACTTGACGTCAAGTTGGCCGTTACGCTCAAGCCCAATCGGACCACCCATCAATTGGATCATGCGACTGAGCGCCATTGAGGTCGCCGAAGAATCAGAATCGCCGGTCCCCCGGAGCCCGGTTACCAAGCCCCAGCCTTGCAAGGTGTTGGTTTCCTGCCCTTTGACGCGGCAGATCTCGCCCAACAAACGCACCCCATCCTGGCAGAAGCTTTGTTGAGCTTGCAAACCAACCATCGAAAGGATGAGCAGCAAGAGAGACAGAGTTCGGGTGCGAAATTTCATCATACATCCATAAAACGTGCGATTCGCTGAATAACTTGTGACCTAAAACGGCCCAAATCGATCCACCCATCGCTGGAACCAACCACGACTAACACCGTCTCTCAACTGACCCTGATCTTCTTTTTTAATTTCGAGATCAATCAAGTCTTTGCTGAGTACCACATTATCCGGGCCAATGTCGATAGCACGACAGATCCCGGTCAGCGAGGTTTCCCAAAGATTATCGTTGATGCGGATATGTTTTCGTGCCTCAAGCACCAAATTTCCATTCGGTCGGATATCAACGACAGTCGCAGCAATATTGAATGTCATCGATTCCCGCGATTCTACAGAAGCGTCAGCTCGATAATTTGATTGAGACTGAAAGGCGACACCGGGCTCACCTTCGACCATCGGGTGAGGAATGAATCTAAAATTGATGATTTGAATCCAGTCATTCACGATAGCGTCAAACAACGTTCGCTTGCGGTTATCAATATTCCCCTCTGCCATGACACGAGTGATTTCATCCACACGTATGGTCACAACATCCTGTTTCTGAAACACCCGCAACGGTGGCGCGGGCTGGTAGGTCCAACTTGCATCGTTCAGCATCACAGGAGGAGTGTTTGGATAGCCGTACCCAACTTGTGGCGATTGAGCGGGGACAGTCGATGGTGAGGCACCTAATCGCTGATCGGCGATCCCCGGCGGTGGTGGCTGAGGGACCTGCAAAACATTACTCAACTGCATAGGTGGTTGCCCACCAACAAACGGACTTACCTGCCCACGGGTGCTTTGTGTTCCACGTGGCGGGGTCAATCGCATATTGGCACTCGCCTGCATCACCGGAAGTGTGGCAGGAACTTGCCGCCCCGGATGGACCGCGCGCATCAAGGAACTCTCCTGCGATACTGCTGCCCCGGAACCTAAGGCAAGACTCGCGACAACGACCGCGCAACAACAGGTAATTTTTTGCATGACAATCATTTTCGACGGTTCTCCAATAGGTTCCCCACTTGGGGTGGTCGACTAAGGATCTCAACAACTCCTGAAGAGACGACGCGCGCAAATTTGCGTTTGCGAGGTCGAAGTGTTTCAACTTCAACGAGACCGTTCATGGGTCCATCCTCAAGAGCTTTTGCAGCCGTTGTGATAACAATTCCTGCACCGACCACTCGCAAATCCAGTAAGTCACCGCGATGGACCAGTGTTGGCTGCCGCACATCGTCTCTCATAATCGGACGATTCAATCGCAGCGACTTACTCACTTCCATTCCCACCAACTGCTGCAACGAATGGAATTGGTTTTCATCGGCCTCACTGACTTCAATCGGGATCAGATGAAGGTCCTGAAGAGCAAGACGATAACCACGTGGGTAGCTCTTTTTCGGAGCCGCGACGACTGGCTTGGCAGTGAGATGCAAACCCACAATCAGATCAACGGGGCCATCAAGCCCCCGTCCCTGAAGTCGGAACTTGCACAATCCTTCGCGAAGGCTGTGCAAACAAGTCACAGCTTCGACTCCGGCGATCGATTCAAAATCCTGATACGCTTCCTGACTAGACGATTCAAGAAAGCCCTGCAGCACCTGCCATGATCCACCGGCGTCGGCAGCTAGTATTTCGGGACCTACTGCAGTTGCACTTGCAAGCGTGACGGATTCCCCTCTGTTCACAGGATCCCTGAGAGAAACGTGCGTGCTAACTTCTATTTTTCCTGCCCGCGTCCAACTCGCAACGTCCCCGACGTGTACCTCAACGGTGCCATCTGACTTGATCCGGATGCCGTGAGCGTCTTGAGGAATATTTACCGTTGGGTGAAGGGGCATGGTCACACCCTCACTGGCAAGCGAGAGATAACCGTTGACGTCAACGCTCAACGCTCCGGCAGGCACGTAAGTCCGTTCATTACTTGTGGGGTCGGTGACCAGAAGAAAGCCAGTGCCGAGAATCGCGACATCCAAATTTCGTTTGGTAGGTCTTATTTTCTCTACGTCCGCAACACGAAAGTCGTATCGGTCGAGACCGTGATCTCCCGAGGATGACGATGCCGCTAAGATCCAACGTTTGATTTTCAATAGGAACTGGCGATCAACATTCGCCATTGATCTCTGGGCGGGCACTCTCGTGTTCACACCATCAAGCGGCAAAGTCGCAGAGGCTCTAAGAATTTCTGAAGCCGAAGCACTTGTTGCTGCCCCGGAGTACTGCTCACCGCCGGCCATTGCCGCTGCCTGTTTTTTTTCACGACCAGATTGGCAACGAACTTTTATTTTTTGTGGGCCGATCCAACGAATTAAGACGGGGCTCTTGTGACCGCTATGAATGAATGGCTCCAAACGGTCTCGCTCAATGACCATCTCTGCTCCGTCAACCGGAACGAGGCCAATCCCCAAGCGGGCAATCTGGCCCCAGCCGGGCATATCAGGATCCACTGGTTCCACGACATCACCCAAACGGATCAGATTTGACGCGAGTGCGACAGACTTGCGTGAACGAAGCGTAACGACAGTCAAGCGTCGATTTGCTTCCCCCAAGTTGTAGTCACGTTCAATACGCCGAATCGCATCACGCTCAATTGCATCTTGCGCAGACGTCTCGCTACAAGACGTGACGAGAAGGATCAGACATGCAACTCCAGCAACAGGGAACCTCAAAAGAGAGTCCTGACGACTCGTAAACTGACGTAAAAATGGTGACAAGATCAGCAACGTGGCAAGCCTCAATATCCTGAACGACGCATCCAACCAGCAACAGCTAGACACATCCTGTTAAAAATGCTTTAGAAACGACGCAGATTAGAGATGTTTTGCATGATCTGGTCGCCAGCTTGGACCGCTTGGCTATTGAGTTCGAAAGCCCGCTGCGTAGTGATCAGATCGATCAATTCCTGAACCGGCTCGACATTAGACGCTTCTAGCGAACCCTGCACGATCTGCCCGTAATCTTCTTCGTTAGGATTCCCTGTTGCCTCGGGGCCCGACGCATCCGTTGCCAGATACATATTTTCTCCATTCTTCAGGAGACCGTCGGGGTTAATGAACTTGGCGAGCTCGATTTGCCCCTGAACCACCAACTCTGTTTGCCCAGGAATTCGCACCTGGACCTCTCCATTGGGAGTGATCACAAGATTTTCAGCATCGGGAGGAATATTGATGGGCGGATCGAGTCGCCGCCCGGTTTGAGCCGATCCGATGACCAGATCTCCATCCGCGTTGATGTCCAGGTTTCCTGCTCGCGTGTACATTGTTTCCTGGCTAGCTGGGTCGACAACTTTCAGATACCCATTGCCTTGAATGGCAACATCAAGCTGCCGATTTGTCTGTTGCAGCGTGCCCTGTTGCTGATCAGTCTGTGTACTCGTGACGCGCACCCCGGTTCCCACTTGGGTTCCAACGGCCGTCGGCGTTTGTGTTGCATCTAATGCCCCCGGATAAACTTCTGCCCGATAAAGCAGGTCCTCAAAGTTTGCCCGATCTTTCTTGAACGCTGTGGTGTTGATGTTTGCCAGATTGTTGGCAATCACATCAAGCTTCGTTTCCATTGCTTCCATGCCGGACGCAGCGGTGTACAGAGTTTGAACACTCATTTCATTTCACCTATCAGAGTTAGTCGTGAGTTTCCGGTTTGGTTGCGAAACAGAGGACGCGAAGCAGAATTGTGACAGCGAAGCAGAATTGTGACAGCGAAGCCGTCAAGGCTTTACTTCAGTACCCGACCAATCAAAGTTCCCATGACAGAATCCTGATTCTGAATCATTCGCACGTTAGCTTCGTAAACGCGCGATGTTTCAATCAACTCCATCATGGCACCCGTAGGACTCACGGCGGATTGCTCAAGCATCCCCGCTACTACCTTTCGTTCGCCACGTGGTACAAGATCAAAGTCAGCCAAAGGTTTGAATTGATTTCCGCCGAGATGTGAAACATCACCCATGCTCTTAGGCTTGCCTAGCATCAACTCCCAAACGTTCTCGCCCTGACTGATCCGCCCTTCTGCTCCAACAGCGTAGGACTGGTTAGGGTTAAGCTGGATGGACTTTCCATCATTACCAAGCACATGCTGTCCTGATTGGTCAACCAACATGCCTTGAGAATCAAACTGGAAGTCGCCCGCACGAGTCAGTACCCGCTCGCCTTCAGGCGACTGCAGGACAAAGAAAGAGTGGGGATCCTGAATGGCAAAGTCAGTTTCACGCCCCGTCGTTTTCATTGGCCCCAAAGCAAATTCTGTCTGAGCTTTTTGAATCGTAACACCACCGCCGATGTCGTCGGCCCCGCCCAAACCCGACGGAACGTCTCCTTCCTCGATCAACTCCGCAAATCTTGCTTGCAGAATGGTTTCCTGTGGCTTGAAACCTGGCGTATCAACGTTGGCCAGATTGTTGCTCAGCATCTTCATCCGATGGCTTTGGGCGTGGGCACCGGATGCCGAAAGATAAACGCCGTATGGCATGAGCTTGCCTCCGATCGGGTTAAAAAATGACTTGCTTCTTACTCCGTTAACAATTCGCAGGAGCACGGCACAAGGTCAGTCACCTCGGAGAAACACCTCCGAGGTCAGACAGAACCACGCGGCAACGCCACGATTGGCTGGTTTGTCTGTACTTTCAGCGGCCCTAAACGTCGTTGCACAAATCTTCTTCGTCCGTATTCCCCCATCCACCGCCCCATCCACAGGCCCAATCCACGAAACCCAACCGCCTAAACTCGATCCACAGACCCCCTCGACTATCCGTCAGGCAGCCCCCCCTTCTGTTAACTTTGCATTTGCAAAGAACCGAGCCCAAAAAAACCGACCAGACAGAGAGCCCCCAGGTCGGTCGAGTCCAACAGAGACGCCGCCAGAGAGAATCAGCGGGTGCCGATCGTGCAGGGGTCGCCCATTTTTGACAACGAACATAGACTTAATTAGCAGCATGCCGCCGGCGGCCCGAGAGAGTTAGTTCGATTTCACGATAATGAAGATGTCCAGCGAACAAGATATTTACGAAGAACACGTCCTTGACCACTACGAAGACCCCTATCACCGCGGGCCGTTCGGCGAGGCGACTCATGCCCACGAGGCCAATAATCCGCTCTGCGGAGACGAAATTCACATCGACCTGAAGCTTAGTGCCGATGGGAAGGTCACCGAGGCTTGGTTCGATGGTGAAGGCTGTGTGATCAGCCAAGCCTCCGCGTCCATGCTGATCGAGACCATTGAAGGCAAGACACTCGATGAACTGCAAGAATTTTCCGCCCAGGATATGCTTGCATTATTTGGTCCCAAGCTCACGCCCAACCGTCAAAAGTGCTGCCTACTCTCGTGGCGCGTCCTCCAAAGCGCGGTGCACTCACCGATCGACCCAAACGAGGACGACCCAGAAGGACCAAGCTTCAGTGGCCCCAGCCTGAGCGAGGAATCTTGAAAGTCAGCCGCCCGAAGATGCAGCCCGCACAGATTGGTCCGGATCACCCCGGACCAGCAAGTCATCAATCTGCCGCAGCTTAGGTTTTGGCAGGCCCACACTGGAACGCGGGCCTCAATTCGCAGATTTTGGCATGACTGCCTCGCCTCACGACCGCCAACGAAACCCTTTCCACGAAGCCAACAACTTTGCTTCACTGCAAAAGTCATCAACACGACCCTCACTTTGCGAAGTGGTGAGACATTGCGTTCAGCGGCACGACAGCAAACCGCTGATTCGCGCCTTGGATGCTTCGGATTTTTTACTCCCTAAGTTGATACACAGAGCTACTCGCGTCACCTTTCGGCGCGAGCGAATTTAATTACCCCCCCAAACCCACCATTGCGGCCCGATGCCGAGCATAACTCACTGCCGAGACGACTTTCCGATCCTAAAACGTCCCGTGAGCAACGGAACGGCGCTGGCATTTCTTGACAACGCGGCCAGCACTCAGCGACCGCAATCGGTGATCAACTCGATTTCTGAGTGTTACGAGAACTACTACGCGAACGTACATCGGGGCATTCACACGCTTAGCGAGGAGTCCACCGAACGCTACGAACGCTCTCGGAAAAGCGTCGCAAAATTCATTTGTGCCAAACACGACCATGAGGTCATCTACACGGCAGGGGCGACGGCCGCCATCAACACAGTGGCCCGCAGTTGGGGCGGACAACGCCTCACTTCCAGCGATACAGTGTTACTGACGATTGCCGAGCATCATGCCAACATTGTGCCATGGCAACAACTTGCTACCGAGATTGGCTTCAAGATTGAGTACCTTCCTTTAGAAGATGACTTTCAACTTCGAACGGAGACAGTGCAAGAAGCTCTGGAACGTCACCAGCCGAAACTATTTGCCTTTACGGCTGCCAGCAACGTGCTGGGCACTTCCTTTCCTGTCGCAGAGTGGACTGCCTTGGCCCACCAGCAGGGAAGCACGGTTTTGGTCGACGCTGCACAGGCAGCTCCTCATCAACCACTGAACGTACAAACGTGGAATGCGGACTTCCTTGTTTTCAGCGGCCACAAGGTTTGCGGGCCCACGGGTATCGGCGTACTGCACGGCAAGGAGAAATTGCTAGACGAGATGCCGCCGTTTCTCGGGGGTGGTGGTATGATCAGCCGCGTAACGACTGAAGGTTTCGAGTCAGCGGCCTTACCCGATAAATTTGAAGCGGGCACGCCGCCGATTGCCGAAGCCATCGGCTTAGAGGCAGCAGTGGAGTACCTCGGTGAGATCGGGCTGGAAAAGATCGAAGAGCACGAAAAGAAACTCGCCAAACATGCTGAGCAAGGATTGCGGCAAATTGAGGGTGTACGTGTCATCGGCCCCCAATCGGGTGAAAAGACAGGCATTGTCAGTTTCGTTCTGAGCCATGCGCACGCCCACGATGTTGCACACTCTTTGAGCGAGCGTGGCATCGCTGTCCGCGCGGGACACCACTGCACGATGCCACTCCATCATGCCTTAGGAATTACAGCCACAACGCGAGCCAGTTTCTACTTCTACAACACGATGGAGGAGGCAGAACTATTGATCCAATCGGTGGCTGAGATCCAGAAGAAGTTCGCGCCTACGGGCAGACGGAGACGCCGCCGGAAAAAATAGAGCGCATGGATGGCAACGCGAGTCGGTGTCGAAAGTAGCGACATGCCAATCGAGCATATCGGTGACGGCCCGGCACAAACCGAACTTAGGCAGAAGAGCTGACGGTAACCTACAGCACCCTTCACGACCTGCCTCTTCAGGCAAAAAACCACTTCGAAGCCTGCGGGGCATTTAAAACAAGGACTGCTGTGTAGACGAATGCTGTGTAGACGACTGCTGTATTAACGACTGCTGGGGAAAAAAGTGAAGAACAATTGAATCAGTAACCTCTCGTCACCGAACAGTCAGCGAATCACAAAGCCCCACCAGCGCGATGCACTGGCGGGGCGTATTTTCGAATACCGCGATGATCAAATCCACGTGGAGCACAGCCCCAATGCGTTCGCTAGGAACAGCGGATACCTACCAGTTGCACTCCAATCCAAAGTAGCCACCATGGAGAACATAGCTGTCGTTGGCGTAAACTTTACCACTGGCTTCAAGCGTTGTGTAACTTGATGGTATCGAGTCAATT
>Ga0315320_10002304_pt1 | contig 15702 bp, 16 predicted proteins | sample M140m21515metaG_FD_203458 | JGI IMG/M metagenome (GOLD analysis project Ga0315320, IMG submission 203458) | Ammonia-oxidizing marine archaeal communities from Monterey Bay, California, United States - M1 40m 21515 | ecosystem: Environmental > Aquatic > Marine > Coastal | place: USA: California... | reverse complement strand
ATCTATGTACTGAGTATTTTCTACAAAAGCTAAGTTTCCAACAAACAAACTCATTGTGAAGCCAATACCTGTTAAAATAGAAACACCATATAAACTCATCCAATTTGAATTATTTGGTGCTTCAGCCATTTTTAATTTAATTGAAACATAAGAAAATAATAAAACACCAATTTGTTTTCCAAAAAATAATCCAGATAAAATACCAAGTGGGACAGGTGCTAATAAGGCAGATAAAGATAATCCTGCTAAATTAACCCCGGCATTTGCAAATGCAAAAAGTGGCATTATCATAAATGCTACATAAGGTGATATTGCATGTTCTATCTTAACTAGTAATGAAAAATCTCTATCTTTAACTCTGTGCGGAATGGTTGATGCTAATAATACACCTGCAATTGTTGCATGAATTCCAGACTTATAAGTGAAAAACCACATAAACAAACCAATAATCAAATAGGGGATAAATATTTTTACTGAAAATTTGTTCAAAATTAAAAGCAAAATATAACTTAATAAAATTAGAGTTAGATATGGAATACTTAAATCACCAGAATAAAAGAAAGCTATAATTAATATAGCACCAAGATCATCTATAATAGCTAATGCTGTTAAAAAAATTTTTAATGAGATAGGAACTCTTGAACCTAATAGCGATAATATACCTAAAGAAAATGCAATATCTGTAGCCGAAGGTATTGCCCATCCATTCATAGTTTCTGAATTTCCCCAGTTAATAAAAACATAAAAAAGGGCAGGAACCAGCATACCACCAATGGCAGCAATTATTGGAAGCATTGCTTGTTTAATGTTTGACAATTCCCCTTGTATAAATTCTCTTTTGATCTCTAAAGTAACAAAGAAAAAGAAAATCGCCATTAAAGCATCATTTATCCAATGATGAACAGAAAGTTTTAATCCAAATTCATTTACACCAATAAACAAGTATTTTTCTAGACTAAGAAAATATAGATCACTTAGATTACTGTTACTTATTACTAGAGCAAGAACTGCAGCTATTAATAATATTAACCCACTAGCTGCTTCAAGCTTAAAAAACCACTTAAAAGGTTTAGATAAATTGTTAATCATAAAAAATCAATATAAGTCTATAATAAATAGCTTTATATCATGCAATGTTTCAAAAAGGCTAAATAGAATAATTTCTACACCTGGAAAAACGTTAGTTAAGGGTGTTTTAAAAGTATCAAGTAAAATAATCAGGGCTACTAAAGATATTATAAATACAACCAAATATGAAAAGAGTTTACTGCCAGTATTTCTTTCTTTATTTTCTGATATTGATTTTTGTTTTTCTATAAATTTTTTTTCTCTTTTTTCTTCTTTTTTTTTGGTTATTTTGTTGAATTCATCATCACTTTCTTTTTCAACTTCATTTAGTTCAATTTCATTATCGTAATTATTTTCATTTATTCTTAAAGGCATTGAGTCCACATCCTTGACTTTATAAAGCCAAACGTGACCACACGAACTACATTTCAAATCTCTTCCATCTTTAGGTATTAAAGAAGGGTCAATCTTAAATTTTTTGTTACAATTAGGACATGTGATTATCATGCTTCGTTATATATCAGATTTTAATTAAAATTCTTTTAATTTTGACATCTTTATACTTTGAAATAATCAATAACTGCTGTAATAGTACTCGGATCGGAGTGTAGCGCAGCCTGGTAGCGCATCTGGTTTGGGACCAGAGGGTCGCAGGTTCGAATCCTGCCACTCCGACCATCAATTATGAATAAAGCAATAATATATATACCAAACAAGAGTCCAATGCAGTCTGGTACTGCTAAAAGTAATAAGTGGATTTTAGAATTTATCACTAAAGATCCAACAAGAAACCCATTAATGGGTTGGGAAAGCTCTTCTGACACACTAACTGAATTAAGATTAGAATTTTCATCAAAAGAATTAGCAATTAATTATGCAAAAAAGAAAAAAATTGATTTTGAATTAATTGCACAAAAAAAAAGAAAAACTGTAAAAAAATCGTATGCAGATAATTTTTTAAAATAATAAATGTTTAGATTTTTTAAATTAAAAAAGTGGTTTATGTGGTCATGGTTAGGATCTCTAATTATTTTATTATCATTATGGGTGCAAGTTAAAATAGATGTGAAAATAAATGAGTGGTTTGGTGTTTTTTATGACATGATACAAAAAGCACTTGGTACACCCAATGCTATTACTATAGAAGAATATTGGTCTAGTTTAGCTTCATTCATTACATTAGCTGGAATGTACATAGCTCTTTATGTTGCTATTAGTTTTTTTACAGCACACTATTTGTTTAGATGGAGAACTGCCATGGTTGAGTGGTATCATAGCGTTTATGATAAAGCTTCAAAGATAGAGGGTGCATCTCAAAGAGTTCAAGAAGATACAATTAAATTTACACGTATTATGGAAGGTTTGGGCACTAGTTTCATTGAGTCAGTAATGGTTCTATTTCAGTTTGTTCCAATTTTACTTGGATTATCTGTAGGTATCCCGATTTTCTTTTTTGGTGATTGGCAATATGGATTAATAACAGGTGCTTTACTTTGGACGCTTGGTGGAACAATATTTTTAATTGGATTGGGCTGGTTGTTGAGATTAGTTGGTGTCGAATATGACCTTCAAAAAAAAGAAGCTGCATATAGAAAAATATTAGTAATAGCCGAAGATGACGAAAATATTAGACCAAAAACAATTAATGAATTATTTTCAGATGTTCGTTCAATTCATTTTTTAAGTTATGTACGTTATTTATACTTCAATATCGGTAGAATGGCATATTTGCAGGCAAATGTATTATCGGCATACGTATTTTTGGCCCCAGCTATTGTAGCAGGAGTAGTAACCTTAGGCGTTATGCAGCAAATTATTAGAGCTTTTGGTAGGGTAGAAGGCTCTATGCAATATCTATTAAAATCTTGGCCAACTATAATTGAATTAGCTAGCGTTTATAAAAGGTTAAGAGAATTTGAGTCTCAAATTAACGATAAAGAATTATTTGATGAAAAAGTTTAATGGCGATAGATAAAAAATTTATTGATCAATTTATCAACGTAACATCCAAAGCAGCTTATGCATCCTCACTTTTTATTGGTAAAAAAGATAAAATAGCTGCTGATAAAGCTGCTGTTGACTCAATGAGATCTGAATTAAATAAAATTAATATGACTGGTGAAGTTGTAATTGGTGAGGGTACTTTGGATGAAGCTCCCATGCTTTATACAGGAGAACTTTTAGGCACAAAAAATGGCCCAGATTTCGATATTGCTGTAGACCCTGTTGAAGGAACAAATTTTGTAGCAAATAATTTGCCAGGTGGGATTGCTGTTATGGCTATTGGAGAAAAAGGCAATTTATTTAATGCTCCTGAAACTTATATGAGTAAAATTGCTACTGGTAAAATTGATAAAGGTTTAATTGATTTAGATTATCCGTTAGAAAAAAATATAAAAAATTTATCAGAATTTAAAGGTAAAGATGTTTCTTCAATAACTGTTTGTGTTTTGGATAGATCAAGACATAAGTTGATTATTGATAAACTCAAAGATCTACAAGTAAATATTAAACTAATTACAGATGGTGATGTTCTTGGGGCATTATATGTTTCTGATTCAAAATATAATGTTGATATGTTTTTAGGTATTGGTGGTGGTCCAGAGGGAGTTTTATCAGCTTGTGCTCTTGATGCTTACAACTGTCATTTTCAAGGAAGATTTATTTTTGATAATGAAAAGGATATACTTGTAGCAAAATCAATGGGTATTACAGATTTTAGTAAAAAGTATGAATTAAATGAAATTGTTAAAGGAGATTCTCTTTTTTGTGCTAGCGGGATAACAAATAGTGAGATCTTAAAAGGAATCTCCCTAGATAAAGATAAATTTATAAGTGAAACTTTAGTTACTCATAAAAGTAGAAATTTTAAAGAAATAGTTATGAGTGTTAATTCAATAAATGAATGATTTCTGTTACCGGAAAAAATTGGACACAACAAGAAGTTAATATAAATCTAGTTGAAAAAGCAAAACAAGATTATGGTTTTGGACATATTTTATCTCATTTAATAATTTCAAAAAATTATGACGCTTCAGAAATTTTTGCCATTAACAATAGTCAAAAATTAACAAATATATTTCATGATAATCATGATTATCAAAAAGCATCCTTAATTTTGTTAGATACTATTAAAAAGAATGAAAATATATGCATTTTAGGTGATTATGATGTCGATGGTGCATGTGCAACATCATTATTAGTTAGATATTTTAATTATATAAAACAACAACACTTTTTTTATATACCAGATAGAGTTAAAGACGGTTATGGGGGTAGTAAAAAACTTTTTCAAAAGTTAATCCTAAAGAAACCAAAATTAATAATAATGGTTGATTGTGGCTCAACTTCATACGAAGCAATTGATTATTTAAGTCAACAAAATATTAAATCGATAATAATTGATCATCATGAAATTAATAAGCCTTACCCTAAATCTGATGCAATTATAAATCCAAAAAAAGAAATTAGAAATATAGAACATTCATTTTTATGTGCTACTGCACTAACTTATTTTTTCATAGATCTTTTAATTAAAAAAACAAAGACTAATTTTAAGTTATCAAAGTTTTTAATTTATGTTTTGCTAGCAACTGTATGTGATGTAATGCCATTAAGAAAAATCAACAAGATTATTGCAACTAATGTAATTAAAGATTTTAGATTAAAAGATAATACAGCAATAAATTTTATATTTGATCAACATAATCTAAAAAAAAAAATTACTATTGAAGACTTAGGTTTTTTAATTGGACCAATAATAAATGCAGGTGGTAGACTTAATCATTCTAACTATGGTGTTGAATTACTATCTTCTGACAATCAAAAAATCATTAAAGATAGATCAATCAAATTGATTAAATTAAATAATAAGAGAAAAAAAATAGAACAAGATATTTTAAAAGAAATTGATTTTAAAAAAATAGAAGATGAAAATAAAAATGTTATAATATGCTACAAAAGTAATATAAGCGAAGGATTGATTGGTATAATTGCCTCAAGATTAAAAGACCATTTTAATAAACCATCAATTGTTATTACAAAATCTAATAACTTGCTTAAAGCTTCATGTAGATCTACACCATCATATAATATTGGTAATTTAATAAAAACCTTAATTGACAATAAAATTATTGAAAATGGTGGTGGTCACAATATGGCCGCTGGTTTTACAGTTAGAAAACAAAATATCAAATTATTAAATGATTTCATTCAAAATGATTTTTCTAAAAAAAATTCAATTAAATATAATTCAACAAAATATGATATGGAACTATCATTATCTGCAATTAATATTAAATTGATGAGGGATCTCAATAAATTAGGTCCGTTTGGTAATTTTAATTTTTTACCGACTGTTTTAATTAAAAATGTTAAATTTATCAAATTAACAAAAATTTGTGACAAGCATATATCCGCTATAATAAAACCTGATATAGGTAAATCTATAAAAACAATCTGTTTTAATTGTCTAAATACTAAAATAGGAGAATATATAATGTACTATAAAAAAAATATAAATATTATTGCTCAAATACATGAAAATATTTGGAATAATAAAAAATCAATTCAATTAAACATCAAAGATTTAATTCTATAACTTAATAAGTCTTGAAATATAGTAACTTTTAAAATAAAAGACCCAAGAATGGTCCCTTCGTCTATCGGTTAGGACAGCTGGTTTTCATCCTGCAAAGGGGGGTTCGATTCCCCCAGGGACCGCCATTTATGCCTTATTTTGTTTATATGATTTTGACTAAACAAAAGAATAATTTTACTTCATATGTTGGATATACAAATGACCTTACAAAAAGATTATTATTACATAATAATTCTAGAGGAGCAAAATTCACTAAAGGAAGAAAATGGGAATTAATTTATTACAAAAAATATTTAACAAAATCTAATGCTATGAAGGGTGAATATAAACTTAAAAAAGACTATAAATTAAGATATTTAATCAAAGCTAATTTTTTAAAGTAATGAAAAAAGATATTTATATAATATTACCATTCAAGGAAAGTTTGAACCCAGAGTCAGCAGGGGCTGTTTCTTTATACGTAAAAGATACAACAAAATTTTCTAGCTTTAAAAATAGGATACAAATAATTTCATCAGATGATTTTGATAAAAGTGATTTATTTAGAAATAGAAATTATATAATTAATTTTTGTAAAAAATATAAAAATAGAGATATTAAAATTATAGAAATTCACAATAGACCTGAATATATTGGGTATATAAAAAAATACTTTCCCAATACTAAAATTAAAATAATTTTTCATAATGATCCTTTATCACTTAGAGGCTCTACCGCATTGTCGGAAAGAGAGAATATAATTAATGATTGTAGCCATACTGTATTTATAAGCAGCTGGATTCAACAAAGATTTTTTTCTGGATTTAAAAATGTAAATCTTTCACTAACTAAAATTATTCCTCATGGTGTTAAAAAAGCCATTAATATAGATTTTAAAAATAAAAAAAAAAATATTTTATTTGTTGGAAAATTAAATAAGGCTAAAGGATATCATATATTCTGTGAAGCGGCCAAAAAGTTTAAAAAGTTTGACCCATCTTGGAATTTCATAGCAATAGGTAATGAAACTAGAAAAAATATTTTTCCCAACCCTAATATTGTTAAGGAAATTGGTTATAAAAAAAATAGCGATGTATTAAATTATTATCTAAAGTCAGAAATAGCCATTGGTAACTCTGTTTGGGATGAACCGCTTGGAAGAATTGCTATTGAGGCGAGTAGCAGAAAATGTCTTCCTATAATATCAAATAAAGCAGGTTTAGCTGAGTCAAAAAATATTGCCATAGTACTAAAGAAAAATAATTCTGATGAAATCCTAATGTTATTAAAAAGGATTACCAATAATAAAAAGTACAGGCAAAATAATCAGAACATATTCTACAAAAATAATAATTTTGATTTGAAAATAATTTCAAACCGACTAGATAAGATTAGAAGAGATATATTAATAAAATCATCTAATAAAACTGAAGATAATAAAAAAAGAGTTTTACATATTGCTAATTTTAATGAAAGTTCTGATGGCAGATTGTACTATTCATTTTCTAACAAATTAAATAATGGTTTTATTAAAAATAATTATATTGTCCAAACAATTGGAGACCGTTTTTTTTTGAAGTCTAATAGATCAATTTTACAACCATTTAATCCAGTTAATAAATTAAATGAAAAGATTTTAGATACTCTTAAAAATTTTTCACCGCATATATTATTGATTGGTCATGTTTTTAATATAAATGAAAAAGTTTTTTCTTATTGTGTTAAAAACAATATAAAAATTTGCTCTTGGTATATTGACTCAATATCTCCTGAGTTTTTAAAGGATACTACAAGAAATAACTTTTTTAGAAATTTAAAATTTGTTGACTATTGTTTTATTACTTCATCACCTTCAATTTTCAAAAATAATAAATTTTATAAAAAATTAAAATTTATTCCTAATCCTGTTGATGAAGGAATTGATAGCTACAAAAATTTTGAAAAAAAAATTTTAGAATATGATGTATTTGTTGCAATAAGCCATGGACAAAATAGAGGTATTTTAAAAAAAGGTAAATTTGATGAAAGAGAAAATCTTATTAATCACCTTATATCGGAATTACCCGAGGGGAAATTTGCTCAATTTGGTATTAATAATTTTGAACCTATTTGGGGTGCAAATTATTATCATTATTTATCTAAAACAAAAATGGCACTTAATATTAGCAGAGGTAAATACCAAAATGTCTATTCTAGCGATAGAATTTCATCACTTATAGGCAATGGCTTACTTGTCTTTATTAATATAAATACAAATTTTAATAAAATTTTAACATCAAATGATGTAGTTTTTTATAAAGATAAAAAAGATTTAATTAAAAAAATTTCATATTATTTGAAGCATGATATTAAACGTATAAAGATTGCGAAGTCTGGCTATTATAAATATCACAAATATATGAATAATCTCGTTGTTTCAAATTATATTATGTCTACAGTTGGTCTCGAAACTTTAAAAAAACCTATTTGGTCTGAGGTTAAATAAAGATAATTTAATTAATGTTTTCTATATTAATCCCAACTTTTAATAATCTTGAATATTTAAGATTTTGCTTAAGAAGTATTAAAAAGAATTCTAAATACACTAATCAAATAATTCCTCATGTAAATATTGGTAATGATGGAACAATAGATTTTCTTAAACAAGAAGATATAGATTTTTCATATACTGAATATAATTCTGGTATATGTGAGGGTATTAATAAAGCTGCTAAATTATCAAAATTCAATTATTTACTTTATGCACATGATGATTTTTACTTTGCCCCAAATTGGGATCAAATACTTAAAGGTGAAGTAGACAAAATTGGTCACAATAATTTTTATTTATCTGGAACAATGATGAATGAAGGACAGATTAAGTTCAATTGTGGAAATACTCCAGATGAATTTAATGAAGATAAGTTTTTGAACAATTATAAAAATTATAATTATTATGATTTTCAAGGATCTACATGGGCTCCTTCATTAGTCCATCGTGACGTATGGGACAAAGTAGGTGGGTTAAGTGAGGAATTTTTTCCAGGTAGCGGTTCAGATCCTGATTTTAACATGAAATTATGGAATTTAGGAATTAGAATTTTTAAAGGTATAAATAATTTTAAAGTTTATCATTTTGGATCAATTGTTTTAAGAGATAAAAAAAAACAAAAAAAAAAGTATGGGAGCAGGGGTTCAAAACAATTTTTAATCAAATGGGGTGTAGGAATAAAATTTTTTAAAAAATTTTTTTTAAGATCCAATAAAAAGTATGATGGTGAATTAAAAGATCCCAATAAAAATATTAAATTTTATTTAAACTTATTTTTAAATAAAATAAATTTTTTTTATATTAAATATATTTACAATTTTAACAATAAGAACAATTTAAATAATTAACTTTTTTAAATATTTTGAATAATCACAATTACCATAAAATTTTATTGAGTTTAATATTTGTCTCATTTTTATCCATTTTTTATTAAAAGCTATTTCTTCCAAACAAGCTATTTTTAGTCCTTGTCTATTTTCAACAGCTGAAACAAAAGCTATTGTTTTGTAATAATCATCCATTGTTCCTGTATCTAGCCATGCTCCACCACGTCCAATAAAATCTGCACTAAGTTTTTTATTCCTTTTATAGAAATTTAGCAAATCAACAATCTCAAGCTCTCCTCTTTTTGATTTTTTTAATTTCTTTGAATAAGAAACTACTTTTTTATCAAAAAAATATAATCCAGTTATTGCATAATTCGAAATGAATTTTTTTGGTTTTTCCTTGATTGATAGGATTTTGTTCTTTTTATTTATTTTAGCCACTCCAAATAATTCGGGTTTTAAAACTTTATGTAAAATTATTTTAGCACCATCTTTAATTTTAGAGCTATTGATCAAAATTTCAGTTAGTTTTTGTCCATAAAAAAAATTATCACCAAGAATTAATGCTACATTTTGATTATTTATAAATTTTTCACCAATTAAAAATGCATCTGGTAGACCTTTTGGCTTGTCTTGTTCCTTATAAATGATTTTGATACCTAAATTATTACCATTTGGAAGTATTTTTTTATATTGATCTAATTGTCCTTTATTTACAATTATTAGTATTTCTCTTATATTAGCCAACATTAATAATGAAAGAGGATAAAATATTAATGGTTTATCGTAGATAGGTAGAAGTTGCTTATTTACAGCTTTAGTCAAAGGACTCATTCTTGTGCCCAATCCACCTGCTAAAATAATTCCTTTTTTAATCATAATTTGCCAAATCTTTTAGTCATATCTTTTTTTGAAAATGATTTATAAAAAGATTTATTATTTAAGTACCAATCTACAGTCATCATAATACCTTTTTTGATATTCATTTTTGGATTCCAATTAAGTTTTTCAATAATTTTTTTACTACTTAAAGCATATCTATAATCATGACCAGGTCTATCATTTACAAAATTAATTCTAACATTTTTTCCTAACTTTATTCTTTTTTTTGCAATTTTAATTATAGTTTTAGTTATTTCAATATTTGTAACATTTTTATTTGATCCAATATTATAATTTTCTCCCAATTTGCCTCTTTTAAAAACTTTAATCAATGCTGAACAATGGTCTTTAACATGTATCCATTCTCTTGAATTTGTGCCATTACCATAAATAGGTAAAATTTTATTATTTATAATATTAAAAATAATTTTAGGAATTAATTTTTCTGGATGTTGTTTTGGTCCATAATTGTTAGAGCAATTAGTTATAATTGCAGGAATTTTAAATGTTCTTATATAAGAATATAGTAGTAAATCAGATGCAGCTTTAGATGCAGCATAGGGAGAACTAGGTTTATATTTGTGATTCTCATTAGACCTACCTTTAATTATATCTCCATAAACTTCATCAGTCGAAATATGTATTAATTTAGTTCTTTTATTTTTATTTGAGTACAATTTAAAGTTCTCTAAAAAATTATAAAAGTCTAAAATATTACTGTTTATAAAATTTACTGGTGCATCTATAGATCTATCTACGTGAGTTTCAGCAGCTAAATTAAATATACAAATAGGATTATATTTTGTTAGTAAATATTTTATTTTTTTTATGTTTCCAATGTTACACTTATAAAATTTATAAAATTTATTATTCTTATATTCATTTGTATTATAGAAATTTGAAGAATATGATACTTTATCGATGTTTATTACATTGTATTTTTGTTCAATTAACATTTCAATTAAATTGCTGCCAATAAAACCTAAACCTCCTGTGACAAAAATACTTTTCTTTTTCATAATCAAAGTCGATTTTAATTTAATTTAGTGTTATGTAAATTGATTATTATTTTAAATTAAAATTAAATACTTTAAATTATTATGTCGTTCAAAGAACTTTCTATAATGTCAGATAAAAAGGGTATAGTATTGTTTTATCCTTATATTCCTAAAGGCAGTTTAAAAATTTTAAAACAAAGACTTTCAACAAGATGGATTGGTCAAGGACCCATGGTTGATAAATTTGAAAAAAAATTTTCAAATATCTTTTTAAATGGAAAAGAATGTGTTTCAACAGGGTCAGGCACTGACGCACTTCATTTAGCTTACATACTTGCAGGTATAAAAAAAAACGATGAAGTTATAGCTCCTGTTTTTACCTGTACAGCAACAAATATACCTCTTTTGTATATTGGAGCTAAAATAAAATTTGTCGATATTGATCCCAATACAATGAATATTGACATTAAAGACTTAAAGAAAAAAATCTCAAAAAAAACAAAAGCTATTATTTGTGTTCACTATGGAGGCATACCATGTGATATGAGTGAAATAAACAAATTAGCAAAAAAATATAATATAAAAGTAATCGAAGATGCCGCACAAGCTCTTGGTGGAAAGTACAACAAAAAGAATATTGGGACAATTAGTGATTTCACTGTTTTTAGTTTCCAGGCAATAAAACATATTACAACAGGAGATGGTGGGATGCTTTGTATTAAAGACAAAAGATTAATTGAAAAAGCAAAAAGAATTAGATGGTTTGGAATAAATAGAAAACAAAAACAACTAGGTATTTGGAAAAATGATATAAAAGAGATAGGTTACAAATATCAACTTACCGATTTAGGTGCTTCTGTAGGATATCAAAGTTTAATTGACTTTAAGAAAATAATTTCTCATAGAATAAAGATTTACAATATATACCTCAACAATTTGTCTAAAAATCCAAATATTACATGTGTTCATGATTATAATACTAAAAAAAAATACGCAGCATGGTTATTTACAATTTTGACTGAAAAAAAAGATTATTTACAAAAAAAATTGAGAGAAAAAAATATTGAAACAAATCAAGTTCATTTTAGAAATGATAAATATACAATTTTTAAAAAATTTGTAAAAAAAGATGTGTTTAAGAATATGGATATGATTGAAGATAAATATTTAGTTTTACCAATTCACACAAAAGTATCTGTTAAAGATGCTAATTATATATGTAAATTAATAAACTCATACATATAAATTAATTAACTCTCAACTTTGATTTATTTCCAACTATTGAATTAAATAACCCTGACCATCTTGATCTATATTTCTTTAGTTGTTTTTTATTACCGAAAAATGTATGAAAGATTATTCTAATAATTAATCTAAAAATAATTGGTAAGAAAATTAAAAAAGCAATCAATAGTGTATATCTTTTTTTAAAAAAATAGAATTTTGACCACATAAAATGCCAAGTTCGAAAATGTTCATGTAACTCTTTTTCTTCTATATTATCATATGAGACTGAATTACCCGCGTTATGATAAACTTTAATACTATTAATTTGATAATTTTTATAAATTTTAAAAGATCTTAAACAAAAATCATTTTCCTCGAAATACATAAAAAAATTTTCATCAAATCCACCAATTGTTTCAAAATTTTTCTTATTAAAAAACATACAAGCACCACTAATTACTTTAAATTCAGAAACTTCTATTTGTTCATTACTCTGAATAAGAGTTTTTGGATTGGCGTGCTCATATCTTGGACCTAAAGTCGAGAATTTGTCATTAAGTTTTTTTGCAACCTGTATAAATTTATTGAGATTATCCTCATTTATTCCAGTTAAATCTGGGTTACTAATTAAAAAATATTTTGTTTTAACTAACTTACTTCCGTAATTTATTGCAGCTCCGTATCCATCATTTTCAACATTATTGATTAAGATATTCGGATAATTTAATCTTATTATGTTTGTTAAATCAAAATCGTTGGAATTATCAATTATTATTATCCTAAATTTTTCATGTATTGGTTTGATATAATTTAGTATTAAATTTTTACTTTTATGTCCGATAATTATCACTGTTACTTCTTGATTCATTATTAATAATTTATATCAAAAATTTCATTATTTTATATAAATGATTAATTATATTAATAAAATATAAGTATATTATTATGAATTACACATTCTTAAATAAATTTTTAGCAAGAAAATTTACAAAATTTTTTCCAAAAACAATTAATCGTAAATTATTGAGAAAATACAAAATTTTTTTTGTCCCTGTAAATTTTTTAAAATTACCAAAAAACTTTTATCCAGTTGAGGCTAATTTAAAATTACAGCTTAATTATGTAAAAGAATTTAAAAAAAAAAAAAGATTAATAAACAATACTACAAAAAAAAATCTTGATAGGTTTTTGTATAAAATTTATAAAAATAAATCGTTTTCTTTTTTAGATATAGGGGGAGATAAAATTGATCTATTTCTTTTTTTGTCACATAAATTAAAAATAAAAAAGTATTATGTGCTTAATTTTCCTGAAATTATTTCATTATTTAAATTTATTAAATTAAGATTTAATTTTAGTAAATTTTATCCTTTAAAAAAGATTGATTCTTTAAAAAAAATTGATTTTGTGTATTTTGGTTCATCAATACAGTATTTTAGAAATTATAAACTTTTTCTAATTAGTATATTTAAAAAAAAACCTAAGTTTATTTTATTTTCAGGTACAAGTTTTTTTTATGATAATTCAATTAAACGCGACACATTAATAGTTAAACAAACAAATATTCTACCAAATACTGTTTATTTGTTTTTTTTTAATCTAGATAAATTTAAACTTTTTTTTAAAAAACATGGTTATAAACTTATCTATTTATCAAAAAATAACACAGCAAATATATGCTATGATAATTTTAAACCTTATTTAAAAAGAATTAAATATTTGGACTTGTTATTTGTTAAAAAATGACTTTGTCTAAATTTTAATTTTGTTTAAAGCATTATTTTTAAATAAATTTGCTTCTTTTATATATCTTCTTACCATTTCAGTTGATTTATGACCCGTCATAGCCATTATAGTTCTTTCTTCCGCACCAGATTCAGCTGCAGAAGTTGCAAAACCTGATCTCAAGCTATGTCCAGAGTAATTTCTGCTCTCGATGCCTGCTAAATTCAAATAATCTTTAATAAGTAAAGCTACCGTTTGATCACTTAATCTATTATCTGATAGTTTTGATCCTTTGGTAAATCTTCTAAATAATGCTCCAGAACTTATTTTTGATATTTCTATCCACTTACGTATTGAAACAACTGGGCAATATTGAGAATTATCAAAGTAGGGTAGTCCTTTTAGAGATCCCTCACCAAATTGGTCTGTTTTAGACCTTTTAATTCTAATTTTAAGACCCTCTTGTACGAAATCTAGATCATCAAAGTCTAGTGAAACTATCTCATTTCTTCTAAATCCACCTGAGAACCCAATTAAGATAATTGACCTGTCCCTTAATTTCTTTATTTCCTCATTTTTTTTTTGATCTATTGCATTAATAATTTGTTTTAAAGTACTGATTAATAATGGTTTTTTTCCTTTTTGTGAACTTCCTTTTCTTCTTTTAATCCCCATTATATTTTCAATAATTGATGGATGTTTTGTATCTAAATAATGACCTTTAAGTTTATGTATAACTCCTATTGATACTAATCTCCTTTTTATTGTGCTCATTTTTACGTCTCTAGTAGATAAAAAGGTCAAATATAAAGAAACTATTTTTGGTTCTGATGGAAGAGATTTAAATCCATTTTGTGCGCAGAACAATCCAAAATCATTAAAATCTGATTTATAAGCTCTTATTGTATTAAGTGCTTTTGAATTTTGAAGATTTAATACAGTTTCTTCTTGCAATGCTTTTAGGTCTGTAATTATTTTGTTCATATATTACTATTGATAACCATTAATTATCGTTAGTAATATATTAAGTGATTTTAAATGTCAACTAAGTAATTATATAAAAAATCGAAAGGATAAAAAATGGACAGATATACTAAAAACATATTAATAATTATAGCTGTAGGAATTATTGGGATAAATATTCAAATGTTAACTGACAAGATAATTGCTCCTGCAAAAGCAGCATCAGTTCAGCAAGTTGAAATTTGTAATTATAATGGATCAAAATGTGCAAATATTTCAGGAATAGGTTTTGGCGATGGAAAATTATCTGTTGATGTAAATTGATAATTATATCAATAATTTAAATAAAAAAATTAAACTAAATGATTAGAAAATTAGAACAAAAAGATAAGGAAAATTGGGCTAAATTATATAATGGTTATGCTGATTTCTACAAAGTTCCAATGAACACAGAAATTTTAGACACTATTTGGAGCTGGATTCATGATGAAGCTCATGATGTTAATGGTATTTGTTTTAAATTACAGGGTAAAATCGTTGGAATTGCTCATTATAGAACAATGCCAAGACCAATTAAGGGTCAATATATTGGTTTTTTAGATGATTTATTTGTAGAGCCAGAATTTAGAGGTCAACAAATAGCTCAAAAGCTTATTAGTCATCTAAAATCCTTATCTAAAGCTAATAATTGGGATGGAATTCGTTGGATCACCCACTCTTCCAATGAAAATGCAAAGAAATTATACGATAAAATAGCCAATAACACAGGTTTTGAACTCTATGAACTTAAAGGGGACTAAGTTTCAGCTAAAAGTCTGGAATTATTTGAGGAAAATACCAAAAGGTAAAGTTAAAACCTACCTTGAAGTTGCTAAAGCCATTGGAAAACCTAAAGCTTTCAGA
>Ga0315320_10002301_pt1 | contig 15717 bp, 9 predicted proteins | sample M140m21515metaG_FD_203458 | JGI IMG/M metagenome (GOLD analysis project Ga0315320, IMG submission 203458) | Ammonia-oxidizing marine archaeal communities from Monterey Bay, California, United States - M1 40m 21515 | ecosystem: Environmental > Aquatic > Marine > Coastal | place: USA: California... | reverse complement strand
TAAAGTGAATCGGCGCATCACCAGGACGCACGTAGACGCGCCGGGCGAAGCGAACAGGACGCGCTGAGGACCCGGCGCGCTGACGCAACACCACGGTATAGGGCTCAGGGTAATCAAAGGCTAAGTCCAGCCGACCATCTGCAGGCACCGGGATCACTTTGACCGGCTCAGTGCCCTCGGCGGGCGAGCCAGACCAAGGTCTCGCCAGCAAGGGGCTGATCACCACCTCCAAGCCCTCTGCGGACACATCGGGGTGGCGATCAACGACCATCGTCACCGGCGCCAAGGCGCTCTCACCAGGTGGCGGCGTGAGCTGAATCGTCTCGGGGATCTCGGTCGCTTGATAAGCGCTGACCGTCACATCGATCAGGTCCTGCGGCGCGACCACGTAGTCTTCGTACATAAAGCCGACCCGCACCGGCCCCTCGGGCACGCCGTGCAGAAAGAAGTGCCCCTGAGGACCGCTCAAATCATCGGCGCCAGGTACGCCCTCAACAAAAACGATCACGCCTCCAGGCGGAGAGCCTGCGGGCAGCGCCACTCGACCCTTGATGCTTCCGCGTGCGCCAACGATGATGTCGACTTTGACCTGACCACTGGTGCCTGCGAGCAGCTCGTACTGATAACGACCTACAGGCATAGCGTCGACGCCTTGGGTTTGGTCGTAGACCAAGAACTCGAGCGTTTGGTCCTCAAGCCCGACCGTCACGCGAGGCAAGCGATAGCGACCGGTTGGTCCTGTCAGCGAGGAGCCTACGCCGAGGACCTCCACGCGAGCGTTAGGCATCGGCACCGTGCCCGCTTGACCATCGACGCCCCGTAAGACGTCGCCCTCGATGTAGGCGGTGAGGTCCTGAAGCCCAGGCCCGTTATCGGGCGGGAGCTCCGGCAAACGCTCAGGGCACCCGGCGGTCATCCCCAGAACAACTAATGCACTCAGCGCAACCCAAGAATTAGACATGTGTATTACCCTTAGAAGCCGAACACTTCTCGAGGTTCGGCGCGCGGGGTCTGCTGATTGCCGAGACCCAGTTGGCCTAAGTGATTTTTACCCCAAGCAAAGACCTTATTATCGTGATCCACCGCAGCATTCGACTCCGAACCTGGACCGTAACCCATCAGCGTGACTTGGCCGTCAACCAACACGTTGACCGTTGCCGTGACTCGATTACTCAGCTCACCCGTACCGAGGGCTCCATCGGTTCCCATTCCCGAGCAGCGCATGGCTCCACCATTCAAAAGAACACAAGTTCGTTTGTGACCACAGGCCACCGCCTGAGCGCCTTCGACGCCCTGCATCACCACCGGAGTGTTTTGGTTGATGATGTTCCCAATACCGAGCTCGCCGTCTAAGTTTTTTCCCCAACACTTAACTCGACCATCAGCCAACACTGCGCACGAATGATAGTCTCCCACCGCAATCGAGCGCACTGAGTTCAAACCGCCCACCCTAGTCGGCTCGGTCACCGACTCCGTGTTGCCGCCCGTTCCTACCGCACCGAACTGATTGTAACCCCAGCAATACACTTGTCGGTCGGTGTCTAAAGCACAGGTGTGAGCACCCGCTACGATCCGCTCAACACCTTCGATCATCGCCTGAACGGGCGCTCCGCGTTCCGTGTTCGAGCCATCGCCGAGCGAGCCGTACTGGTTGAAACCCCAGCAATAGACCGAACGATCAGCTTTCACTGCGCAGGTGTGATGGAGTCCGGCTGTCAGTTGAACTACGGACGTCAGATTCCCCACCGCTACGGGCTCGCTTTGGTTTTGTCGATCCGGGTCCGAATTGCCGAGTTGACCGTTGAGGTTACGACCCCAACACGACACCCTTTGGTTTGCGAGTCGGACGCAGACGTGGTCTCGGCCGGCGACTATTTGCTCTGCTGTGTTGAGTCCGAACACTCGCTCAGCACGAGTGCTGGGACGGAGCGAGCCGTTGCCTAAGTTACCGTTGCCATTCCCGCCGGCACACCAGACCTCGCCGGCGCGCAGGAGGCACATGGCGGTCGAGTTCAGGGCAATATCTCGGACCGTCGGTTTGCAGTTGTTGCCGCAACCATCGACGCTGACTAGGTTCCCGTCATCGCACAGTTCCCGCACGGTATCCTCGTGTAAGACGCCATCGCCGCAACGAGCGATCTGACAGCTATTCAAGCAGTCGTCGTGCATGTTGGCGTTGCCATCATCGCAAGCCTCAACACCCTCGTGATGAACACCATCACCGCAGCGCGCCAGCGCGCAGTGGTTGCGGCAGGCGTCTTGATCATTGTCGTTGCCGTCATCGCAAGCCTCGATGCCGAGCTGAACTATTCCATCACCGCAGCCTGCTAAGACGCAGGTGTTGCGGCAGTCGTCGTTGTCGTCGTTGTTGCCGTCGTCGCAGGTCTCGACGCCCATCTGAACCAACTGATCACCGCAACGGGCTGCCTGGCAGTTGGTCAAGCATCCATCAATGTCGTCTATGTTGCCGTCGTCGCATTCTTCGTAGCCGCTTTGTCCCGGGTTCAAATCGGTGCGCCGAACGCCGTCACCGCAGATCGCTGCGGCGCAGTTGTTGTGGCAGCCGTCAGTGTTGCTGTCGTTGCCATCATCGCAGCCCTCGAGAACGCTGTGTCGAACGCCATCGCCGCAGCGAAACACTGCGCAGCTGTTGAGGCAGTTGTCGGTGTCGAGTTCGTTGCCGTCATCGCAAGCCTCAAAGCCGTCTTGTCCGACCTCAAGGTCGCTGCGCATCACGCCGTCACCGCAACGCGCCGTAGCGCAGTTGTTCCGGCACGCATCCTCATCGACGGCGTTGCCGTCATCACAGCCTTCGACGCCCGCCTGAGTGAACGAGTCACCGCAGCGAGCCACGAGGCAGTTGCTCAAACAACCATCGGTGTCGACCGCGTTGCCGTCATCACACTCTTCGTAGCCGACCTGACCGGGCAAACGCCCCTCACGCACAACCCCGTCGCCGCAAGCACCATCTCGACATTGCGCATCGCAGGCGTCTGCGGGGTTGCGGTTGCTGTCATCGCAGCTCTCATCATCCTGGATGATACCGTCACCGCAGCGAGACCGATGACATTGCGAGCTGCAGCCGTCGAGTTCGTTGTCGTTTTGGTCGTCGCACTCTTCACCAGGGTCGAGCTCGCCGTCACCGCATTTGATCATGGCGAGCTTGGGTCCAAAGCGCTGCAGCCAGACCAGAGAGTTGGTCTCCAACCCAGTCACCAAAGGCTCATCCGGACAGGTTTTGCGGCCGCGTGCAGAGGGCGCGCATTCGATCATCAACCCCTTCAAAGCTCGAGGATAAAACGCCTCGACGCAAGACGCGCCGCAGTCGGGGATGATCACCAACCGGAGGTCTTTGGCGTCGGTCTTCAAGCCGAAGAACTGAGTCACCATATCGACCGATTGGCCCTCCGGGACCGTCACTCGGTACACCGGAGTCAGGCGTTCATCGCCGAAATAGTCGTGATGGTTACGCAGCGCCTCCAGCATCGGAGTCGGCTCGCCCTCGGCCACGGTCTCAACAACAACACCCTCGCCCGAAACCACCAAACTACCATCATCGCTGACCTCGCCCTCAGCGAGCGCTCGCTCAGAGCTGTGGGCAACGTTTCGGTGGTCGCTGTAGCGACCATCTTCGCCTAGACTGAGCTCTTCAAGATCAGCGTCGCCGTCGCCATCGGAGTCGGGGTCCATCCCATCGGCTACTCCGTCTTCGTCGAGATCTCCGCAGCTGTGCGGGTTGTGTTTGGTCAAGTCGGATTCGTTAAGACACCCATCGTTGTCCGGATCCACATCCTCTGCGTTGGGCACGCCGTCGCCATCGCTGTCGGGTCCATCCGGATAGCCGTCGCCATCGGCGTCATAAGTTGCCCACAAAGCCGCCATCACCAAGTCGCTCGAGCCCCGCCTCACATGGTGCAATCGAGACACTCGGATCGGGTTCGCTTCGGATCCAGGTTTGCTGCGCAGCGTCAGCGTGTGGGGCTCGTCAAAATCTAGGGTAAATGAGAACGAACCGTCGGGCTCAAGGGCTAGCGAGCGAACCGCCGTATCGACGCTTCCCGTGCTGCTTGAGCCGCTCCGTCCAAGCAGAGGACTGACCACCAGCTCAAGTTCGTTGGCGTCCATGCCCTCTTCGAGGGTCACCTTGCCCGACACCCCGGCGGTCGATGATTCACCCGGTGTGGGACTAAGCTTCACCGACTCGTCGATTTTCTTCGAGAGATAAGGGGTCACGGCGACGTCAACGAAGGTCGTCGGTGCGACCGCGTAATCGTCGTACAAAAACCCGACCCGAACCTCGCCAGCGGGGATACCGTGGAGGAAGAAGCTGCCATCGGGGCCGCTGAGATCATCGGCGCCAGGGATCCCATCAGCGTAGACGATCACCCCCCCTGAGTGCGGGCGCCCGACCAGCTCCACGCGCCCTGACACGCTGCCTCGAGCGCCGACCTCTAAATCGACCACGACTTGGCCGGTGGTGCCACTCACCAAAGGATAACGATGGCGACCCGCCGGCGGCGCATCGAGCGGCTCCGTCGGATCAAAAATCAAAAACTCGACGTTTCGGTCGCCATTACCAACCGGTATCGGAGGCAAACGATACCTCCCAAGAGCGTCCGCAGTGACCAAGCCGTACCCGACCGCTTCGACCCGGGCGCTGGGCCACGCGACCGGCTGAAGTTGCCCGTCCACGCCGTGGCGCACCGTGCCCTCCAAAACCACTCGACCACCTGAGCTTGCAGGCAGATCAGGCAGTCGTTCGGTCATGCAGCTAAGCGCTAGCGCGCAAGCCGATAAAAGTGACAGGTTTTTCATGGTCGATGATTAGCTCAGCGACGCAGATGTCACAAGGTCATCTGCCGGCTTATTCCAGCTAAAATCAGCCTCTCAAGATTCTCTATTTACGGGCTCAGTCGATCCATCGTTCGGGCAAAGGGGATCGTCTCTCGCACATGGTGCAATCCACAGATCCAGCCGACCGTCCGCTCAAGGCCAAGTCCAAAGCCACCGTGAGGTACCGAACCATAGCGTCTCAGGTCGTTAAACCAGTCGAAGTCTTTGGGGTCGAGTTCGTGCTGAGCAATCGCCTCTAACAGCACCGACAGGTCGTCTTCACGCTGACCGCCGCCGATGATCTCGCCGACCCCTTCGGGTGCCAGCACGTCAACGCAAGAGGCTAGGCGAGGATCGTTTGGGTTGCGCTTAAAATAGAAGGCTTTCACCGCCATCGGGAAATCATGGATCATCACCGGGCGATCGTATTGCTTGGTCAGCTCGGTCTCATGCCGAGCACCAAAGTCGCTACCCCAAGGCATCTCCATCAAAGCCCGCTCTTCTGGATCCGCCATATCCTCACGCAAGCGAGCGATGTGCTCGACCGCTTCGTTGTAGGAGATCCGAGGAAAGGGCTTCTTCACCTTGCGCAGCGCCGTGAGGTCACGCTCTAAAATCGTCTCGAGCTCTTCGGCATGCTTTTCCAGCACGCGCTCGACCACGACGCACAAGAAATCCTCAGCTAGATCCATCACGTCGTTGTTGTCGGCGTATGCCATCTCCGGCTCAACCATCCAGAACTCGGTCAGATGACGGCGAGTGGATGACTTCTCAGCGCGAAAGGTAGGACCAAAGCACTAGGTCTTACCAAATGCCATCGCACCAGCTTCTTGGTAGAGTTGACCGCTCTGGCTGAGGTAAGCGGTCTCACCAAAATACGGCGTCTCAAACAGCGTCGAGGTGCCCTCGCAGGCGTTGCCCGTTAGAATCGGCGAATCCATGAGCAGAAAATCGCGTTCGTCAAAGTAATCACGGATCGCTTTAACCACCGTGTGCCGAACCCGGAGCACCACATGCTGGCGGCGTGAGCGCAGCCACAGATGGCGATGGTTCATCAAGAACTCAGGGCCATGGTCTTTCTTTCCGAGCGGATATTCTTCGGCGACGTGGACGACCTCTACACCGGTGACTTGGAGCTCAAAGCCACGCTTCGAGCGCTCATCAGCGACCACCAAGCCACGCACCTTAACCGAGCTCTCAAGTGGCAGCTTGCGCACCTGATCAAAGAGCTCTTCCTCGACCGCATCTCGAGCCAGTACGCACTGCATAAAGCCAGAGCCATCACGCACTTGCATAAAGCAGATCTTTTTGGAGCCACGGCGATTGAACTGCCAGCCGCACAGTTCGACCTCTTGGCCTTCAAAGTCGTGAATTGTTCCAATCGTTGCGCGTTGCATCAGCAGATCTCCTTGCCACTGTGCTTGCCCGCCCTACAAGCGCACGACAAGCCCGAAGCGAATAATCCATATGCGCTGACCCACTAGAGACGGTTAGCAGCCTCTTCGGCTAGCTCGGAGCGCTCGCCTTTTTGCAGGGTGATATGAGCTGCGAGATGCGAGTCTGCGAAGGCGTTGACCGCATGCACCAGACCATTGTTCGAGACATCGATGTAGGGATGATCAATCTGGAACGGATCGCCGGTCAGAATGATCCGGGTCCCCTCTCCAGCTCGGGTGATGATCGTCTTAATCTCATGCGGCGTCAGGTTCTGGCTCTCATCAATGACCATGAACTGGTTCGGGATCGAGCGACCACGAATATAGCTGAGCGGTTCGATCTCGAGCAGCCCCTGATCCATCAGCTCATGCGCACCTCGACCGGCGCGCTTCTGGTCCGCAGTCAAACCGAGCAAAAAGTCCACGTTATCGTAGATCGGCTTCATCCATGGGTTGAGTTTTTCTTCCACGGTTCCAGGAAGATAACCTAAGTCTCGACCTAAACTGAGCACCGGGCGAGCGACCAGAAGCTTTTGCGCTTCTCGCGTCTCGGTCACTGCGTGCAACCCAGCGGCGATCGCCAAAAGCGTCTTGCCGGTACCCGCTTTACCTAAAAGGGTGACCAGCTTAATGCGCGGATCATTGAGCGCATCGAGCGCGAGCTTCTGCTCTCGGTTGAGCGGCATCAACCCCCAAGTGTCTCGGCTCAATCGATCGACCGGCCGCACCACCCCCTCAAACGGGTCAAACTTAGCCAGCGCCGATTGGCGCGTCTCGACCGCATTGAGCTGGATATAGATGTTCGGTTTGAGGTCCTCGCCGAGGTCTTCGGTCTCGAGCGCTCCCACCGCATACAGCTTGTCGATCATTCCAGGGTCAACGTCTCGCTGGATGAACCCCGAGTACAGATCATCTGGTGAGCGACGCCTATTGTCGTCATAATCTTGCGCCTCAAGCCCAAGACCGTCGGCGCGCAGACGCAAGGTGATGTCTTTGGAGACCAGCACCGTCTTTTTCGACGGCTCTTTTTGCTGAATCTCGACCGCCACGGCGAGGATCATATTGTCGACCGTATTCGACATCTGAAACTCGGCTGGCAAGCGCCGGTCGGTAAAGGCGACGCGCAGCGTGCCTCCGTTTTCTAGAGGGACGCCCTCCATCAAACTACCGCCATGACGCAGTCGATCTAAATGGCGCGACGCGTGCCGGGCGTTTCGACCCAGCTCTGACGCATTGCGCTTAAAGGTATCAATCTCTTCGATCACGTAGATCGGGATGATCACATCGTTGTCTTCGAAGTGGAGCAGCGAATCAGGGTTGTGCAGGAGGACGTTCGTATCGAGGACGAAGCGTTTCACCATGGGCGGAACCTCGCTTAAATCTAATCAAGGCATAGGGCTGCCGCGCGACCCTTGGCAAGCCTCAGCGGACTTTCCGTGTGTGACCAGAGTTTAAGCGAGCTCTGCAAACTACTTGAGTTCGATCTCGATCTCATCATCTGCGATCACGCCGAGCTCTTGTCGGACCAGCTTCTCACGGTGTGGCGAGAACAGCGAATCTCCTTCGAGGCCTTCGCTTTGGTTCGTAATTTTCCGTTCAAAGGCGAGCGCCTTACGTTTCGCGGCGTCGCGACGAACTTCAAGCCGGCCAAGATTACGGCGTTGTTCCTCGAGTCGATTAACGCCTTCGGGACCTGCTACCACCAGCGCGGCAACGACGATCGTGCTCAGGACCGATAAAAACATGATGATGGCGCGGTTCAAAGTAAGGCTCCCCACCGCACTTCGACACGCAGCCTGTTGCACTTAAGCGCCGATGCAGGTTCAACTTAGGCCATGAGAACAGTCGCAATTGTCATTTTGTTGAGTCTTGTCTGCGCTTGCCCCGATGAAGGCGCAGGCCCGGACCAGGCTGTGTTTACCCTGAGTGAAACCGAGTTACCTGGTGTCTTTGCGCTCACCGCCCAAGGCATGAACGATGACGCCGGCTTTCGGTATGTTTGTGACGATGGCGTCACCGGACCGGCGACCATTATCGAAGGCCTATGGCTCGCCGCGCGGGATCGAACCGAGATCGAAACCCGCTGCTACCTGAAGGGCACAACGAGCGACGGTAGGGAGCTCGGTACCAGCCTGAGAAGCTTGAGGCTGGGCATGCTCGAAGCCCAAGCGCTCTTACTGGACCCAGTCGGCGATGCTGGCTTGGATCAGTGGGAGCGGCGAGCACTTGGTCCCGTGCTTGACGGTGATCTACCGGCTGGGATCGAGCGTTTGGTATGGCTTGATGAGCGACGTCGCTTAATCGTTCAAAGTCGAAACGGGCGCGCAGCTTGGGCTCGTCGTTGGTCGAGCGATGGCTTGAGTATGGAGCGCACTGAACTCGAAGGGGCTGACCCTTGTCAGGGGATCCCAGCGTGTGTCCGTCGACTGTTCGGCTTCTTCGAAAACCCGCAAGCACCGGACCTGATCGCCTTGACCGCCGCTCAAGCGGGCATCGAAGGTAAGGCAGCGCAAAGCGGAAGTCTTGAACCCAGCTCAAGCTCTGCCGGTTTTTTAGCCTGGGGCGCCGGCGTTCAAACCGGAGCAGTCGATCAACACATTGAGTCGGTCGATTTGGCGCCGACGCTCGCTTCTGCCTTAGGCGTCGGCTGGACCCTCGGCCGAGCGAGCGACGGAGCCCTCGCTTGGACACTGATGAGCCGAATGGACGGCGTCATCCGATCCGACTTGATCGCCGGCGAAGCGGCCGAGCAGGTCCTGGTGTTTGTGATCGACGGATTGAGCACCCAAGCGCTTGACGCGGTCATAGAAGACAGCGTGGGGCTCAAGCATGTGCGGGATCAAGGGCTCTGGCTGCGCCAAGGTTTGCTCTCAAGCTTTCCGTCCAATGCGGTCCCAAGTCACACCTCTTTGGGGTCGGGGCTGTGGTCAGGACACCATGGTGTATACGATAACCTAATCTACAATCGCTCCGAAAATACGACGCTCGATCTGCTCGGCGAGGGTGACTTTAAATCAGTGAATTCATTCTTTCGCGCACCAGCAGAGACGCTCCATCAAGCGATTTTGTCTCGCCCCGCTGAGACCATGGAGGAGCCCTGGACCGTCTGCGCAGGGAGCCCGAGCAGGATCGGAGCGACCACCGATGCGCTCTCGACCACCGGACCGGGCTCAGAGGGCTGGCTCAACATCGGTCGAGAACCAGGCTTTGCCGAACTTCCGCAGGCGCCGGACTGGCTCTCAGGCGATGATTACGCCGCTTGGGAGACCTCCATCATCTTGTCCGAATACACACAGCGTATGATCACCGGCCTTCAAGTTCCCGGGGCTCGTCCCACCTACACGATCACTCGCCTGCCCATCTACCAACGCGTAGCCGAGCAATTTGGAACGCAAAGCGATCAAGCCAGGCAGACCTTGCTTGCGGTCGACGCCATGCTTGAGCGCCTGATTGCGGCGATGGAGCGGCGCGAGTGGCAAGACAAAATAACGATCATCGTGACCGGAAGTCATGGCCTCACAGATGCCGACCCTGACCTCACCGGGCCCACCTGGTGGCGCAATGGGACCCCATGGTCGGACGAAGGCGTTTTGGCGCATTCAGCCATGGGTCACCTCACCGTCGAAGCGATGGCTTTTGATAAGCGTATCGACAACGGATTTGTTAATTTGAGCTTACGGGACGCGGACAGTCAACGCGTCCTAGGCGGCGTCACGCTCACAACCTACGACGGGCAAGGCGAGGTGCTTGAAACACGCCTGAGCAACTCTGATGGCGAGCTGAACCTACCCCAGCCTAATGATCGAGAGGTTTGGGGTGTCTTGAGAGCAGACGGCTACTCTGACCTTCGACTCGAAGCCTCAGAATTACAGCTATAGGGTGAGACGAGCCTAAGCGTTCGCCTCTAAGGTCGCTACTAGGTTTCCTGAACGGTCGAGCGCCGCAAGCTCGTCAAAACCGCCCACTAGATGATCGCCAAAGAAAATCTGCGGTACGGTGCGCTTGCCGGTGATCTCGATCAACCATTTCCGGCGATCAAAATCATCGGTCACGTCGTGCTCCACGTAGGGCACCGACCGCGCATCAAGCAGCCGCTTAGCCATGGTGCAATAACCGCAATAATCGGCGCTATAAATCACCACCTTTGCCATCGTCTTAGCTCTCAGATGTCGTTTTTTCAGCGACTTCGTCAGCGGATTCGTCAGCGGATTCGTCAGCGGCTTCGTCAGCGGCTTCGTCAGCGGCTTCGTCAGCGGCTTCGTCAGCGGATTCGTCAGCCTCGACAGCCTCCTCGACGACCTCTTCAGGTTCGTCAAACGAATCGTCCGAGCCGGCCCAACTTGCCGACTCGTCAGCATGCTCAACGGCCTGTTCTGCTACCGCTTGAGCCTCTTGCTCGTCCAAATCTTCATTACCCGAAAGCAGCACCGCAAGCTCACGGCAAACCGCTCGATAGCGAGCGCGCATGGTGCTGAGCTTCTCGACCGCTACATCGGTTTTACCCTGTTGGCTCATGAAGGCCTCGTGGTTACGACGAATCTTGCGTTCAAGAATCGCCATCTCAGTCTTGATCCGCTTCATGAACGCAGGGAGGTCCTCTTTGGCGGCTTGGACATCGGAATCCACTAAGCTTACACGCACACCGCGGCTCATTTTCTTCGCCTGCTCTTCGTAGACAGACAGACGGTCTTGAGCCTCAGCGAGGCGCTCTTGGAGGCGCTCAACCTGATTCTGGACCGTGGTTTCGCCGCTGAGCCTATTTTCGAGCTCATCACGCAAGACTTTGAGTTCTTGACGCATGCGCTCTGCATCTTCCGAGTCATCGGATTCCGAAGCCGCAGGGCCTGCTTTGGCTTGACCCTGTCGCTTCACCTTAGCTTTGAGTTTGCGCAGTTGCTCTCGGTCGCCGTCGCGATCCTTTTCCATTCGCTCCTGGCGTTTGCGGTTCTTGTCTCGCTCAGCGCGCAACTCAGCCAGGGTGTCGCTCAGTTTGGTGTTTTTCTCTTCGGCATCGGTCGCCCGTTTAGCCGACTTGAGTAAGCGGCTACGATAGGTGCCATCAAGCATCCACATCGCCACCGCAGCAGCAACCAAAACTACGATCAGTAGAATCGCCAAGGGGTCGTTCATGATAAGAAATTCCTAATACAGCCCCGAAAGATGAAAGCGGACGGCGTGGGGCTACCACTTGGACGCCGTTTCGCTGAGTACAATGCGGGTCAGCCCGCTAGAGCAAACCGCCGTTGCCATAGGGATCCGTCAAGGAGCAAGTCGATCCATCATCTGGCCGGTTGATATCCACTGCGCCAGCTTCGCCAACCACCAGTTGACCTTCGAAACTGATCGCATCGCCAGTGCGGCAGCTTAGTCTAAGAACAGTACCTGAGGGCACGGCCGCTGGCTGATTGGGAGCGGAGCGATCACCGCGCGCTCGGTAACCCAAAGGACTCGCGGCGTACGACACGACGCCATCAGCGACTTCAAGCGAGGTCGGCTGCACCTCAAAGCTGGGCAGCTCAATGCGATAAGCCTCGATCTCGGCAGCAGCTTCTCGGCGCAGCGAGCCCTGCGCGACAAAACGGTAGGTACCCGGAGCAAACCTTGCCCAATCGCCAGCTCCAACGCCTTCGCCCACCGGTTGCCAAACAATGGTCCATAAATGCTCGCGCGGCTCAGCTAAGGTCCTGGGCGGCGTCGGGCTGTAACCCAGCAAAACACCCGGACCATCACTGTCGATGACCAGCCCATCAAGCCCAATGACCGGCGCAAAATCTCCGTCCACAGCCCGCTCGAGATGAACACGCGGTGAATCAATACCCACGTCACCACCTTCAAAGGTTCCTGCGTACACATCAGACAACACTCGGACGGGGTCCGATGTCGCTAGCGGAAGGATCTGGTCAGGGTCCATGTTGAGCGGCAGCAAAACTGGATTTTCAGGTAGTTCACTGACTACTCGGCCGGCGTTAGGGGTTGCGGTATCGAGATCAGGCAAGGGTTCAAAACCTAAACTGATGCTGTGATAATCAGGGGCCTTGATGCCCAAATCATCGGTCCGAATCTGATGGCCATTCAAACCGCGCTGCGCCAACTCCAAAGCCCCTTCTAAGAGGTATTCACCCTGCAAGGGACCCCAAACGTTAATGCTGGTCTCGTAGCCCCCGAGAACCCAATCCTCGACGGTGAGCAAATAGCCCTCATGGTCCATCGCGTAGCCCACAACAAAGGCCGCATCGTAGCCCAGATCAGTGACGTAGCGTTTAGCGCGCAACGTCAGCAGCGTGGTGGTCTCGCCCGGCAAAAACATCAGCCCCGCTCGACCGATGATCGTCTCAGCTTGGCCTTGGTCAAAGGTGGTGACCGGCACACCGTCGAGATGTCCGAACGCCACCAAACTCGCCGACATCGCAGGCTCGACATTTTGAGGGGCCGAGGCGCTACCGCCGAGCACCGTGGATTCGTCGACCTCGTAGCGCGAGGCGATCACCGGCATCAGTCGATCCAAGATAGCGCAGCGATCATAAGGGTAAGCCGAAACGGACTCAAAGCCCATGCCGATGGAGCCAAAAGGCACGCCGACCGCCTCACCGCAAAGTCCAGCGCCTACAGGAGCAGGAAACTCATCGATGGCTTCGACTACCGCACCGCTAGCGTCGTGAATGATATTGTCAGGAACCTGAATGGGTTGACCATAATCATCGAGGGTTACTGGGGTGTAATGAAAGTTGGTCGTGCCCTGTCGCTTCACGGTAAAACTCTGGTGGCTCTGCTCCAAACTCAGATGGGCTAGATCCAGAGCGATCGGATCGGCAGCGGTCTGGGTTGCTGCGACCAAAGGCGCCAGACGGGCGCCCGCTCGACGAGCCAGGTCGTCCACTTTAGCCATCGCCGATGCGCCGACTCCGGCGGGCGAAGTATCACCGCCAGCGCCCTGCAATAAGAAGACGGGCGCGCCCTGCAGACGAGCAGACAAACCATAGGCAACAGCCCCAGGGGCGTCCCAATGCGACCAGCAGTTGTCGTCGCTAAAATTGGTCCCATGCAGCCCCACGTTGAGCAGCACTCCCAGCAACTCACCCGCAGCCGATTCGACCTTCAAGATCTGGGCGGCTGGGTCCTTGTAACCAGCCCCCGTGGGTTGCCCATCAAAATCGAGCAACCCGTCGTTCTCGGTCCGACGGTCACGCCAGAGTTGATCACCATCGGCTGGGTCCGCATGAGGCATCAGGCCGACGCCAATCCGAGCAGGAGCGAGCTGGCTGTGCGCTGCCAGCGCCTGCGCCACCGACTGACTCACAATGCGCTCAAAGACTCGTGGGTCATAACGATCAAAACCCAGCGCAAACTGAAGACTCCGGTGATGTGCGGCGGGAGAGGAGTGGCTGTGCGAGGTGACCATCACCACCTGGCCGGTCAGATCGATTCCCGTGATCGAAGACAAGCGCTTCTCGATCTCAAAAACGATACCATCAAACGCGGCGACCAAATCGATTCGCAGCACCACGAAATGGCGGTCACCATTGGTGAGCCAAAGGGTCTGCAGTGGGGTTCCGGTCAGCTGGCCTGCGCTGGGATGAAATTTCTGGGTCCAGTTGCTCTTTCGCAGATCACGTGGCCGCGTCCGTGTGCCCCCAAAAGCGGCATCTCTAGACGTGTATCCGCCCATTGGAACGCCAGCCGGGAGACGAAGAAAGCCGCTCTGAACCGCCGCCATCGGGGCACCCTTTTGCAAGGGAATTGGCGTGTACACGGGCTCGGCCGGCTCATCATCACAAGCCAACGCCAACACCATCATCAATAAACTTAGAATTCTCATAGAACGCTACCTTACAGATGCCTTGATGCAATCCAATGCGAAAAACATCGGTCACATGTTCGACAGGTCACGGATTGCCCCAAAGGGGCAGGCGTTCTATGCGGCCTAGGCGAGGTCCCTGAATGATTCCATGGCGCTTTGGTCGACGCAGTTTAACCAAACTCGGAACGATGGCCGGGGTTTTGGCGGATACCGGTCTACCGTGGGAGGTCGATCGCTGGCTTGAGGACCGAGATACGCTAGGCTTGATGGACCGCGCAGGGAAAGTTCCTCCGCATTATCGAGAAAAGTACCTCAAAGCCTTAGCAGAAGATCTGCACGGTATCTTGCGCTGGCTTGCTCCCGCTGGAGCCCTGATCTTTCTTCTCTTGTATCCGATCGATGCCTGGCGTGCGCCCGACGAGGCGTCGACGCTGATGTGGGTTCGCTTGCTTACGGTCGTCGCGATGGGGGTCTGCAGTCTGCCTTTGCTGGCACGCAAAACCCCTCGATTTGTATTTGGAACCGCGTCTTTACTGCTGCTGATTCCCTTTGGCGCGTCCTTGTACGTGGTCACCCTAACGGGCGGTGCATTCAGTCCGTATCTAAGCACAATGCAGGTCTTCCCCTTCGTGCTCATTGCCGCCATGCCGATGAGCTTTAGCAGGCATATCGCGTTAATTATATCCATGGCCGCTATCTACCTCGTGGTGCTGCTAGGCTGGCCTTGGGTCTGGAGCGAGGCGCCCTACAGCCTGGTGGTCAACCGCGTCAGTTCGGTGCTGATTCTCAACGCGACCGCGATCGCAATCGGCGTGGCGTTGCGGCGCATGAGGGTTCGTAACTTCTTGCGCGGTATGGTCGCATCGCAAGAGGCGGACGCGGCCGATAGCCTGCTTCGACTGATCCTGCCCGAAACCGCCGTGCGGCAGCTCATTGAGAAAGGAACGGTGGCACCAGAGGTCCACGATGAGGTCACCATCATGTTCACCGACTTTGTCGGCTTTACTCGAATCGCCGAGCGCATCGGCGGCGTCAAACTGATCGCAGAGCTCGATGAAATCTTCTCGGCTTTCGACCGCATCAGCCATGACCACGGACTCGAGCGAATTAAAACCATCGGCGACGCCTACATGGCGATCGCCGGGCTGGATGGATGCGAAGACCATGCTCAGCGCACGGTCAATGCCGCCGAAGACATGGTGGCGTATCTAGAAACGCGCAGGACCCAAAATCCTAACCTTCCTCAGTGGGAGGTGCGAGTAGGTGCGCACAGCGGCCCGGTCGTCAGCGGCGTCATCGGCGGCAGCCGGCTCGCTTTTGATGTCTGGGGCGACACGGTGAACGTCGCTGCTCGGATGGAGAGCAGCTCCGAACCCGGCCGTATCAACATCAGCACGGCGACGCGCGATCTTCTGAGTCGTAAAACAACTCAGAGTAGGGGCCGATTAGCAGCAAAGAACAAGGGAGACCTCACGATGTTCTTTGTACGCCCTGAAGATGGCGGCTTGCCGCGTAGCATCACCGAGACAGATCATGGCTAAATACGTCACTGTATTGATCGCATCAGCGATGACGCTCAACGCCTGCAGCTGCGATGACAGCCCCAAACAGGTGAATGATTTGGTTGCGGCTCTAACGCCTTTGCCTCGC
>Ga0315320_10002300_pt1 | contig 15720 bp, 7 predicted proteins | sample M140m21515metaG_FD_203458 | JGI IMG/M metagenome (GOLD analysis project Ga0315320, IMG submission 203458) | Ammonia-oxidizing marine archaeal communities from Monterey Bay, California, United States - M1 40m 21515 | ecosystem: Environmental > Aquatic > Marine > Coastal | place: USA: California... | reverse complement strand
GAGCGACCTGGAGACGCTGCTGAGCTCTCCAAACTCGGACGACTGGGTGAAAATCACCACCATGCTACTCGGGCCAACCCCGGATAACTTTTCGTTCCAGCCCAAGCACAAGTCGAACGCGTACTCTAAGGACTCGAAGGACGTCGACCAGGTCCAGGGCTGAAGAGTAACTCTTAGAATTAAAAACACCGACTCGGGATGGTAATCAAACTCATAATCAGTTCATCACAAACTCAGCGCCGCCTCACGAAGCATGCGCCGCACTCGATGTGTCGCGTGTACGGGAAATGGTCGAACACCGCGAACCGCACCAAGTCATGGGTCTTGGCCAGCCCGGTCCACCCCTTGAGCTCACCTTCAAACTCCCCGCCATCCAAAGCTTTTGCCGCCTCGGGCCCAACCGCGTTTTCCAGCAGGCCCTTCCGCGGGTCGCAGCTTATGTACAGGACAACCTCGAAGCGTGACACGAGGTCAAGGGTATCCGCATCCAGCCCTGCCCTCGGTGGGTCCACGAGGACGACGTCGTACGCGTCTACGTCAAAGTCAATCGCCCCCGACGTCGACCCCCCGTCGTCGCCGGATCCCCCAGCCGCCGCCGCCATCGCCGCCTTCCCCGCGCGCCCTTCCTCGTGCCTCTTCTTCCGCCTGAGCATTCCCCTCGCCACGGACTCGCTCGGGGAGTGCAGCACCTTCGCGTTGTCAACGCCGTTCCGCGCCAGGTTCTCCCGGGCAGCCTCGCACAGAACTCCGCTGAGCTCCACCGCGGCGACTCGGTCGAAATATTTAGCGAGCGCCACGGTGTGATTGCCGTTCCCGCTGTACATCTCCAGCAAACTAGGGGCACCGGCGTCGCTGTTTTCACCGGTCGAACTGCCGAGGACGTCACGGACCGTGGTGGCGGCGCAGTCGCATAGCCAATCCAGGGTAGACTCCGCCACGAACGAGTTTGGATTACTGAACGCGCCCTCCGATTGTCGATAGGTCAACGTTCGGCCGTCCCTCAGCGTGAGCCGCTCGAACAGGTGGCACGCGTCCCCGACCACGATTTGGGTTCCCCTGCTTCGACCCAGGATGTTCAACGAGGTTGCCTCGAACTCGTCGTCGTCGTCGCCCCGGGCTCCGGCGACGGCGTCTGTCCCGCGGTTGTCCCCCGCGGCGTACACCTCGGCGCGGATGTCCTCCATGACGGACTTGAGCCTCGCCCGTGGGCCCTCCGCGGCGATCTTCCACCCCTCGTCGATGGGCCTATCGTACACCATGGTCACCAGCATGCCGCCCCGCGCGCCCCGGGACGCGAGGAAGTGAATCGCCTGGAGCCCGTCTCCGAGCTCCGGTTGCGCCTCGGCTTCCCTGAGCACCGCCGGCATGAGCGTCTCGATGACCCTGAGCGCCATGGGGAACTCGTTGATTGACACCGTCGGCTCGCCTTTGTTCCACATGCGATAACTGAGCCTGCGCCCTGGCGTGGCGGTCTCCCTAGGTGAGGTCCCAATGGACTCGGCGGTCACCGTGGCGTCATCCCACATGACCTGGAAACGGCACCGCGATCTGAAGTGGAGCGGCGGCGAGGAAAACACCTCCGGTCGGACCGCCACGCCCCGGTCGATTCCCTTGGCGTACAGGATTGGAACGGATGCCTGCTGGAGGAGCGGGGAAAAGAGCCGCTCGAGTTCCCCAACCTTGGCGTCCAGCGCCGAGACGTACGTGCTCGCGTCGACCGGATCGTGGTAACTCGGATTCTCGTGGTGGCTAGTAATCTCGACGCCCCCGTCGCTATCGCTCATCGTGACGACGCGAGACTACGCGGGGGGATCCACTGAATGGTCTATCGAAAGCCTCTACTCGCCACACGGGTGATCCGCGAGGGTCCCTCGCGTCGTGCCCGTGCTCCTACGAGTGAGTCGGCTACGAGTGAGTCGGAAAGCGTTTCCCTATAAAAATCATTTCTGTAATTTTAACCGGCGGGTCGAACCCTGGTCACCGGGAGACACGCCGCCGGGGGAGGCTCACCCGACCCCAACGCGTTCGCCCTGCACAGCGGACACGTCGTGCTGTGCCTCAACCACGGCACCAAACACGAACGCGCGTGAAACACGTGCCCGCACGGCAACGGAGCCGGCCAATCCCCGTCGACGTCCCCGACGCCCAACTCCAACTCACCGCGGCACACCGAACACTCCAACGTCGGGTTACCCCGCTCGCTCCACCCGAACCCACCGCCGTCCGCCGACCCGCCCGCAACCTTACCCACCAAACCCACGTTACTCTGGTCCACCCTGGGTAACGAACCAAACGCGTCCGCCTCCATCTCCTCGTACGCGTCCTGGAACCTTCGAGCGGACGGCGCGGCTCCGCCTCCGCACCGATCCGATTCCAACCTCGCCGACGACTCCGGGTCCCTCGGCGTACCCAGCGCTCCCATGGCCAACGCCAGCCGCGACTCGATGACGCGTTCGGGTGCTGACTGAGATGGCTCGTTCGGGTCCGACTGCGGGTCCGTATCGCCCTCTTCGAGGTACACCCACGCGTGTCCGTCCGCGAGCCCCGCGAAGAGCAAATCGCCGAGGTCCGAGAACGACACGGACTCCACGGTACACCTCGCTCCCACCAACACGCACAGGCAACTCCCTTTTTGCATGTCCCACAGCCGCACGGTCCTGTCCTCGGACGCGCTGGCGACGGTCTTGGCGTTTGGACGCAGTAACAACGCCGCGCGGGCGGCGCCGCTCGCGTGGACCCGGCCCTCGAACACCGCGCTCGTCTTCACCTTCACCTCGACCCCGCCGTCGTCGTCATAGATTGCGACGTCGTGGACCGACAGGATACCCCCGTCGCACCCTGCGGCGAGCCTCAAGGCCCGCACACCACCACCGTCCCTCCTCGACCCTAACCCTAAACTCCAACCGCGGTCCTCCCCCCGGCACAGCGCCAGCGAGGTCACCGCGCCGCCGTGCCCGGCCAAGACAACCTCACACGCCGCTCGCCCCGCGTGGGCGTGGGTGAATACCCGTAGGGTCCCGTCCTCGCCGCCCGTCATGGAGAGCAGCGCATTGGGTTCGTGACTCGAGGGTGGGGGTAAGGACGCGTCGACGGATCGAACCGCGCTCCCAGGGCGGATCAAAGCCACCGGCGCGGACGTGGACTCGGAACCGGAGTCGCAGTCCCAAACGCATATGCGACCGTCAGCCCCTCCCGTCACGAGCGTGCGCGCGTCGGGGCCGAACGATACGCACAGGACGTAGTCACCGTGCCCACTCGCGAGCGGCGGGATGGGAGGCGCGGCGCGTGAGGCGTGCCACAATCGCGCGGTGCGGTCGTACGAACCCGTCGCGGCTAACACGTCGGGTGCCGTTCGTGCCGACCCGGGCGACGACGTCGCGTCGTCGCGTCTCCTTCCGGGGCGGCATGGGGGCGGCATGGCGACCGCTCGCACCCCCGCGGTGTGGTCGGTGAACGCCGCGGCGCACCTGAACCCGCTGGAGCTCGCGGCATCGAGCGTCCACACGCGCGCCTGGCCGTCCATGCCCGCGGTGGCGAACCCATCTACGAACGACGCCTCATCGCCCCCGTCCATCCATCCCGACTCGCCGGGGTGCCCGGGGCTGGGCCATCGTCCGCCGGCCACGGACTTGACGCTGGCGCGGTGCGCGTGTATCGCCGCGACCCGACGGCACCGGGACCAATTCGGCGCCGTCATAGCCCACGCCGCGGACGCGCCCCGGATGGCCGCTCCAATGGATCTGGCGTAACGGACGGAATCAGCTTTGGCAGTTTGGCCTTTTGGTTTTTGGTGTTTGGTTTTGGCTAAAACTTACTCGGACTAACACCGCGTGCTACGCATGAAACACTCGCTCACTGCCCACCGGTGAGGGTGCAGGTCGGGAGGAAGTACTTGTCTCCCCACCAGTACCGCCGCTTCACCCCGCGCCAAATCTCCGGGTCCTTCGTGTCGATGTCCACGACGTCGAACCTCGTATGGAAACCCAGGCTCGCGAGCTCCGCCTGCGCCAGCCTGCAGTACACCGTGTGGAAGAAGATGTTATCCGGCGCCAGGCCGTTGAAGTACGTGTACACACCACCGCGACGCATGATCTTCGGGAGCAGCTCGTGGAACTCCCGGAGGTCGTCGTAGTCCTCGCCGTAGGTGTCGAAGTTGACCCCGTCGAAGAGTCGCTTCTTTCCATCCGGAAGCTTCTCGTTCTCTTCTACGATCCGTCGCAGCACCGTCTGCCACCTCCCAAACTCCACGATCACCCCTTTCTTCCGATCCCAACCGACACGACGCATGTGCGCGTGGACGTCCGGGTGCGCCTCGATGATGGTGTGCGACCTGGTTTGGTTTTCGTTCACCACGAACCCGTCTATGATGCCCATGCCGAACCCGACGTTGAGGGTATCGCCCTTGCCCTCGCACATGACCCTCGCGTGGATTCGCATCAGCGGCGCCTCCCAGTCCATCATCACCGCGTCGTTCTCGGTGTCCAGGAGCTTATCGTCGCCGTCGTACCGCACCGGCTGGGAGAGGTACGTCAGGTCGGGGGTTCGGTTCCGGCGCCCGACGGCGCCCAGGACCATCTCCGCCTGCACGGCGTGGTCGATGAGGGCGTTGGTGAGGTCCGGGTGGCCGCCCGCGCTGGCGTACTCCCCCGCGCAGTGCCCTTCGTTGTCCAACTCGTTCCTGATGTTCGGTGGGAAGGTTCGCGGTCAGATGGGGTCGTGGTCGTGGGGAAGGGCGGGGCGGCGGCGGCGGTGGTTTGCGAAAAGCGCGATGGTCGCGCGTCTCGGGTATCACCCTAGGGGCAGGACTCACCACGGCGCTCCCGCGGCGAGGAGGCTCCGGACGACGTCCACGTGTCCGTGCTCGCACGCCAGCATCAACGGCGTGGTCCCTTTGCGGTCCTGTGCGTGCGGTGGGTAGGAGGAGACGCGGGTGAGCGGCGGTTGGAATCAGGGAATCAGGGAAGGTGTTCGACGGTGCGGGTGATGCTCATCGTGACCGGTCCTTTGGTGGGTGGGACTCGTACCTGGAAACCCGGGTCCGCGCCCTCACGAATGAGCGCATCGACCGCATCGACGTCGCCGGTCGAGGCCGCTCGAAGAAGCCGACGCGACGCCATGTGCGCTGTCCACTCAACACGGGTCGAGTGGGCACGCAAATGTGGTCTCTCGCCAACCTGAAATGCACTTTTCGATCTCTGTCTCATCTGTGCGAGCGGATTTCCGGGTTCGTGATTGGTTGAAAATGGCGAGTTCACACCCACAACGCATAGCGAACCTCGTTCGTCTCTTCGTCACCCCTCGTTTCTCAGAGCCAAACTGGTATTCGCCAGCTTCGGCGCCGTCTCCGTTCTCAGTCCCGCACGCGCGCCCAAGGGCGACGGACGAGACCACAGACTCGGGGCTTCGGACGCACGGCGACCGACCTCACGAAAGAGCCGCTCAACCGTGCCCTTAACCCACCCAGGACGGCGGCGACCGGCGCGTGAAGGGCGTCGACTCAATCCGTGCCTTCTCGCCCGTGAGCCCAAAGTCGGAGCTGCGCGGGTTGAGATGGACTACGACGCGTACGTGCCGGACTCCAGCCGGTGGGCCAAGACCGGCCTCGCGTACAGGGTGCTCGGCCACGATGCCGCCACCTACTACCAGTACGCCATCTACGTGAGTGACCACCACCGTCCCCCATATCGTCCGTGAATGAAGCGAAACCCGCGTCGAGCCCGATCGACATCAGCCGCCTTGGTGGTGTCCGAGGCGCGGATACACGTTGGCGATGGCGCGGCGGCCGTCGCGGTGGCGGGGGTCCTGCCCTCCAGCGATCCGGGTTCGGACCCGCCCGATCGCCTCGTCGGTGTCCTCGGAATACTCGGGAGACGGTTGATGCGCGCCCGCGGTTCGATCGCGATCACGCGATCGGCGGCGCCGCCGCGCGACGCCGTCGGCAATCGCCCGCACCCACGTGGCTGCGCACCCGGGCGTTTCCGTTCTCGCCCCGCACCCATCTCTGACCGCCCCGCTGACCGTCCCGGATACCCCTATTAATCCCCCCGCAGGTCGCCGAGGGTCTGGGCAAGAACTCGTTCAATGCCCTGAGAGGCATCAAGGACTGGAGGACGGGTACGTGTAGCACCGCGCCCCCACCGCGCGCCCCCACCGCGCGGGGCGCGCCCGGACCGTTGTTGAAATCTTGCTAACCTTTTTCAAAAAAATATCTGACCGGGGGCGACGCCGACGCCGACCCCGGCCCGCCCGATCGATCCCACCCACCCACCCCGCTGACCCCGATCCCCCCCGCATCTCAACTTCATTCAACAGACGATCAGAACGGCGAGCAGAACGATCTCCCGGCGCTGAGCAAGGGCAAGCTCAAGGATTTCTTCTACATTCGCAACCTGTACGGCAACATAGAGGACGTCTTCAACCGGCCGGTGTACTCATCCCCGGAGGACTGGATCGACGTCGGGATCCGCGAGCCGGAGTCGGAGCGCGGGTACTTCAGCAAGCTCGTCACCACACCGCAGTCCAGGCGATGCCTCAACCTCGGGTCGTACAACTACCTCGGATTCGGCGGTCTCAACACGCACTGCACGCCGCTCGTGGCCAAATCCGTGATGGATTACCCCGTCACCTCCGCCGGGTCCGCCGCGGAGCTGGGGTACAACCCGCTCATCAAGGAGGTCGAGGACGTGACGGCAAAGTACGTGGGCAAGGAGGCGGCGGTGGTCGTGGGCATGGGCTTCGCGACGAACTCCACGGTGATCCCGGCCATCGCGGGTAAGGGGGACTTGATCGTCTCCGACGCGCTGAACCACAACTCCATCGTGGAGGGTGCGAGGTTGAGCGGCGCCAAGGTGAAGGCGTTCAAGCACAACTGCGTCGGGGACCTGGAGCTCATCTTCCAGGATGCCGTCGCCGGTAAGCAGAGGTACAACAAGATTTTGGTCATCATCGAGGGCATCTACTCGATGGAGGGCGAACTGTGCTGCCTCCCGGAGATTGTCGAGGTTTGCAAGCTCTACGGCGCGTACGTGTGGCTCGACGAGGCGCACTCCATCGGTGCCATCGGAAAGACCGGGCGGGGCGTGTGCGAGGAGCTCGGCGTGGATCCCAAGGATGTCGACATCATGATGGGAACGTTTACCAAATCGTTCGGCGCGGCGGGTGGGTACGTGGCGGGAGACTACGAGACTGTCGCTCGAGTTCGCCAGTTCGCCGCGGGTTGCACCGACGCGTGCTCCATGCCCCCGGCGGTGTGCACCCAGATCCTCTCCTCCCTCCGCGTCATCTCCGGCGAGGATGGAACCGACATCGGCGCCAAGAAGCTCAGGCAGCTCCGCGATAATTCCAAGTTTTTCCGCGAAGGTCTGGAGGCGCTCGGGCTGGAGGTGCTGGGGCACCACCCGTCGCCAGTCATGCCGGTGATGCTCTACCAGCCGTACAAGATTGGCGACTTTTCGAGGCTGGCGTTCAACCGCAAGCTCGCGGTCGTCGTCGTCGGCGCGCCCGCCACCCCCGTCAACTACCCTCGCATACGTTTCTGCGTCTCGGCAGCGCACTCGAGGGAGGACCTCGCCGACGCGCTCGCCGCGATTAGCGACATCGCGGATGAACTCTCGATCAAGTTCAAGGTTGCCCCGCCCAACGCGTGGTGCCCGGGCAGCATCCACGACAAGGAGGAGAAGGAGAAGCAGGTCAGCATCAAGCGCGTGGCCAAGGCGAGAGCCGCGAGGTCCGCCGCGCTGGATTCCGCGTCCAAGCTGGCGTCTGGCACCAACCGAGCCCGGTTCGCGCCGTTGCACTCCCGAGGCGAACGCCTCGGCGACGACATCGGCCCACGGGCTTCGTCATCCGGCCCCATCGACGGGTACAAGCTCTCGGGAGTCACCGAGAAGCACCCGAAGTGGGACCAGTACAAGATCATGCTCTCGTCCACTGACATACTGGCGCTCACCAACGACCCGGTGATGAAGGAGGCTTGCGCCGCCACCGTCGAGGAGCTCGGCCTCGGGTCATGCTCCCCGCGCGGGTTCTACGGAACCTTCCCCCCGCACATGGACGTGGAGCGTACCATCGCGGACTTTCTCGGGGTCCAGGAGGCTGTCCTGTACTCGTACGGCGCGTGCACGGTGTCCTCGGTGATACCCGCGCTGGGGTACAAAGCGGATGTAGCCGTCGTCGACCGCGGCGTCGGCTACGGCATCCTCGCCGGCCTGCGCCTGTCCAAGATGGACGTGCGCTGGTACAACCACTGTGACGCCGAGGACTGCGCCAGAGTGTTCGCCCAGCTGGAGACGGAAGATGGCGTCCACTCCGCGCGGCTCGCTCGGCCCGGCCGCCGCCGCTGGCTCATCACCGAGGGTTGCTTCCAGGGCACCGGTCGCCTCGCGCCGCTCCCGGACCTCGTCGCGCTCAAGGACAAGCACCACGCGCGCATGATCATGGACGAGTCCATCTCATTCGGCGCGATGGGCGCGTCCGGCCGCGGTCTCACCGAGCACTTCGGCGTCAACCCCAAGTCCATCGACGTCATCTCGGCGTCGCTCGAAAACGCGGGTGCCTCGGTTGGTGGATTTTGCGCCGGCGACACGGGCGTGGTGGCGTACCAGCGGCTCATGGGCGCCGGCTACGTGTTCAGCGCGTCGCTGCCGCCGTACCTGGCCACCGCCGCGGCTCACGCCATCCGCCGCGTCTCCGCCGAGCCCAGGCTCGTGGAGAGGGCGCAGGCGTCTGCCGCCGCGCTTCGCGACGCGGCGCTCTCGGGCAGAGTCCCGGGTTTCACCACCGACGCCGACGCCTGTTCCCCGATCGTTCCCCTGCGTCTGGCGGTGGGCGCGTCCGTCGCGGATGAGAACGCGTTGCTCGCGGACGTCGCCGCGCGCGCCAGGCGCCGTGGCATCGGCGTGTGCGTCGCGCGCGTCAACCCGCTGGTTCCCCCCGACCGCCGACCCCCGCGGGCGCTTCGGTGCTTCGCGTCCACCGCGCACACGAGGGAGGATCTCGCCACCGCGTTCCAGGTGCTCGCGGAGGAATCCGCGAAGGTTTTGCCGTCGCACGCGCTCAGCGCAGCTGTTGACGCGTCACCGGGCGCCAAGAAGAGGCTCGGCGCGGACCCGGGGTCCATGGTGATGAACCCCCCGGGGCAGCAGCCGCCGAAAGCCGGCGGGTACGGGTCGCCGAAAAACGCCCCCGGCGCCAAGGTCAACCTCGACGGCACCATCTCCCTCAACAACGACTCTGTCAAGCGCGATCTCTTCGCCAACGGCAGCAGCAATGGCGTCGGGGAGGTCAAGGCGAGCCCCAGCAAGCAAAAGGGTGCGCACAACAGGTCCGCGAGCTGGTCCGTCAACTCGATGAACGGCGGCGCCGATAACGCCCCCGAGATGTTTGAAGCTCTCTCCCCCGTGAAGGAGAGCCCGATCGCGAACGGGTCCGCCAGCACCGGCGGCGCTCCGAGGCGCATGTTCAGCGACCAGGATTCGCCCCAGTCGCTGTCCGTGCCGCTGCTCGTGGTGCTCCTGTACTGGCACAACATCTTCCGCCGGTACATCCTCAACCAGATTGACATCACCACGCACATGGTACCCAAGTGGCTGGCGAGGATCGGTTTGCACCCGACGGAGTCCCGCGGACCCGTGCGGTTCTTTTACTGCGCCGCCGGGTACTTTGGGTCACGAAACTTCCACTCCATGGCCCTGCCGCTGATGGTGTGGACCTACGACTGCGGTTTCACCAGGCTGGTCATGGTGTTTTACTGCATGACCTCCGGCGTCGGGTGCCTCCTCAAGGGTGCCCTCGCGACGAACACCAGCTCTTCCAGGCCGGCCAACTCGTCCCTCGGTTCGCTCATGCCCCACCGCGTGCACGCGTGGCCCTCCGTCGCCGGATGCAACGCCACCGCGCTGCCTTTCCTCATCCTCCGGTGGAGGCACGGCGACGTCTGGCTCTGGGACATGGCCAATCAAGAGGCCGTCGTGCGCGAATACGCGGCGGCTTTCGCGTACATGTTTGCGATTTCACTGGCGCGCATGGGCAACGGCGATTCGCCCGCGAACGTCCAAGGGGGCGTCGTGGTCGGCGCCATCATGCTCAGGGTGCTGCTGCCGCACATCGACTGGTGCATCGCGGGTCTCGAGGCGAGCACCGTGTTCACCGCTCAGGGTTTCACAATCGTCGGGATGGTCCTCGCGGCTATTCTCCTCTTTCCCATGCCTCTCAACAGCCGCGGCGAGATCCTGTACGCGTCGAGCACGTGCTACAGGCGCATGTGGAGGACCTTCTTCTACATGCTGTTCTTCGCCGCGGGGTCGGTGTGGCGCGAAGGGCCCGCGGCGCAGGCGATCGAGCTGCCCACGACGCCAGCCGGGTGGGCGGGTGTCCTCGCGGCTAAGTTTTTCGTCGGTCACGTCATCTCGCAGTTTAGCGTTTGGGCCATTTCCTACGTCTCGCAGCTGTTCGTGGAGTGCTGGCTCAGGGCGTACGTCAAGTACTTCAAGCCGTGGTCCGTGGGTGAGCACAGGCGGGGTACCGGGGGTGAGGAGGATGGGGAGTCGAAGACGTACGGTACCACTCACATGCGTTTGGTGGCCATCACGGTGGTTGAGCTGGCGCAGGACATCACTGGCGCGCTGGTGACGGCGCACGGTGTGCCGAGGCTGTTTGACACCCTGCGATCGTACACGTCGCTGCGAATCTGATACGAGATTAATACTAGCATCCCCCTGCTGCAGGGTTTAATTAACACGATAGGAGCGTTCCTGTTGTTCTCAGATCTCGTTCATCATCAGATTCGAATTTTCGACCTCGACTTTTGAGGGGAGTTTTGAGGGGGCTTTTTCACAGTACCACGACACACGACTCGCCCGAACCCCGAACCCACAATCCATTCGTATCGCGTCGAGATGCCGCCTAAGGATAAGCGTGTCGCTGTTAAGCCGCGAGATACCGCGAAGATGCCGCGGAACCCCGCGGAGGACGCCCTGTATCGTCTGACTCTCGCGGGCGACCTGTTCAAAGAGCAAGTGCTCGCCAGGCTCGAACCCACCGACCGTGGCATGCTCAGGCTGACCAGCAAGGCACTCAGGTTGACGATGGCCATTGATGAACAGCTCGATCGGAAACTCGAAGTCTCTCGCTTCATCGGGTCCGAGAAGAGCTTCGATTGGGCCTTGAAGAACTACCTAGGCTTGATCGACAGCAACGGTGCAGATATCTGTAAGTACGCAGCTCGAAACGGACACCTTGAACTCCTCAAGATGATCAAACACAAAGCGGACATACGTGAGATGCGTCCTTTCGGCACTCACCCGGTCTACTACAATTGGAAATGGGCGTGCGAGACTACACACCTGGACGTCCTCGAGTGGGTATACCGTTCAACAATACCTGCCAAGGAAGTTGACGACTGTTGGAAGCAATTGTGGAAGGCAAATGCGGAAACATTGGAGGTACTGCCGTGGATATGCGACACTTTCCCTCAGATCAACAATTACATTCGTTCGTCGTCATCCTATCCCTGGCGTGCTGCAGAAAAAGGTCATCTCGAATTGCTAAAGTGGCTCATTGAATCCCTCGGGCGCCCAATGAAACCAATCCTGTGCGCTAAAGCTGCTACAGGTGGTCATCTGGAAGTCTTAAAGTGGCTACGAGGGAAAGGTTGCAACTGGACTGAGAAGGTTCTAGAAAACGCTACAGATAATGCAAACCTGCACATAATGCGGTACGCAATCGAAAATGGCTGTAAATGGAACCCGGAGTGGACGTTGCATGACTTGGAAAACATTGACGACCAGGAAAAAAGTCTCGCCGCTTCAAGGCACCATAGGAAGGTACAAACAGGCACTGTCCACGAGAACTTCGGCGAGGACTTCCAGTGGATCATCCAGCGCGCGCACCAGCAAATCGCCGATGACAAGCTCGCCGCTGAAGAGAAGCAGCGCCGCAAAGATGAGAAGGAGCGCCGCGCGGCTCAGAAACGCAAAGCCGACTGATCACACACACCCGACACGATTGTTTCACAGGTTCAATAACACAAATAGGAGAGACGTTCCATCAAGCATGCGTTGTTCTCAGATTACAGCGTCAATAACGTAAAATAGTCATATCTTTTCCCCCCTTGTTCTCCCCCAATCACCGCGGACCGTTGCCATCCTCCGGCTTGTACGGCTGCTTCATGCGGTCCGCGAGCTCCTGCCACGTCAGCGTGGACAGGTCCTCCTTGTTCTTCTTCATCCAGGTCTGGTACGACTGGCCCGAGTTAGAGGTCCTCGCCGTCTCCACGTCCGCCCTCCGCGGCGTGTACACCTTCGGCGCGTTGAAGTTGCCGGTGGTCGAGGTGTCGTACGGGTTGTTGAAGTTGGCCCCCGCGGCTCCCTTCCTGAACCCGACGTTGCCAACCCTGCCCATGGGAGGCGGGTTCAGGTTACCAGCCGTGGGCATCACGAGTCCCTTAGCCTTCTCCTCGTACTCCGCGGTAGCCTTAGCCTGCTCGGCGGCAGCCTCGGCGGCAGCCTCCGCCTCCTCCTTGCCCGGGATCTCCGCGGGCTTTCCAAAGGAAAACATGGCGCCGCCCACGTCCGGCTTGTCAGCCTCGGGCTTCTCCTCCTCCATAGCCTTGGGAACGACGGAGTTGGAGAGGTCCTTGGGCTTTTGCTCGATGAAACCCTGCTTGGACGCCGACTCCATAGCCTCCTTCTCCTTCTTGGAGTCCCGCTTCATCGGCTTGTCATCCGCGAGCCCGAGGGGGTCGAAGATTGCAAACGCGTCGGCAGCCACCTCGCCCGCGAAGGAGTCCTTGCCCATCCACGCGCCGGACATGAGGAACTTCTCGAACTTTTCCTTGTTCTCGAGCGAGTCGAAGAGCCGCTCCCTGTCCTGCTTAAACACCATGTTGTTGGCGAACAGGAACGCCATGGCGGTGGCGGTCATGGCCTCGCCGCCAACGTTGAGGAGTGCCTGCGCCACGTCAGCCTCGGCGACGAGGCCCGCGGCGCCGAGCCCGCCGATGATCGCGGCACCCGCCACCTTCTTCTGGTTGTCCGTGACGGTGAACTCGGGAAACTCAAAGTTGGAGACGGCGTCAAACTCAACCTCAAACTTTTCGCGCTTCTCCGCAGCCTTCTTGGCGGCGGCGGCGGTGGCCTCCTCCTCCTTCTTGAGCTCCGCCTGGGTGAGGATGTCCGCGCCGGACGCGTCGGCGAGGGCATCGGCGGCAGCCTGCGCCTTCTCCTCAGCGGCGTCGGCCTCCTCCTTGGCGAGTTCCGCAACCTTGGCTGTCGCCTCGGCGAGGATCATCTTCGCGCGCTTAGCCGTCTCAATCGCCTCAAAGGCCCTGGTGGACTCCTCCTCAACCTCAGCCTCGGCAGCCTTGTACGCCGACTCGTCGTCCTCGATGTTCTTGAGCTTTAGCGCGGCGACGGCAGCCTCGGCTTTCTTCACCTGCGCGGCGGCGGTCGTGGTCGCCTCCTCGAACATGCTCTTAGCCGTCTTCATCACCTCGACGACGGCGAGCTCCGCGGGGGTCACCGCGACGTTCGCCACCTCATCCGCGAGATCCTCATCCTCGACGACGGATTCCGCGACAGCCTTGATGTTGGACTTGAGGTAGTCAACCTTAGCGGGCTGATCCTCGAAGGAGAAGACGACGGGGGTGTTGTAGATATCGTCCTCAGCCGCCTTGATGGCTTCAGACGCCGCGAGCTTGGCGCGCATCTCCTCCTCGGTGGTTCCGTTCTCGTTGTCGCCCAAGACGGTCTCCTCGGAGTCAGTTTCAGCCTCGGACGCGAGCGCGATGGCCTCGGCGATGGCGGCGCGGGCCTTGGTAGCCTCCTCGGACTCCGCGGAGATCTCGACGGTGAGCCTCTCGACAAAGGCGTGGGGCTCGACGACGGAGACAACCTCCCCGGAGACGAGCTCGCAGGCGTAGTTGTCACCCTCCTGCCAGGTCAGCACGCCGTTGTTGTCGTTGTAGCGGACAAACTTGAACTCGGCGCTCGCCTCGGCGTTGGGGATGGAGATGGAGGTCTTCCACACGTCGCCCTCGGACCAGGTCATGCGACGGCCGACGTCCACCTTCCAGCCGCCCAGCTCGGCGACGTTGCCAACCAGCACGAGGTGCTCGCCGACGGTGAGGTGGGACACCACGTTGAACTCAACCACGTTGCTGGTGGAGGAGCCGTCGTCGCGGATGAGCTTGGAGGATCGGGCGTAGACGTACCCGTCGACGTTGCGGCCGTCGGTGGGGTCGACGACGGGCTCATCCGCGGGGGCGGCTTCCGTCGGGGCTTCTGCTTCGACGGCGATGAAGGGAGGGGTCGCGCCGACGGTGACGAACGCGGCGGTGCGGAGGGCGCGTGAGACCATGCCCTGGGACTCAGCCTTGTTGCCGAGGTCGACGTCGATGGCTCCGATGTCCAGCGCGGGCATGGACTTGTCCGTCGCGGGGGCTTCGTCGTCCTCCTTCTTCTTGCCGAAAAAGCCAAAGAAGCCACCCTGCTTCTTCTTCTCCTCCTGCTTAAGCTGCGCCTTGGTCTTGCGCTTCTCCGTCTTCTTCTTGCGCTTGATGACGGTGCCGACGTTCTCGTCGGAGGTAAACACGGGCTTGGGCCTGGACTTGGGCTTGACGGGCTCGGGCGCGGCGACGGCGGCGAAGGGCACGGTGCGAAGCGCGCGTCCGACCGCAGCCTTGGTCTCGGAGTCGAACATCACCGGCGTCGGGACGACGATGGGTGTCGCGACGGCGGTGATTGGCTCGGGGGCGGGCATGTCGATGAGCGCGGCGGCTTCCTCCTCGTCCTCCGTGTCCTCCACCTCGGGAACGTAATTCGTAGCGACGTCCGCGAGCGCGGGCTCCGGTTCGTTCATGAGTGAGACGATGTCCTCGACGTGCTGCGCGGCAGCCGCGGCCGGGCGCGTGGGTACCGGGGTATCATCGGTGGACGCTGCGCGCCGGGACCCGGGGGGTACGTAGGACCCGGCGCCGATGATCTCGACGGTGACGCTCCTGGCCCAGTCCGTGGACGCCGCGTCCAAGGGCAGGACGGTGTCGCCGGATACGTAGCCAGTCTCCGCGACGACGTTACGACCGCCGACCCACTGGCGCATGAAGTCGACGGAGTGCGTCTCGTTGTCGAAGCGGACGAGGCGGCAGTTGTCGCCGTCGAGCCATCGGACGGCGCCCGTGTTTTTGTTCTTGACCACGGGTTTGAAGTCGATCCACGGCGCCGGGGAGCTGTCGTCGATGCCGCCAAAGACGTGGAACGCCTCGAGCTTGACCGCGGCGGACCAGATGTCGTCCTCGGACCACACCATGGGCGCCGCCTTCTCGGGGATCCAGTGCCCGAGCTCCTCGCAGGATCCGACCATCATCACCTCCTCCTGGTCGGTGACGTGGATCTTAGCGCGGAACACGACGGTGGCCATGATCTTACCCTTGCTGGAGCCCTGGCTGGGACATACGTCCTCGACGCTGACGGGCATGTACACGCCCTTGGGCGCGGCCGCCTTGCCGAGGCCCGTGGGCGTATCGGGCTGCGTGGGAACCGCGAGTGCGGCGGACTCGGACTCGACGTCATCCGCCTTTGGCGCCTTGTTTGGAGCCGATCTTCGCGGGACGATGGTGTTGGCCGCTGTGCCAGACTCGTCGGCGACCGGGGCGTCCGCGACGGGGGTGGACTTGGGCATGGGGTACGCCTGGACGAACTGTTGGGGCTCGGCGTCGGTGGCGGC
>Ga0315320_10002295_pt1 | contig 15732 bp, 16 predicted proteins | sample M140m21515metaG_FD_203458 | JGI IMG/M metagenome (GOLD analysis project Ga0315320, IMG submission 203458) | Ammonia-oxidizing marine archaeal communities from Monterey Bay, California, United States - M1 40m 21515 | ecosystem: Environmental > Aquatic > Marine > Coastal | place: USA: California... | reverse complement strand
CCAAAAAAACAGAAATTAAAGATGATAAAAGTGAGGAAAATAAGGAGAATCTGGACAAATAATTACATTTGTTGAACTTGTAGAATTAAAATTAACACATATATGAAGGGTAGAAATTAAATTATGAGCAAAATTATTGGAATAGATCTTGGTACAACAAACTCATGTGTATCAATTATGGAAGGAAGCCAGCCAAAGGTACTGGAAAATACTGAAGGTGCAAGAACAACTCCTTCAGTTGTAGCCTTTACTGATGATAGTGAAAAGCTTGTTGGTCAACCCGCTAAAAGACAAGCTGTAACAAACCCTGAAAATACAATTTTTGCTGTTAAAAGACTTATTGGAAGAAATTTTGAAGATCCAACTGTAAAAAAAGATATTGCAGCTGCGCCTTTTAAAATAGTTAATTCTGAAAAAGGTGATGCATGGATCGAAGCAAAAGGAGAAAAATATTCACCTTCACAAATTTCTGCTTTTATTCTTCAAAAAATGAAGGAAACAGCAGAAAAATATTTAGGCCAAGAAGTAACTAAAGCAGTAATAACCGTTCCTGCATATTTTAATGATGCACAAAGACAAGCAACTAAAGATGCTGGTAAAATTGCTGGTTTAGAAGTTTTAAGAATAATTAACGAACCAACTGCAGCTTCACTTGCATATGGTCTAGATAAAAAACAAAATAAAAAAATAGCAGTTTACGATTTAGGTGGAGGAACTTTTGATGTTTCTATTCTTGAATTAGGAGATGGAGTATTTGAAGTTAAATCAACTAATGGGGACACTTTTTTAGGTGGTGAAGACTTTGATAACGCTATTGTTGACTACTTGATAGCTGAGTTTAAAAAAGATAATGGTATTGACCTAACATCAGATAAACTTGCACTTCAAAGATTAAAAGAAGCTGCTGAAAAAGCTAAGATCGAACTATCTTCGGCAGAACAGACAGATATTAATTTGCCATTTATCACTGCAGATAAAACGGGACCAAAACATATTAATTTAAAAATGACTAGAGCAAAACTTGAAGCTCTTGTTGAAGATTTAATTGCTAGAACACTACCACCTTGTAAAACAGCGTTAAGTGATGCTGGGATATCAGCAAGCGATATAGATGAAATTGTAATGGTTGGTGGAATGACTAGAATGCCCAAAGTTCTAGCTGAAGTTAAAAACTTTTTTGGGAAAGATCCAAATAAAAGTGTTAATCCAGATGAAGTTGTTGCTATGGGTGCGGCTATTCAAGCTGGTGTACTTCAAGGTGATGTTAAAGATGTCCTTCTTTTAGATGTTACACCTCTGTCTCTAGGTATTGAAACTCTAGGTGGAGTATCAACTAAACTAATAGAGAAGAATACAACAATACCAACAAAAAAAAGCCAAGTATTTTCTACAGCAGAAGATAATCAACCCGCAGTTTCTATTAGAGTGCTTCAGGGTGAAAGAGAAATGGCTACTGATAACAAGATGCTTGGAAATTTTGAGTTAGTCGGAATTGCACCTGCACCAAGAGGAGTGCCTCAAATCGAAGTTACTTTCGATATTGATGCAAACGGTATAGTTAGTGTTTCAGCTAAAGATAAAGGAACTGGAAAAGAGCAAAAAATTCAAATCCAAGCTTCAGGAGGATTAAGTGAAGAAGAAATTGAAAAAATGGTTAAAGATGCTGAAGCTAATAAGGAAGAAGATAAAAAGAAAAGAGAATCTGTAGATACTAGAAATCAGGCTGATACTTTAATTCATTCAACTGAAAAAAATATTAAAGAGCATGGATCAAAAATTACTGATGCTGAAAAGAAAGCAATAGAAGATGCATCATCAAGTTTAAAAGAAGCTCTTAAAGGGACTGACAATGAAGACATTAAGAAAAAAACAGAAGCGTTAGTTCAAGCATCAATGAAATTAGGTGAGGCTATTTATAAAGCTCAAGAGAAAAAACCAGATTCACCTGATGATAATAAAAATAATGATGAAGGAAAAAAAGACGATAACGTAGTTGATGCGGATTTTGAAGAAGTAAAAGAAGAAAATAAAGAAGAAGATAAAGAAAAGAGCGCTTAAGAATATCAACGATCATTATCTCGAGGTAACTTATGGCTAAAAGAGATTTCTATGATGTTTTAGGTGTAGGAAAAAGTGCATCTCCTGATGAATTAAAGTCAGCATATAGAAAACTTGCTGTTAAATATCATCCTGACAAAAATCCTGGTGATAAGGTTGCTGAAGACAAGTTTAAAGAAGCCAGCGAAGCATACGGAATCCTTTCAGATAAAGAAAAAAAACAAAATTACGATAATTTTGGTCATGCCGCTTTTGAAAATGGTGGTGGAAGACAAGGTGGTGGTTTTGGTGGTTTTGGTGGAGCAGATTTTTCAGATATTTTTGAAGATTTTTTTGGAGATTTTGGTGGTGGTAGATCAAGAAATAGAAGCTCAAATAACAGAGGTTCAGATCTAAGGTATGACTTGTCAATCACACTTGAAGAAGCTTACCAAGGTAAAAAGCAAGATATCAAATTTTCAACTACAGAGAAATGTAACACTTGCAAAGGAAATGGTTCAAAACCTGGTCACTCACCAGATAGATGTACTTACTGTGGAGGAAACGGTAAAATAAGATCTAATCAAGGCTTTTTTACAGTGCAGCAAACATGTCCACAATGTAATGGGAATGGAGAAGAAATCACTAATCCTTGTAACGACTGTAATGGCCAAGGAAAAAAACAAGCGTCTAAAAAAATATCGGTAACAATTCCTAAAGGTGTTGATGATGGAACAAGAATTAGATTAGCAGGCAAAGGAGAAGCTGGTAGTAGAGGTGGAGCTACAGGTGACTTATATCTTTTTATAAATGTAAATTCACATGATTTATTTAAAAGGTCAGATGAAAATTTATTCTTTGAATTTCCAATATCAATAGCTGATGCTGCACTAGGTACAACAATTGAAATTCCAACAATTGATGGCGGCAAAGCAAAAATTAAGATACCAGATGGAACTCAAAATGGAAAACAATTTAGATTAAAAGGTAAAGGAATGCCTTTTATGCGTAGAGGGGATCATGGTGACTTATATGTTCAAGTTAATACAGAAGTTCCTATTTCTCTAAATAAACAACAAAAAGAGTTACTTGAAAAATTTAGAGAAATTGAGAATGAAAGATCAAATCCGAGTATTAAAAAGTTTTTTCAAAAAGCGAAAAGTTTTTGGAAAAACTAATTATAATAATATATCATTGTTTTTATAAATTAGAAAATAAATGAAATCATTTTTTGATCAAAAAAACTTTTTTAAAGAAATAGAGCCACTAATTTCTAAAAGTATGGGCACTGAACACATGAGCCCTTTTCTATATAATTTTATAAAGTTTGTAAGACCTCATAGATGTTTAGAAATAGGAGGAGGATTAACAACAGTTTATATTTTAACTGCTCTAAAAGAATTATATGAACTTGAAAAAGAAGAAATTTCAAATAAAGAAACCAATTTTGATCTAAAGTTAAAAAATAGTGATTATTATAATTTAGAACATCCTGATTTTATCTTGCATAGCTTTGATTTACTTAATCACCCAAAAACAACTGCAAATAAAATATCAGAAATAGCAAAAAAACTAGAATTAGAAAAACATTTAAAATTCTACAATGAAGATTATAAAAATTTAGCTAATGTAATCCCTAAAGAAGAGTTAGATTTTGATTTAATATGGTGTGATTTAGGGGGATTAGAGCATTATTTGGTTTACCAAGATTTACTTTTACCAATGATTTCAAATAGAGGTGGATATATAATTTTTCACTCTACTCTTTCAAATGTACATGGGTTAGCTTTTCTTTCTCAATTAAAACTTAAATTAAATAGTGGGATGCTTCCAAACTTTGAATTAATATCATTACTTGAGCCACAAAAAAAAAGACAAAATAGTTGCACAATACTTAGGAAAATAGGAGGACTTTCAAATCGAATTTATTCGGAAAGACCATAACTAATATATGAAAAAAATTAATTTAGGTATAACTGGTTGTATGGGTAGAATGGGTCAGCAACTAATTAAATCCTCCAAAAAAAATAAAAATTTTAAATTAGTTACACTTACAGAAAACAGATCGGTAATTAAAAAATTTAATGGTATTAAACCTGAATTAAATTCTGATAAAGCATTTAAAAAAACTGACGTAATTATTGATTTTACAGTACCAAATTGCACGCTTGAAATATTAAAAATAGCATCAAAACTAAGGAAAAAAGTAGTAATTGGTACTACAGGATTTACTAGAAACCAAGAAAATCAAATTAAGAAATATTCAAAAAAGATACCTATTTTAAAAGCTGGTAACATGAGCTTAGGTGTAAATTTATTAATGTATTTAACTGAAATTGCCTCAAAATCACTAAATGATGAATATTTAAGTAAAATATTTGAAGTACATCACAAACATAAAAAAGACTATCCATCTGGTACTGCGTTAATGCTCGGTAAAGGAATTGCTGACGGAAAAAATAAAAATTTATACAATTTAATTGGTAAAAAATTTTTAAATAAAAAGTCTTTTCCTTATGGAAAAAAAATTAATTTTAATTCAATTAGAAAAGGCGAAACTATTGGAGAGCATGAAGTAAAATTCTCAAGTGGAAAAGAGATAATAACATTAAATCATGAGGCTTTTGATAGAGAACTTTACTCTGATGGAGCATTAACAGCTTCCAAATGGTTGATGAAAAAAAAACCAGGATTATACTCTATGAGAGATTTACTTAACTTTTCTTAATGAATGAAGATCTAAAGGCAAAAATTATCATTAAAACATTAAATAAAATTTACCCAAGAGCGCCAGTTCCTTTAAAAAGTAAAAATACTTTTACACTACTAATTTCTGTGCTTCTTTCGGCTCAATGTACTGATGTGAATGTTAATAATGTAACAAGAGATATATATCCAAAATACTTCAAGCCAGAACACTTTGTTAAATTAGGAAGAAAAAAAATTGAAAAATTAATAAAAAAAATTGGTATTTTTAGAGTTAAAGCCAAAAGTATTTATTTAATGTCGAAACAAGTTATAGAAAAACATAACGGGAAAGTACCTAAAAGCTTTGAGGAACTTGAAAAACTACCTGGCGTGGGCCATAAAACAGCTAGTGTGGTAATGTCCCAGGGTTTTGGATATCCAGCTTTTGCAGTTGATACTCATATTCATAGACTTGCACAAAGATGGGGATTAACAAATGGGAAAAGCGTGGTTCAAACTGAAAAAGATTTAAAGCGAATATTTCCTAAAAAAACTTGGTCTAAACTTCATTTACAAATAATTTTTTATGGCAGAGAATATTGTAAAGCAAGAGATTGTTATGGTTTAACTTGCAAAATATGTACGACTTGCTACCCAAATAGAAAAAAACCTGTTATTACCCAAAAAGCATAATATGAAAGTTTTAGGAATAGGAAATGCAATTGTAGACGTTCTTTGTAAAGTTGATGATGCTTTTTTAAAAAAAAACTCACTCACCAAAAGTACAATGAAACTGATAAATGAAAATGAATTCAAATCATTATTATCTTCAATAGAAATTGAAAGTACAGTGTCTGGTGGATCGGTTGCTAATTCAATAGTGGGCTTGTCGCAATTAAAAAATAGTGTGGGCTTTATTGGTAAAGTAAACAATGATGATCTGGGTCAAAAATATGAAGATGGACTAAAAAAAGAAAATGTTAGTTATTTATATTCAAAAAAAGATGAACTCATACCGACTGGGAGCTGCTTGATATTAATAACCCCTGACTCGGAGAGAACAATGTGTACTTTTCTAGGTACCGCAGGAAAAATAAATGAAAAAGATATTGACCCTGAGATCGTTAAAGAAAGTGAAATAACTTTACTAGAGGGATATTTGTGGGATGAAGGGGATCCTAAAAAAGCTTTTGATAAAGCGATAATTAACTCAAATAGAACCGCTATGTCCTTATCAGATTTATTTTGCGTTGAAAGACACAAAAGTCACTTTCTAGAACTAGTTAAAAATAAATTAGATATTGTGTTTGCTAATGAACAAGAAATTTCAGCTTTAATCGATGCTAAATCTTTTAAAGATGTAATTTCTTTTTCAAAAAATTTGAAAAAAAATATTATTATTACTAGGGGTTCAAATGGAGCAATAGCGATTCATGGTGATGAAGTTTTTGAATGTTCTGCAAAAAAAAATCTTGAAATAATTGATCTTACTGGAGCTGGAGATTTATTTGCAGCTGGCTATTTACATGGATTAATTAACAACAAATCTGCTGAGGAATGTTTGGCAAAAGGTACCGAGCTATCTTCAAAAATTATTCAAAAAATTGGTGCAAGACTTTAAACCTTTTTAAAGTTTTTATAGCTCACTTTTCATTTATTACTTCAAATACTTGATTAAAATAAATACAAATTTCAATTTGATAAATTTGATTAATCAAACATTGCAATATTAATTTCTATAAGTTATCGTTATTAAATTAACGATCATGGATAATAAAGAAACATTAAATTTATTTCCTCACCCAGTATTCAAATATAAAGTTAATAACTTTAAAGAATATAACAAAAAATTATCTGAATATATTTACAATCTAAATAAAGAAGATAAAGAAGGAGTTCAAAGGTCTAATAGAGGTGGTTGGCATTCTAATTCTTTCAAATTAAATGATACAAATTCAATTCAACACAAATTTGCGATGGAAACAACCAAGTATGTATTTGATGCTATTCAAACTTATGGTTGGGTGTTGGAACCTGACAAAGTTATATGCTCAGAAATGTGGGCTATAATAAATAAAAAAGAAAATTTTAACGTTAGGCATACTCACCCAAATTGCAATCTCAGCACAGCATACTACGTAAAAGCTCCAAAAGATTGTGGAAAATTTACTATTGAAAATCCACACTCAATAAGTAAACACAGCTATCCAATTTCAAATAGAAAAACTGAATTTAATTCAAGATTAGAAAAATTAGAAATTGAAGAAGGAGATTTACTAGTTTTCCCAGCATATCTACCTCATGGTGTAGAAGAAAATAAGTCTAATGAGGATAGAATAGTAATAAGTTTTAATATAATTATTAATAATTTTAAAAATTAATTATATAGCCATTCTTTTTACTAATTATAAAATTTTCGTCTTGAAAAGTATCTAAAATTTTTTTTCTTAATCTATAAATGTGAGTTTCAACTGTATGTGTCTCTAAATTAGAATGATACGACCAAACATTTAACTGTAAATTATCGACTGATACTGGTTTTGTTGATTTTGAAAGATATAATATTATATCAGACTCTTTTTCGGTTAACTTAATTTTCTTATTATTTAAAATAAGTAAACGAGAATTAACATCAAGTTTATAGTTTTTTATTTTAAATTCTGCCTGGCTGTGAAAATTTTTTTTTAAAAATTCAATATTAAACTTTTCTATTAATTTAGATAATTTTATTGGTAAAGATTCAATTAAGACTTGATTTTTGATGTTTTTAACTATCTCTTTTACAATAACTAAATGATCTTCTTCGTATTCTAATAAAAGATTTGAAAGATTTTCCTTTGGGATTTCAATAATTTCATATTTTAAATCATTTTTAATTTCATGCAAAATCTTAAACAATTCATCGAAATCATAGATTATTAATTTTTTAGAATTCATATATATAATAGATATGATAATTCATTTAAAAAATAAACATACTCTTCAGGTTGATAATTTCTATTTTGATTGCACAATAGGCAAAAAAGGATTGATTAAGAAAAAAACTGAAGGTGATAAGAAAACGCCAATAGGAAAATTTGATATTGGTCATTTATATTACAGAAAAGACAGAATAAAGAAGCCAAGAACTACGTTAAATTGTATATCTATCACAAAAAATATGGGTTGGTGTGATGATTTAAGAAATAAAAAAAATTATAATAAATTAATAAAAATTAATAAAAATATTAAACATGAAAAGCTTCACAGAAAAGATAATAAATATGATCTTTTAATACCTATAAAATATAATTTTAATAATACAATTTTAGGAAAGGGCAGCTGTATATTTATTCATTTAACAAAAAATTATCTTCCTACTGCTGGATGTATTGCTCTTCAAGAAAAGGATTTTTTGATAATGTTAAAGATTCTAAAAAAAAATACTAAGATAAAAATTTCCTAACTTCTTTTGCCAAAAATATTAGAGCCAATTCTTAAATATGTTGCAGAATTTTTTGCAGCTTCAATATAATCTGATGACATTCCCATACTTAATTCTTTTAGATTAAGTTTTTTATTTAATAGCACCATTTCTTTAAAAAAAATTTCAGACTTATTATCTGATGGCGGAATACACATTAAACCCACAACATCTAAATTTAAATTTTTGCAGTATGAATAAAAATCTTTAAGATAATCTTTATTAATACCAGATTTTTGTTCTTCGTCACCAATATTTACTTGTAAAAAAATCTTAATCTTTTTATTTTGTTTTAATTCTTCATCAGCTATTTTTTTTGCAAGTTTTTTATTATCTACCGAATGAATGTAATCAAATAACTTTAAAGCAAGTTTGACTTTATTAGTCTGTAATTTTCCAATTAAGTGAAGTTTTATACTGGGGTTTATTAACTTTACATCTGTCCATTTACTAATTGCCTCTTGAACTTTATTTTCACCAAACTCTAAATGTCCATATTCAATTAATGGCATTATTAATTCAATAGAAAAAGTCTTACTTACTGCTATTATTTTAACATTTTGGTAATTATTTATTTTAGACTTTAAATCTTCTCTTATTGAATTTAAATTAATTATTGATTTATGCAAAAAAAAATCTCTCAATTATATTATTTTATAGATAAGTTTAATTACCTAGAATTATCAAAACTAAGTAAAAATATTAACATTATCTACCGTAATTATAAAAAAAACATAGATATAAGTACACTAATTTTAATTAGAAATTATTGTAAAAAAAATAAGAAAAAATTTTTTTTGTCAAATAATGTCAATTTAGCCATTAAATATCAGCTTGATGGTGTTTATATCCCAGCTTTTAATAAACAAATAAACTTTATTAATGGTTCATTACCAATAAATTTTGAAATCATCGGATCCGCTCACAATAATAACGAAATCAGAATAAAACAAAAACAAGGATGCTTTGTTATATTTGTATCTCCTATTTTTAAAGTTAAAAAAAAAAATTACTACTTAGATGTTGTTAAATTCAATTTACTAACATTAAATAAGAAAGTTAAGTTTGTGGCTCTTGGTGGAATTACTAAAGATAACAAGAATAAATTAAATTTATTAAATATATGTGGTTTTGCTGGAATTTCTTTTTTCCAAAAAAAAACGGCCCCACAAGGAGGCCGTTTAAATTATTAAATAAAATATTTAATTAGAATGCAAATGCAACACTCATCTCTTTGTGAGTATCGTCAGTTCCACTTGTTCCGCTAACATTATCTGATGAGTTAACTGAAGCACCAAAAGTCATTGACCCCATTGTGTAAGATGCAGCAAATCCTGTATCTTCTTGGTCTGTTTTTGAAGCACTTTCAAACTCAACTGTAGACATACCGTATGATACAGATAAGTTCTCGTTAACTGCAAATGAAGCAGAAATGTGAGTTCTATCTGTGTCTGCGTCAGCAGTAGCATCATCAACTGATGTTAACTGAATACCAATAGTTGCACCCATATTAGTATATGTTGCACCAAAACTATTAGCTTTGTCAGTAGTAGTTGCACTACCAGCCTGATCAGAAGCTGCAGCAAAAATCATTAAGCTATCAGTTGGAGAATAATCCAAACCAATTGACTTATCTGAACCATTGTTGTCAGTGTTTTTGTTGTAGTTTACTGAAAAGTTAACACCTGAAACTGTGTTACCATATGCTATAGTGTTTGCACTATCCATAGTAAGTAGACCATTTGCTTCACCATCTAGATCATCCCATACTTGCTCACCAGCAGTTGGCATTTTATCTTGATAAGCACCAGCACCGTAACCACCAGACATACCATTAAGTAAAGCTAAACTTCCAGCATCACCCATATCAAGTACTAAAGATGAAGATGAAAATGTTGTACTTCCTGTGTCAGTAACCATTGTAACTGCTACATTCATACCATTATCTAATTCACCTGCACCACTGAAAGTGATAGCTCTTGACATAGTCCATGGGTTTGCAGCAGCAGCTGCACCATCAGATGTGTAGCTTACTTTAGCAGATCCAGTTACGTCTAATGAACCAGCGTAAGCAGATGTTGCAACTAAAGATCCTGCTAATGCAGTTAATCCTAGTTTTTTTAAGTTTGTCATAATTGACTCCTATTATTGTTATTTTTATAATTAATTATAATTGATCAGTAATTATCATTATTATTTCTTAAAAATTATAAATATTGACTTATTTTTAAAATAAACTGCATTTGTTGCATTTATACAACATTTTAGGGGGTTAATTATTTTTCAAGTAAATAGCTAATTTTATGATATTAAATTCTAATATTATAAACATTTTAAACATAATCATGAAAAAAATATCTTATCTATTTATAGTATATCTCATCATATTCCAAATGCTTACTTCTTGTGGAATCTACAGGCCAGTAGACGCTAAAAAGTACCCTCCACAACCTGAGTTAAGAGTAAAAAAGAACATAGAAGAAGGTAGGGGTATGAGACTTTTAAGTGGAAATGATGATAATGGAGGTAATTTTGAGTTCGCAAGTGCAAATCCTTTATGGAGAGCTTCATTGGAAACAATAAGCTTTATGCCATTACTTTCTGTGGATTACGGTGGAGGAATGATAATTACTGATTGGTACGGCGAAGAAAATGAAAATGAAACAATTAAAATTTCAATTCAATTTTTATCCAATGAAATTAGATCTGACGCTTTAAAAATAAAAGTTTTTAAAAAAAAGTGTAATAATTTGTCAAATTGTAAAGTAATTCAATCTCAATCAAATATTAGCGAAGAGCTAAGAGTGGCTATTTTAAAAAAAGCAGCTCAATATAAATCAGTTGATACTAAAAAAAATAAAAAACCATACCGCGGTAAAATATTTTAATAATAGATTTAAATAAGATCATAAGTGGAAAGATATAATTTCAAAATAGTTGAAGAAAAATGGCAAAAATTTTGGGATCAAAATAAAATTTTTAAATCCAAGATAATAAAAGACAAAAAAAAATTTTATTGTTTAGAAATGTTTCCCTATCCCTCAGGCAATATACACATGGGCCATGTTAGAAATTATACTATTGGGGATGTACTTGCTCGGTATAAAATTATGAAAAATTTTAATGTACTTCACCCTATGGGTTGGGATTCATTCGGCATGCCTGCAGAAAATGCTGCTAAACAAAATGATCTTGATCCCAAAAGTTGGACAGAAAAAAATATTTCAAATATGAAGAGTCAACTTAAAAAGTTGGGTTTATCTATTGATTGGGACAAGGAGATTTCAACTTGTTCGCCTGATTATTACAAGCATCAACAAAAATTATTTTTAGAATTTTATGATAAAGGCTTAGTTTATCGAAAAGAAAATTATGTTAATTGGGATCCTGTTGATCAAACTGTACTAGCTAATGAGCAAGTAATTGATGGAAAAGGATGGAGATCAGGAGCTCAAGTAGAGAGAAAAAAATTAAATCAGTGGTTTTTTAATATTTCAAAATTTTCTGATGATCTTTTGAAAAGTTTAGATGATTTAAAACTTTGGCCAAACAAAGTAAAAATAATGCAAAAAAATTGGATTGGAAAATCTTTTGGCTGTGAAATTAATTTCAAAATTAAAGACAATCAAGATATTAAAGAAATAAAATGTTATACAACTAGACCCGATACACTTTATGGAATGTCTTTTTTGGCTGTATCCGTAGATCATCCCTTGTCAAAATTGTATGAAAATAATGATAGATTTTTAAAATTTAAAGAAGAGTGTTCTAAAACAGGAACAACAGAAGAGGCTATAGCACAAGCAGAAAAATTAGGGTTTAAAACGAAACTAAGTGCCATCAATCCACTTGATGAGACGTTAACAGTGCCAGTATATTTTGCGAACTTTGTTTTAATGGACTACGGTTTTGGAGCCGTTTTTGGATGTCCCGCTCATGATCAAAGAGATTTAGATTTTGCTTTAAAATATGATTTGCCAGTTAAGACAGTTGTAAGACCAATAGATAAAGATTTGAATTTTGCTGTAAAAAATAAAGCATACACTGAAAATGGTATTCTTATAAACTCTAAAAAATTAGATGGATTGAAAGTTCCAGATGAGTCAATACCAAGAACTATCAAAATTTTAGAAGAAAAAAAATTAGGAAAGAAAAAAATTAACTTTAGATTAAAGGATTGGGGAATTTCAAGACAAAGATATTGGGGTTGTCCAATACCAATAGCCTATGATGAAAATAATCAAATTTTAAAAATTCCTGAAGAACAACTGCCAGTGAAATTACCAGATGGAGTAGAACTTAACGTGCAAGGAAACCCTCTAGACCATCAAGATAAATGGAAAAATATTGAAATAGATGGAAAAAAATGTACTAGAGAAACAGACACATTGGATACTTTTGTAGACTCTTCTTGGTATTTTTTAAGGTTTTGTTCAAGCGATAACTTAAAATTTCCATTTAATAATGAGGAAGTTAAATATTGGATGCCAGTTGACCAGTATATAGGAGGCGTTGAGCATGCGATTTTACATCTTCTTTATTCTCGATTTTTTGTGAAAGCAATATCATATAAAAATAATAATTTTGATATGAAAGAACCTTTTGATGGTCTTTTTACTCAAGGTATGGTTTGTCATGAAACTTATAAAGATCAAAACAACAATTGGCTTCATCCTGATGAAATAACATCAGATGATGGTAAAAATTATTTTAAAAAAGATAACTTAAATGAAAAAGTTATAGTTGGACCAATAGAGTCCATGTCAAAGTCAAAAAAGAATACAATTGAACCAGCTAAAATAATTGAACAGTATGGTGCAGATTCAGTAAGATTATTTATATTATCAGATAGCCCACCAGAAAAAGATGTTCAGTGGTCAGAGGAAGGTATGATTGCCTCATATAAATTTATACAAAAATTATGGGCGCTTCATAAAAAAATAAAAGAAATCTTAGACGATGAAATAGAAATCAAAGACAAAAAGAATGAAAAGACAGAAGAATTAAACAAATTTACAAATCAAATCATAGAAAAGATTACCAATAATTTAGAAAAATTTAATTACAATGTTATTATCGCAAATTTTCATGAAATTTATAATTACTTCTCAAAAGAAATAAATAATTTCATTAGAAAAGATGCACTCAGAGAAAATTATATAAATATATTATATTTATTATCACCAATTATTCCTCATTATGCAGAAGAATGTTTATCTGAATTAAATGTTAAAAATAAAATTACGTGGCCTGAAGCTGATAAAAAATACCTTCAAGAGGATAAGATAGAATTTGTAATACAAATAAATGGTAAAAAACGTTTCACTATTCAGAGCAATACTGACTCAACTGAAAAAGAGGTATACGATAAGGTTATTAAAGAAGAATATTTTATAAAAAATTATGGTGCTATGAATATAAAAAAAACTATATTTGTTAAAAATAGACTAATGAATTTAATAATTTTATAATTATGAAAAAATATTATTTAATTATAATTTTACTATTATTTACCCAGTGTGATTATAAACCAATTTATTCAAAAAATAATCAAAATTTTGGCATAAGAATAATAGAATTTAATGAAAATAGATCAAATAAGATTTTAGCTACTAGACTAAAAAATTATTCATATAACAAAAATAACCTTTTTTTATATAAGTTAAAATTATTAACATCCGAAAATAAATTAGTATTATCAAAAGATACAAAAGGTGATCCTTTACTGTTAGGTTTAAAAATTAATCTAAAGATTGAAGTTTATGAAGAAAATAAATTAATCAAAAAAAAAGAATATAACGAACAATTTAATTACCAAAACTTAAGTAAAAAATTTGAATTAAACAGCTATGAGAATGAAATTAGATTAAACATTTATGATAAAATGATATCAAAAATTTTAATTGATTTAGCAAATCTAAAATGATTTTTAAATCTTTTGAGATAAATAAAATTAATAAAAAAATAAATCAATTAATACTGTTTTACGGAAAAAATGAGGGTTTAAAAAATGAAGCTCTTAATATTTTAATTAAAGATGAAAACAATATTCAAAATTATGAAGAAAAAGAAATTTTAGATAATGAAAATATCTTTATAGAAAATATTTTATCCAAATCTCTTTTTGAGAAAGAAAAATTTATTGTTATTAAAAGAACTACTGACAAAATCTTAAAAGTAATCGAAACTTTACATTTAAAAAAACTAGAAGATATAACAATTATTTTAAATTCAGATAATTTAGAAAAAAAATCAAAATTAAGATCTCTTTTTGAAAAAGACAAAAAATTAATTTGTGTTCCCTTTTATCCTGATAATAACCAAACATTATCTAAATTAGCCTACAACTTTTTGAATGATAAAAAAATTTCGATTTCTCCTTCAAATATAAACCTTATAGTTGGCAAATGTAACGGCGATAGAGAAACTCTAATCAACGAACTTCAAAAAATAAAATATTTTGGCAAGAATGGAAAAAAAATTAATACTGAAAGTATATCAAAATTAATCAATTTAAGCGAAAACCACAGTATATCCGAACTTATTGATAATTGCCTTGCTCAGAATAAAAAGAAAATAATCAGTATTTTAAATGAAAATAATTTTAGTAATGAAGACTGCATTATGATTACTAGATCTTTTATATTAAAAGCAAAAAGATTGCTGGAATTGTCAAAAACATTTGAAACAAACAGAAACATAGATTTGACCATTTCATCAGCAAAACCACCAATTTTTTGGAAAGAAAAAGAAATAACAAAACAACAAATTCAAAAATGGAAACCAAAAAATATCAAAAATCTGATCTATGCGCTAAGTGAGACTGAATTACAAATTAAAAAAAATATAAATAATTCAATAAATCTAGTTACAGATTTTATTTTATTGCAGTCTTCTTCAGCGACTAATAATTAGATTTAATTATATCTATAATTTTATTTAACTGCTCTAAGTCTTTATATTCAAAAGAGATCTTTCCTTTATTTCTCTTACTGTTTTGTATTTCTACATTTAATCCTATTTTATTGGATACTGAAAGTTCAAGTGCAATAATATTAGTATCTTTTGTAATTTTTGACTTTTGTCTTTTCTTTTTGAATAATTGAACAAAATTTTCTGCCTGTCTTACTGAAAGTTTATTTTCTACAATTTTATTTGCAACAAAACTTGCATTTTCCAGACCTACTAAAATTTTAGCATGACCTGTAGATAGCCTTTGAGACTCAATTAATTTTATAACGTCATCTGGTAAAGTAAGTATTCTTAAAGAATTAGTTATATAACTTCTACTTTTACCAATAAATTTTGAAACTTTTTCTTGATCATAAGAAAATTCATCAATCAATCTTTTATAACCTTGAGCTTCTTCCAATGGATTTAAATCATGCCTTTGAACATTTTCAACTATTGCAAATTCTAAAGATTTTAAATCATCTGCCTCTGTGATTACGACAGGCACATTGTGAATACCTGCTCTTTGTGCCGCAAGCCACCTTCTCTCACCTGCTATAATTTCAAATTTTGAATTTTCATTATTTGATCTT
>Ga0315320_10002294_pt1 | contig 15734 bp, 11 predicted proteins | sample M140m21515metaG_FD_203458 | JGI IMG/M metagenome (GOLD analysis project Ga0315320, IMG submission 203458) | Ammonia-oxidizing marine archaeal communities from Monterey Bay, California, United States - M1 40m 21515 | ecosystem: Environmental > Aquatic > Marine > Coastal | place: USA: California... | reverse complement strand
GGGCTTCCGGATGATCCGGAAAGCGAGCCTTCATCGATGCGCCGTTTCGAAGACGTCGCTCGTCGTTCGGCCAGAGTCGCCGGCCCGCGGTCTCGATGACGCACCCCAGCCGGATGCAGGTGAGGACGTCCTGGACGGACCGACGCTCGGAGGCATGGAGATGCACGTCGTTCTGAGCGAGCAACGGAACGCCCAGGCGTCGCGAGAGATCCGCGATCCGCTCCACGTGCAGGTCGTCGTCGGCACCCCCCAGCCGCTGCACCCCGAGTGAGAGGGCGTCGCGTCGCTTCAGGTCGCCGAGCGTGGCCAGACCCTCGACCACCTCGATTCGAAATCGATCGATCGATTGCGCGGGAAGCACGGTGACGGCGATCCCGGCATGGTGCTGGAGCAGATCGTGCACGGTGAGCAGGCAATGCCCTTTCGGTGCGGCTCGTTTTCCGATGGTCAGCAGCCGGCAGAGCGTCCGCCATCCTTCCAGATCCAGCGCGTGGATCGCGACCTCCACTCGATCGGATGGTGGCGTCAACGGGTTCCGGCGTTCCCAGTCCATCTTCTCCGCACCGGCCTTCCGGTCCCGCCACAATTCGACCCGGGCTCCGGGAACCAGATGGATTCCCGCCTCGCGGGCCGCGAGATGGGCACGCACCATGCCGGAGACCGTGTGACGATCGGTGATCCCGATGGCCGGCGCGCCGAGCGCCGCGGCCGCCGCGACCAGTTCCTCGGGATGACTCGCGCCGCGAAGAAAGGAGAAGTTGCTCGAGACCACCAGGTCGACGAAGGCGGTCCGGTCCTCGAGCACCGGACCGGCGGCCGGGCCGGGCGTCGATCTCGCACGCCGTCGCCAGGGATGCATCTGGAACTTGTCGGGAGGCTGGTCGGGCATCGGATCAGGCCCACGTCCCGTGCAGGAACCATCGGCGATCGGATGAGGCTCGGAAGATCCAGATCCAGGTGCCGGACTCCAGTTCGACACGCCAGTAGTCACGACGATGCTCGCGAAGAAGTTCGCCTTCCCGAATGGAGTCGTTTTCCGATGACCGCCACCAGGGGGCTCCGATCCGTTCCGGCCCGCGTGCGAATCGCACGGAATACGGCCTGCCTTCACGGGACACGGCGACGGGAATCCCCTCCTCGGATCGCACCTCGATCGAAATCGGCGGTCGATGGATCACCGTCGGCCGCACTTCGTCGCCGAGTACCGCCGCCGTTTCAGCCGAATGTCCCGTTTCCGCCTCCGTCTCCAGCGATGTTTCGTCCACGCAGACGATTCGGGATTCGTCCTCCGGCACGTGACCGGACGACGCGGACATCCGCTGGACGGTGGCGGGACCGAAGCGAGCCTGGACGGCCTCGATGAACTCCGTCACCTCGACGTCGACCCGGTCGCCCCGCATGCCGCCCTGCCCCGGTCCCGTCGATCCGGCCGAATGGATCATCGGCGATGATTCATGGGCGAGTCGCCGATGCCGCGGAACCTCCAGCTCCAGCGCATCGATCCCGTCATCGAGCGGCATTCGCTCGATCGCCGGTTGGAGCATCGTCCAGAGTCGCCCGCGGCGACGAGTCGGCCGGCGTGGCTCCACGACCTCGATCCAGTCGCTCCGCATCGGGCGTTCGGCCTTCAATCGAATCACACACGCTCCGGACTCGAGTCTTCCAAGTCCGCGCCGAAGATCCTGAAGCAGATCGGCGATCGCGAGTTCGATCGCTTCTCGAGACCGAACCGGGCCGTCGAACTCGCGTCGCACCGAGACGGTGGTGGGCGGACGCACCGGATCGAGCATCGTCGGGATCCGGCCCGTCGCCTGATCGATTCGGTGAAGCACCGTCGGGCCGTATCGAGCGGGCAAGGCGGTCCGCGGAAGCCGACGGAGCTCCCCCACGAGTCGCACGTTGACCGCACGCAACGCCTCCAGCGTGTCGAGGTCGAGGCCGATCGCCTCGACGGGAAGTCCGGCAAGACGAACCACGTGTTCACCCGGAGGAATGATCCGATCGTCCGGTGGTGCCGGGTCGCCGATCGCCGCCGTGGAGGCCCCAGGCGTCTCAGGACGGTCTCGAACGTCCTGAGGCACGTCGAACGGCCGCCAGGCGTCTCGATACCCGGCCCAGGCCCGTGCGGCCACCGCGGTATCCGCGATGGCCGTCGACAAGGTGAAACCATGACGTGTGAAACATCGCTCCATTCGATCCAGGAGCCCCGCCTCGCCGCCCTTGCGCTTCAGGAGTCGATGACAGCCGGAGAGATCGAGCAGGATTCCATCTTCACCATCCACCACGGTGACCGGTGCGAAGCGGAGGCAGGCGATCGAAAGCCGCCGAAGGTCGGCCAGATCACGCCGGGGCGTCGCTGGCGACTGCAGCATCGACCCCGGATGAAACCCGCCCGACGGATTCGAGGCCATGAGGGCCCGCGCCTCCGCGAGCGTCATCATCCGACGCACTCCCAGCCGTGCCGAATTCGAACAGCAGTCGATCACTCGTTGGACGTTGTGCCGCAGGTCGACCACCAGCACGTGTTCGGCGACGTCTTCCCGGCGTTCGCGGATTCCATCGGCGTGCTTCGTGACCGGTCCACGAGTCCGGTTCCGGGGTCGAGCCCGGGAAGAGTCCGTCGGCTTCCCTTCCGATCGGCGTCGGTGTCGCCGCTTCGCAAGATCCGTGGGCAGGTTCGGGAGTCTGATCGAGACGAATCTCCGAAGCATCGGCTTCCTTTTCAATCGATGGATCGATGGTGGGACGGTCGTGGGTCTCGACGACGTGCGCTTGCGCGGGATGTTCGATCGGCCAGTCGTCGGAGACGATCCCCTCGAGGCATCGACCCTGGATCGGAGCGGACTGGGGCATTCGGCAGCGAACCAGTCGAAGCCGCCAATGTCTTGAATCCCGGGCGGGGTTGGATTCCGCAGGCGGTGAGGGACGCGTGATCGACACCGGCTCGACCATCCATCGAGTCGACGCGGACGATCGAATCCGGGCATCCCTCGGAGGGCGGACCACCATGACCAGGATCGCCGACTCCCCTCGACGCCGTCGTTCGAGCAGGCCCAGTTGGATTCGTCGACTGTCGAGGGCGTCGAAAGCGCTTCCGTCGACGATCACCGAGTCGATCGCGGGCGTTCGAATCGCGGTCTCCAGGCACCATCGCCTCGACGCCCGATCGTCCTGGTCCGGAAGAATGAAGATGGATCGCTCGAGCAACCGGGCGTCGACGCCGCGTGGCGTGTTCCGAAGATGGTTCGACTTCCCGTCTTCGCCATGGTCCGTGGCCGGTGCATCGGCGGTCGGATTGGAATGCCTTGATACGAGATTCCACGGGCCGGGCAGGCACCGCCGCCCGATCCATGCGATGTTGGGAGCGGATCGCCCGAGGGCGTCGTGTTCGTTTCGGAGGTGGTGAAGGACGCCGATCGCCGGTCCGAGGCACGGCACCCAGTCGACCACCGCGTCTTCTCCGTTCGCGGTTCCTGAAACAGCGAACGGATCGCCAAGCCACTCGTGCATCCCATGCCGGATCAACCCACCACCGATCGCCGCATCGATCGCGTCGCATCCGGTGGAGACGCGTTCCCGCTCGCTCGCTCGCGTGCCGAGCCCGCCATCATCGCCATGCGTCGAATCGGCTTCGAGTTCGGTTTCGGTCTGGGTGAAGGCGACCTTGTCCGCGATTCGCTCGTCCGGCTCGAAACCGTCAGGTCCTTCCTCGGTGCCGGAGGCCGTCTCCAGGCGCCATCGGGCGAGCAGTCGATCCTGGCGATCGAGGCCCCCGCCACCGACGACCAGCTGATCGATGGCTTTCTGGATCCGTTCGATTTCGGTGCGACTTGATCTCACGGACCGGTCGAATCCGATCGGCTCACCCGAATCACCCGGCGCGGCTGGCTCGTCCGACATCCCCGGCATGTCAGGCGTGTCTGGCATGTCTGGCATGTCGGGCTCGATCCCGTGCGACTTCCCCTGTGATTGGAGGAATCGACCATGCTCGTCACCCTGTCGCCCGAATCCGCGGTGTTCCATTCGATGTCATCTCCACAACCACAGCCCCGCGAAGTCCTTCGCGTTGAACACTTCTTGCCGACGAGCGAACACGCCGCACATCCTCTGATTGCGTGGCCATCCAGGGCCTTCGCCGCGCTTCCAATGCGTGGCATCCGATCCAGGCCTCGGGCCGCTTCAGAGGCTCCGTTTCCGTCAACAGGACAGGAGCGATCCAAGGGCCTGACTGCTCCTGATCGGCTTTTGTTAGGGTATCTTTCGATCGGCCGGTGTCAACCGGGAAATCGAGGTTCGCCGCCGGGCTTCAGACGGCCACGAGGTCGACTCACCGCAACCAGCGCCGGATCATGCCCCGGACTCCATGTTCATCGAGCCGACTGATCGTCTTCCAGTTTCGAATCGCCCAAGGAAGCAATCCGAACGCCGAGCCCAGGAATCGAATCGGCGCGATTCGCCGATTCGGAACCGGCAGTTCCATCGCCTTCGAGATCCGTCCGGTCAACAGGCGAAGCCAGATGATCTCGGCCGCGCCCAACGGCTTCGGAGGTTCGGCGGCACCTTCGAAACTCGAGTTCGAACGCTCGAACTGCTCGTCTTCGAACTCGGGAAGTTCAAGGTGCCGACGAATTCGAGCCATGACGCCGTGAGGATCGGCTCGAACCTCGTCAAGCCGGACGAGCATCACCGAATCCGGCCAACCGGCGACGGCCCGCATCGCTTCCTGAAGCGTACGGCGACACACCAGACTGGCGAGCATCGGATGATAGAGACGGTGGAATCGATCGCGAATCTCAGGTGCTTTTCGATCGCCCTGGTGCTTGTAGGATCGAAGGAACGCTTCGGGTTCCCGAACCATCACCAACACCCTCGCTTCAGGCATCGCGTCGAAGATGCGAACCAGATGCTGGAGGTGATGCGGTGTCTTCTCGACCCATATCCCACGTCCGGAATGCCGCGCGATGGCCTCTCCGATCGACGTGAACACGGTCACCGGGTCCACGCCGGGTGAAAGTCCTCGAACCGCCGTCGCCGCCGCCGCCGCGATGTCCCGGCCATCTTCGGACAGCCCGCCCGGTTCTCCGCGGGGCATCAGGGCCTTCTTTTCCAGAAGCGACGCCACCCGTTCCAGGCCGGCTTCATCGAGCCCGCCGGACGCATCAGGTGCCACCCATCCCCGGCCCCAGAAGAGCGATTCACCGTAGGCCGCGACCCGCGGATCCGCATTGAGGGCCCGCATCATGGCGGTGGTTCCACCGCGCGGCATGCCCATCACGAGGCGTGGTGAATCCGAGATTGTCGAGACCGGAATCTCAGTCATCGATGCATCATCCTGAGTCGGGATCATCGGAGCAACCGAGCGGCCCGAAAAGACCATCATCTCGTACCGGGGGATCCAGGAGATCGGGGCCATCATGGCGGACGTCGTTGACGCGATCGCCGACCGGGCGGATCGTGAGGAGATCGACGGGCGCCGGATTCAGAAGCCGCGTCAGTCTTGTTTCGGCTTCGATGTCTTCATCGTCTTCAGCACGATGCTCGAGCCACTCCACCACGTTCGCCGCGTCCAGAAGCACCGGCATCCGATCGTGGATTCCCGAGATCGTGGGATTCGCCTCGGTGGTGAGAATCGCGAATCCCGGCGCCGATCCGCCACGTTCGAGGATTCCCGCGAAGCACATCATCGCCTCGTCACCGCGGCCGATCGCGAACGGTTCACGCCGTCGCCCGGATCGACGCCACTCGTAGAAGACCCGGGCGGGCACCACGCATCGCGACGTCCGGGCCGCGGACCGGAACGCGGGTTTCTCGAAGACGGTCTCCGCGCGGGCGTTGATCAACGGCCGTCCCGGATCTTCGTCATGCCGCCATGGCGGCACGATCCCCCACCGCGCCAGATCGAGCCGTGGGCTTCCTCCCGGAGACGCCACCATGATCGGTGCCACGAGGGACGGTGCGATGTTCCACCTCGCCGTGAAGGCACCCTCCGTGCCGTCGAGGCATCCCAGCAACTCAGCCAGTTCGGCGCCCCCCAGGTCGAGGGCGTATCGTCCACACATGCAGTACTCCGTACGAGATCTCGAATCGACCGAGGTTTCGAAAACCAATACCGTGATCGAATCGAACGGCACTGTCCAGCCTTCCCTTCGATGGAGTCCACACATGCCCCTTCAATCCGCCCGAGTCCGGTTGATGTCGCTGATCACCCCGGCCGTGCTGCTTTTCGGGCTGCCGTCCGGGCCCCCCGCCGCCATCGCCGCCCCTCCGGGCGTCCCCGCGGTGGAGACCACCCCACCGAGCGCGACACCGAGGGCCAAGACGACCAGCCCCGACGCCGCCGTGCCGGACCGACCGGCGGTGGAAACCGAGGCGGTGGCGATGTTCGATCTCCGACGCCTTCCGGCCGACGCGGTCGAGTCATCCGGGATCGACCCCGCCGAGATCGTCCTGTTCCTGCTCGCCGAGGCGGCGGGTCGGGACGGGATCGTCGAACGACATCGGGACTGGATCGTCGCCCGGGGAACGCCGACGGCGATCGACGCGGTACGAAGGGCCCATGGCGAACTGGTCGGCGCCGCCGTCACACCCGCACGGGTTCGGGCGATCGTGCTCGAGATCGACCGGTCACATCAGGACGCGAAGGAGATCCTCGAACTGCTCGCGTCCGGACCGGTCTCGTCGGCGGCCCTCGCCGGAATCGAATCCTCGCCCGCCGTCGTGGTGCTCGATCGTCCGAGTTTCGATGATCCGACCGAATCGGCGGAGATGCCGCCCCTGAGGAAGTCGACCGACCGGGCGTTCGAGCTCACGGTGGTGCTTCCGAACGTCGAGCCCGGAGCGGACCGGTACCTGGTCACGTTCGAGCGCGCCCGGGAGCGCACGCTGGGCCGTCGCCGTGACCGCAGCGGAGAACGTTTCGAGCTCGAGGTGCCGATCACCACCGAGGCGTTCACCCCGATCCTCGCCGATCCATTCGCGGAGGCGGAGGTTCGAGAGCTGGACGGCGGTCGCCGTCGGGTTCCGCTCGATCCACCGAGCAATCCGGACGACGCGGTCGCGGTGCTGCTCCGACTCGAACCGCTCGACACCGCGGAGGCCGGAACCCGCGGGCCGGTATACCGACCGATGAAGGCCACCCGCGACGGCATCGGCGTCGCCTACTTCGATCGAGAGATCGCGCAGGTCATGGGGCACTTCGCCGCCGGCTGGCTCGAACGCCCGGAACGCGAACGCGAGGAACGCACGGATCTCCTCGTCGACATGCTCGGTCTCCGGCCGGGCATGGCGGTGGCCGACATCGGTGCCGGATCCGGATACTTCACGCGTCGAATGTCTCCCCGCGTCGGCTCAACCGGAACGATCTACGCGACCGACATCCAGCCGGAGATGCTCCGGATCCTCGGTGATGGACTCCGACGGGAAGGGATCGACAACGTCGAACCGGTGCTGGGACGGATCGACGACGCCGGGCTCGCGCCGGAATCGGTCGACCTGATCCTGCTCGTCGACGTCTACCACGAGTTCGACCATCCCTGGGAGATGTCGCGGTCGATGCATCGCGCCCTCCGCCCGGGCGGCCGGGTCGCGCTCGTCGAGTACCGCGCGGGTGATCCCGTCGTGCCGATCAAACCACTGCACACGATGACCGAGGATCAGGCTCGACTCGAATACGAAGCGGCGGGATTCCGCCTCGTCGAAAGCAAGGTCGACGGACTGCCGTGGCAACGACTGATGTTGTTCGAAAAACGTCCGGACGCGCCGGCCGAAGCCACGAAGCCGCCGGATTCCTCCGACACGCCCTGAATATCGCCCGGAAGGCCGCTCAACGCATGATCAGCTGATCGATCGCGGTCATGAGTTCGTCGAGGCCGAACGGCTTTCGCAGGAGCTTCACTGATTTCCAGTCCGGCGCCTCGAACTCGTTGTTGCCGGTGATGAAGACCACCGGGACGTCGTCGCCGCGTTCCTCGCGGATTTTCGCCGCGATCACGTCCCCCGTCTCGCCGGGAAGATTGACGTCGAGGACGAGCACCGTCGGCGTCCAGGACTCCGAGATCTTCAGGGCCGTGGTCGCATCGGCTGCATCACGCACTTCGAAGCCTCCCACGGTCATCGCCTCGAGCAGCATCGGGCGGAGCAACGGGTGATCCTCCGCGAGCAGCACGCGACTCGCGGATCGATTCGCGGCGGACGCATCACCACCGGTCGCGTTCGGAACCGCGGACGTCTCCACCTCCGGCAGCACGAGCGACACGATGGTCCCCGTTCCGGGAGTCGATTCGATCTCCAGGGCACCCTTGCAACCGTCGACGAAATTCTTGACCATCGCGAGCCCGAGGCCGTTCCCGGATCGTCCCTTCGTCGTGTAGAACGGCTCGCTCGCTCGGAGCCGGACCTCCTCGTTCATGCCCGCCCCGTCGTCTCGAACCGCGATCACGATCCGGGATGGATGGTCATCGCCTGCCGGCGTCCGGTCGACCGACACGTCGATCCTGCCGGAATCGGAGACCGCGTCACGCGCGTTGACGATGAGATTCAGCACCGCCTGCTGGAATTGATTCCCGTCCGCGAGGATCCGATGATCGCCCGCCTCGAAGTGCTCGCCGATCGACACGCTCGCCGGAACCGCGGGCCGGACCAGCGCCAGGGTCTCGTGGCAGATCTTCGTGACGTCGATGACGCTTCGGCGTATCCGCGTGGGACTGCCGAGCATCATCATGTTCTGGGTCAGCGAACGCCCCCGGGTCACCGCGGCCTGGATCACGTCCAGCGACTCCGTGACCTTCCGAGGCACCTCGGTCTCGAGACTCGCAAGCGAGGCATGACCGCGAATGGCTGCGAGCACGTTGTTCAGATCGTGGGCGAACCCACCCGCGATCGCGCCCAGCGCCTCGGTCTTCTGGGTGGCGAGAAGCGTCTCCTCCATCGCCCGTCTTTGGGAGATGTCCGAGACCACGCCGACCACGCGTCGTGCGGTGCCCTCTCCGGTCGACTCGAAGACACGCCCATGCTCGCTCACCCAGCGTTCGCGTCCGTCTTCGCCGTTCAATCGATATTCGACGGTGAACGCATCGGCCCGCCCGGAGCGGATCGACACCCAGCGATCCTCGACGCCCTGTCGATCCTCCGGATGGAGTGACGCGCGATCGGGTGGCGTTCGTTTCGCATCCGCCCCGAGGATCGACGTCGTCCGCGCCGACACCGTCGACGCTTCAAGCCGACCGTCGGCGGAAAGGGTGTAGTCCCACGCGCCCGCGTCGATCGCGTCGAGGGCGAGTGAAAGACGTTCCTCGCCTTCCCGGGCCGCCCGTTCGCTCGCCTTCCGCGCGGAGATGTCGCGAATGAATCCGCTGAAGGAAAGACCGGCCGAGGTCGGAATCGGATTGATCGAGAGTTCGACGGGGAACCGACGGCCGGTGCGATCCTGCGCCTCGATCTCGATGCGGGTTCCGAGGACCGGGCCTTCCCCCGTCTTGACGAAACGATCCATGCCGCGTTCGTGGGCCTCGACGTATTCGGCCGGAATGATCGTCTCGGTCAGTCGTCTGCCGACCGCCTCCGCCCGCGACCAACCGAACAGCTGTTCCGCGCCCGTGTTCCAGACGACGATCCGACTTTGCGGATCGCATGTGATGACCGCATCCAGCGCGGTGTCGACCAGAAGGCGGATCTGTTGGTCGCGTGCATCCGCGGTGTCCATCGCGGCCCGCTCCGCGGTCACGTCGATGCCGACGCCACTGGCGCCGACCACCCCGCCATCTGCGTCCCGTCGCGGACCGATGCTCACCTGATAGACGTTGTTGCCCACCTGCTGTTCGAACGCGACGGTCCCACCATCGAGCACGCCCTGGATCACATCCTGCAGACGACCATCCGAATCGAGGACGTCGACGAGACATTTTTCTCCGGGTTCGGAGGCACCGACACCACCTCCGGACGCGGACCCGACGAGGCGACCTTCGAGGTCGGTCTCCCAGACCACGAGTGGAAGACGTGAGATCGCGTCTCGCGAGACTTCAAGCCGATCTTTCTGGTGCATCGACATCCCTTTCGCGGGCCGACGCTCGATCCGGTGAACCGAGGCCGGCGTACGGGCTCAATGCTCTTCGCGGACCTTGGGCTCGCTGAAGATCGCGAAGATGACGCCGAGTGCGACCGCCAGGGTCGAGATCACCACGAACATTCCCAGAACGTATCCCATTGCCTTGACTCCTTCGGCCCGAAGGCCGCGATTCGAGGGACTCGACCTCCGCCATCCGGGAGATCGTCAATACCGAAGGTGGGACTCGAACCCACACTCCCTTGCGGGAAACGGATTTTGAATCCGTCGCGTCTGCCAATTCCGCCACTCCGGCGTCGCTGCCATTCTAATCGGTTCGACAAGCGTTCGGCCGCCGAAAGAACGCGATCGGACGCATCAATCGGGAACTTGCGGATCTTCGGACGCGAACGTACGACCCGAGGCCTCCGGGGTCGGCATCCGAGCGGTGAGGATCGCCCGGCCGCCCCACCAGCGAATCCAACTGACGATGCTGATCATCAGGACGCCGACCAGTGCGAGCGTGCGGAACGGGGAGACCCCGGCCTGCGCGACCAGGACCCAGTAGGCCGCGGACGCCAGCGACATCAGCAGGAAGGAGATCGCGTTCGCGGTCGCCAGCACCCTGGCTCGCTCACCCGATGCCGAGCAGAGCTGCTGGATCGCCTGCAGCGGAATCAGGTAGAAACCGGCGCCGACGCCGGCGATGAACAATGCGCCTCCCAGCGATGCGAGCCCCAGCATCGAGATCGGGGTGAGGCCGAGCACCAAGAAGATCCCGCCGAACACGACCCCGCCCCGAACCACGAATTCCCCCCGGATCCTCGAGCCCGAGAGACGCCCGGCGAACAGGCAGCCGACGCCGATGCCGACGGCCATGCTCGCCAACAGCAGACTGCTCTCCGTCAGGGTGAGCCCCAGCGGCGCGGTGTACTCGGGGACCACCATGATCACGATCGCGCCGCCCGCGTAGAACCAGGCCCACGCGACCGATGCCGACCAGATCAGACCCGGCCGTATGGAGCGGAGGGCGTCCAGATAAGGCGAGAACGGGTTCCGGCGTCGTTTCAAGTCCGGCTGCTGGGGCCGCAGGCCTCGAATCATGAAGCTCGAACCAAGGCCCACCAATGCAAGCAGCACGAGCACGACGCCGACCGCGTGCTCGCTGTATTGAAGCAGCGGACCGCCGATCCCGATTCCAAGCAGGATCGCGATGTTCGTGCTCAGGTTGACGATGCCGTTCGCTTCGCTCAGTCGCGCGTCGCCGACGATCTCCCGGATGGAGCCGTATTTCGACGGGCTGAAGAACGCCGACTCCGACGCGAGCAACGTGAAGGCGACCAGAACCGTCCAGGGACTGTCGATCCAGAAGCCGTACAACGCCAGCCCCGCGATCGGAACCTCGGCCAGCCGCGTCGCCGTGATGATCCGGCTCTTCGATCGCCGATCCGCGAGTTGCCCGGCGAACCCCAGAAGCAGGACGAACGGCACCGTGAGCAGAAGGCTCACGATCCCCGTTCCGCCCTCGCCGAGCGTGTCGAACCACTTCTGTCCCTTCGCGAACTGCAGCAGCAGCACCGTCTTCAGGATGTTGTCATTGGTGGCCCCCGCGAACTGGGTGATCACCAGTCCGGTGAAGTTCCGGTTCCAAAGACCGCGTGTTGCGGCCGACTGGACGCCTTCGGGTTGTTCGAGCTCGGTCCGCGGCATCGGGAGAAGGCTACCACTCCGGCGGGAAAATCGTCGGAATCGACTTCAGCGACCGGGGAACTCGTCACCCGGCGTTCGAAGGACGAGATGGGCATGATCGAACGACGGCGAGGTGTTCGAGAATTCGACCAGAAGAACCGGTGAATCGATCCGCCAGTAGTGCGGCCCCGAGCGGGTTCCCGCCCCCGCCCAGCCGAAATCGATCCTCTCAGGATCCTGCGCTCGCCATCGCTCGCGGAGATGCCCGGTCGAGGCCTCCGGCCAGAAGTCGAGCAATCCGAACACGATGGCCTCGAGGGCGGCTCGCTGAGCCTCGGTGAGCCGGTCACCACGAAGCCCTCTCCCCTTCGGACGCCGTGCATCCGGCGTCGTGCCACTTCGGATGTCGCCCGGTGCGGGTCCGATCCCGTTCGCGGTGGCCGCCAGGATCGGGTCGAGCGACGCAAGGAACGTCGCCGCCGCCTGATCCTCGATCGCCAGAGGCTCGCCGAACTTCGGATGCCGCGCGGGCGAAGCACCGAGGAAGAACGGCGTCACCGAAACGATCCGTTCGTCGACCACCGCGGTATTGAGTACGAGATGGTGCCCCTCGAGTCGCCACGCCCACGCCGAGCCGTCGGCCGTCGGATCACCGTGGATCCGGATCCAGTACTCGCCGGGACCGGTTCGAACCCCGCCGCCACGATCCTCGACCGGCTCGACCCGCAGGATCTCCCGGACGCGGTCGCGTCCCTTCGGACTCAGGGCCTGGTCGAGAAAGCGATCGAACGCGGCCCGCGCGGCCTCGTCGAGATCACCGAGCCGAAGCCCCGTCCGAGGACCGGCCAGATAGGTCCATCGGCCTCGATCCGGCGCATTGATCGGTCCGACCGCGACGTCCCGCTGCGACTCGGGGAGGGCCTCGATGAAGGCGACCATCGCCCCCCGCATCGATTTCTCCGCCGGCGCCGCCATCGCGGACCCCGGCGTTGCAAGCAGGATCGCGACGAACAGCACGGCGAACATCGATGCCGTGAAGGCACCCGCTGCGACATCGCGGCGGTCGGTCCGGATCCTGAGATCGTCGATCGGCATGCGCTGCTCCGAATCAAGGGGTGGGCTCAAGCCTATCGAACCGGGGCCCGTTCTGGAGAACGACCCGCGGGACTGGCATCCACGGACGGAACCGACGACGATGCCACGATGGAAGTGATTTCGAGCATCGATGCGATCCGGGCCGCCTGGCGACCGCTCAACGAAGCGCATCGGGCCGGCCGACGATTCTCCGACGGGGCCCATCTCCGTCTCTATCGATGTCTCTCCTGGGCGGATCGCGCCACCGCCGCGGAAGCCACCGGGGACGCGGACCTCGCCTTCGTGCTCCGAATGATCGCGTTCAACGCGTTGTGGGGCCAGGTCCATGTCGACGGCGGCCGGAACCTGCGACAGAGTGAAGCCTGGCGCTCCTTTCTGGTCGATCTCGCGGCCCATGACGCAGCACGACGCGATCGGATGCTTCCCGGGCTTCGACGGGATCGTGATCTCCTGATGGAGATCTACGGAAGTCCGTTCTTCCACCGCGAATGGTGGGTCGAACCGGGGGCGGAGCAACTCGGATCCCAGACGAAGATCGCGGGACGGATCGATGAATGGCTCGAGCTCGGTCGGGTCGAGCATCTCTATCGAGAGCTGGTGAACCGCCTGCTCCTGCTTCGGGGACAGTTGATCCACGGGAACGCCACGCACGGCGGCAAGACCAACCGCTCGACGGTCGAACCCGCGGCGGCCCTGCTCGACCGGCTTCTGCGAACCACGTTGGAAGTGATCGTCCTCGACGGCGGCCTCGAGGCCGATCTCCGCTGGACGCCGGTGCCGTACCCACCCACCGATGACGCCTGAAATCCGACCAGCCGTTCACGAGCGGGACAGCAGCCCCATCTCCACCATCTGTGCATCGGCCACCGGGGCCCAGCCCCGGTTCGCGGCGGGGCTCGCCGGCGACGGGTGCAGGATCGTTCCGACCCGCATCCCGGCTTCGACCCGATCCGCGAGCGTCTTCGCCAGCCGACGCGTCGCGTGACCACCGACGCCGACCACCATCTCGGGCTCGAGCAGATCCACCATCGCCCGCAACGCCTTGCCACATGCCGACTCGAGGGGCCGACGTTCCTCGATCGGAAGCTTGTCGGGCGTGCGATTGCGGCCACCTTCCTCCATGAACGAGAGCGGGCAGTCGTTCCACACGAAGAAGTCGTCGAAGAAGGCGTCCGCGTCGGGGAATCGCGATTCGACCCAACCCCAGAGGCGCGCTCCACTCACTTCCCGACGGGTGCAGGCGAATCCGGTGACCGGTCGCTTCGGATGCTCGATCTTCGGTTTCTCGACCGTCGCTTCGATCCCGAGGTAGGTCTTCACCATCTCGACCTCGCCGAACGGCACGCCGGTCTGGGCCATGCCCCATGGGCCGGGGTTCATGCCCAGCAGCAACGCCCGGATTCCACGACGTGCGTAGGTTCGAACGTACTTGCGGTGCGACGCCCAGGCATAGTCGAGCGGGTTGTAGACGACCTCGACCGGATCGCCGAACTCGAGGCCACCGACCTCCGCCGAGAGATCGGCGGAGATCGCCTCCGCGGCATCCGCGACGGCGGACTTCGAGCGAGGCTTTCCCGAGGCACGTGGCATGTCGGCATGTTCGACGACGCCGTCCGCACACGCAACCCGGTACGGAATCCCGGCCTCAGTAAGGGCAGCGGGCAAGCAGCAATTCCGGATCCTCGCTGATCCGGCGGAGGTACCGCTCGAGCGATTCGGGGCGGACCACCGTGGAGACGGCTTCGGACCAGAGGCCGTCACCGTCGTTCAAAACGTCTTCGAGGTCGAGGATGCGGGCCGACCGATGAGCCAGCAGTCGTTGAATGCTGCCCGCCCCCGGGTCCGGCAATCCATTCGCAGGGACCCGGTGGGCATCCACCGCCGCGATCAGGAGCCGATGCATCGCCGATCGATCCAGCGTGCCCTCGACGTCGAGGCGGAGCAACCAGCCCGCGATCGCCGGAAGCGGATGCGGCGGCTCCCCCGAGCCCGTCGCCTCGGTGAGTTCGAGAAGCCGATCCGCGGCGAGCGCAAGCACCGCCGGCGTCGTCCCGTCCGTGAGCCATCTCCACTGCAGAAATGCGAGCAGGTCGTAGGCGCCGTGGTTCGCGAGGTCGACGGAACAACGCTGCATCCAGGGCGTTCGGGCCTGCACCAGCGCCTCGAGGGGAGGTCGATCGGGACGCCACGACAACCGATCGAAACCGCGAGGATCCTGCAGGGCCGCGAACGTGACGAGGTGCTCGATCCAGAAGTTCTCCTGTCGACGCAGATTCGTGTTGCCGAGTCGAAGGCGTCGGCCCGCGTACGTCTCGAGCAGCGATTCCCAGCGGGACTCGTGGGCGAGACAGTCCTCGAGCGCCGCCTTGCAGGACGCCTCGTCGAGCTCGAGCCGCCCGAGATACAACCGTTGCCGGGCCCGCGTGTTGGCGAGGAAGATCCGCTGCATCGACTGGTTGGTCGTGCACCATCGGTCGTTCAGGTCGGCGAGCCGCCGCCCGAGCACGGCGTGCGGCCCCACACCGGTTCCATCGTCCTCCAGCACGCCCTGGTCGATCGCGATCACGGCCCGATGCGCCGCCTGTTCGTACAACAGGTGATCGCCGAGGACGCCGTCCGGCAGGTCGTCGAGCTCCCGAAAACGATTCGCGATGTCGAACCACGCAGCGGCCTCTTCGGACCGTCCCGCATGGAGATGCTTGCGACTCCGGATGTCGGCGGCCATGAGGGCGAGAATCGAGTCGGTGCCCTCGTCGTCCCTCGGAACCTCGAGCGGATCGTCACCTCCCGTCGCATTGCTGATCCCCCGACATCGACGGGCGACTTCCGCGTCCAATCGAGCCGGGAGGAAGGGTGCCGTCGCGTCGAGGACCGATTCCAGCGTCGTCGCGAGCGTCCGAGCCACGTGCCG